>Ga0233446_1000476_pt1 | contig 42629 bp, 46 predicted proteins | sample SI_124_October20_4_FD_182780 | JGI IMG/M metagenome (GOLD analysis project Ga0233446, IMG submission 182780) | Seawater microbial communities from Saanich Inlet, British Columbia, Canada - SI_124_October2016_120_MG | ecosystem: Environmental > Aquatic > Marine > Inlet | place: Canada: British...
CTGCTTCAAATTGACCTTGATTATTATCGACATTAGAACTAGTATTTGTTGAACACCCAGCAATAAATAAAATAGTTGAAAGTAAGATTAATTTTTTCTTCATTTTTTTTATAATTAATTGTTAATTCTCTGAATCATTATACACGCTTCAGAAATATATTCAATATTATTTTTTTTACAGAATTCTACTACTTCTTCGCTGCCACTTCCTGGTTGCATCCAAACCTTATTAATTTCTCTTTCTTTAACCTTTCTTAAAACCTTTAATGTTACTTCTGATGGAACCACAAAAACAACAACATCGATTTTTTCTTTAATTTCTAAAATATTTTTAAAAACTTTTAACCCTAAAATTTCTCCGCCCTTTGGATTAATTGGAAGAACTTTATAACTAGCTTCGCTTAAATCTTTTAAAACTTTGTAACCATATTTTTCCTTGTTATTAGAAGCACCAACAACAGCATAAGTAAAATCTTTATTTATTATATTACTCATAAATTTATATGTTTTATTACCCTACCTTGATTATTAAAATAAAATCTTTTATTTATATGCTTTCCATTTAGCACGTCCATAAGCCAATACTTGTCATCATCCCACATTTTATCTAATGGAACATCTTCTTTTTTAAACCACTGCAATTCTCCCTCTCCCATGTCCTTGGGATCACCTTCAAAATCAGTAGAAATAAAAACATGGCAGTAATTATTACTACTCTCATCAGGAAAAATAAATTCTAACTCAGCCATTTTTTCTAAATTTCTAACTGTTAAATCCGTTTCTTCTTTTATCTCTCTAATTGTTGCCTCTTCTGGTGTTTCCCCGGGTTCAATTTTTCCACCTGGCCCATTCCAATTACCTTCACCAAAACCACGTCGTTTTTTTTGTAACAAAACCTCGCCTTTTTCGTTTATGATATAACAAATATTTACTTTATACGGAAACTTCATAGTTTTCTTTTCAATTATTATTATAATAATTTTAATAATATATACAATCCCATGTCAAAAAAATAAAAAACTTATAAGGGTGTTTTAATTTAGTGCGGCTTTAGAAGCATGATATCAACATATATAAACTCCTCGGCTCGGAAATAAAAAATATTCATTTTTTTATTTCTCTCGCTCTACGTCGCTTATAAATTAAAAGGCCTAGTGCTTTTAGGCGCACTAGGCTTATTTTTTCTTAAACCAATTAAATATTTCTTCAAAATCAAAATTACCCTTTAATTTAACCATACTGTTATATTCCGAGCCACTAAGCCCAAGGTCTTGCATAAATTCGTTCTCTACAGAAAATCTTAAACTATCTGTTAGTTTTCTTGACAAAGAAAATGTAGCTCCGCCGGAGCTTAAGTCTGTTTTTGCCCTAAAGCTATACTTCCATCGGTTTCTTCTTTTTTCTTTATTTTCTATGGCCACTTCACCAAGCAGGTCAACTGTCTTCTTGTTAGTATCTTGGTTTCTCCAAGATTCGATATTAACACTTCCAGAAACAGAAGTTACATTTTTAATTCTTTTTCTTGCAAATAAAAATTTTTCTAAAAGACCTGGCCTATAGATACCCTTAATATACCTCCTATATTCACTGCCTTTGCTAAAATCATCACTATCACCAAGATATTCATAATAATTATCAAAAAAAGTTTTTTCCTCCAAATATTGGTTGTTTGCCTCACAATAAAAAGGCATGGTTAAAATAATAAATGTTAAGAAGAAATAAAAAGTGCGCATCGCGTTAACCCTCCTTTAAGTTTTAAATTTTAGCGATTTTAATTATTATACCAAAAATATTTTTAAATACAAATATTATCGACTATATTAGTAAATTTAAGGCAAAGTCATACCACTGACCTAGTTTGACCCCCAATCAACTGTGTATTTCTTGTACCCTCCCCACCTCACCTGTTTCCAATCGAACCTTAATTCCATGCGGATGAATAGATGAATTAGTAAGAATATCTTGAATAACACCCTCTGTCAAAAAACCTGTGCGCTGATCTTGTTTTTGCACAATTGACACTCTTAATCCCATTTTAATATCAGATCTATTTTGTCCGTTCATGTTTTTTTGATTTAATTAAATTAATTTTATCTGCTCGTAATAATTTTTTAATTCGACACTCTTCCCTTGTCGCCGTAGATCTATTTCTCTTTTTTAATGAATAAACCAAAACAACGGGCCTTCTCCCTCTTGTATATTTTGCCCCTAGTTGCGATGAATTATGCTCTTTAACTCTTTTCTCTAAATTAGTTGTAATCCCCGTATAAAAAGTTTTGTCAGAACATTTTAAAATATAAACGTAATACATAGACCCTTAAAAATAAAATAAAAAATACTCCTGATGCCATTATAACATTGGGAGTATTTTTTATAAATGGGTGGCTATCGGGAATCGAACCCGAACAGAGGGTACCACAAACCCGCGTGCTACCACTACACCATAGCCACCATAAGAAAGATAAATCTTTCAGTACGCCCGGAGGGAATCGAACCCCCATAGCCAGCTTAGAAGGCTGGTGTTCTATCCGTTGAACTACGGGCGCAAAATTAAAAAGATAGCGCTAAATAAAATTTTAATTAAAATTCTACTTAACAATATCTCTTACATGCAATAAAAATAATTTAACATATATTAAGCAAAATGTCAACCTCTATAATTATTATTTTTTTACTATAATCATTACTCTCCTCCCTGGATTTATTGTTCCTAGTTCATAACTCCAATCAGCAACTGAATCTATAATATTTTGATAACTATATTTAAAGCTATTCCCACTCATTATTCCTGGGTCATTAGTATAAAAAATTTCTTCTTGATCATCATAACCAATTAAAACTAAATTATGATAAATTGGTCCTGGCGGTGTAAAATAAGGATTTTCCAAAATCCTACCGGCTGTTGGTAAAATTATTAAATTTCTCCTGGCTAATTCCTCCCTTATTCTATTCACCGAAATATCGTTAGTTAATTTAACTTTTTTATACTCATAGAAATCTGTAATAATTTTCATCGTAGTTGTAGCCGTAGTATCTTTGTAAAATCCTAAATTTTCTTCCTCCCATTTCATTATCTCATGTAGGGCATCATTGGCATCATTTTTATCTGCAATACCTCGTCCATCAAAATATCTCATTGTCATTAAAACCGCTGCCTCCTCGCAAAACTCCTGCCAAGGATAACTCCAATCTCTAAAAGGTGCTTGCGAAGTAAAATCAACATCCAATAAAACTTTTTCTGGAATTTCAATTTCTTTTTCTAAAATTTCCGGGGTATTTTTTTTAACATCTTCATCAATTTTAACTTTATCTTCAACTGAAACTATCGCCACAGAAGAAGCCATAGATAAAACGTCATCAAATTCAGAAATAATTTGATCGTACATGCCTATCAATTCTCCGTCATGACTATCTGGAGTTAAGCTGGATATCAACCATCCAGGAACCATCAATAAAATTGTTATTAAAAAATATTTCATAAAACTTCAATATATCATCTAATAAAAAATCACCTTGTAAGGCGATTTTACAAAAATAAACCAATTAAGTCAACGCCTCATTCCTTCTTATCATGAAATTTTTTATGAATCTCTTTTAAGTGTTTATTAGTAACGTGTGTATAAATTTGAGTTGTCATAATAGAAGAATGACCTAGCATTGTCTGAACACTTCTGATGTCAGCGCCATTAGAAAGTAAATCTGTGGCAAAACTATGTCTAATTGTATGCGGAGTAACCTTTTTTGTTATTCCAGCTAAACGAGAATATTTTTGGACTAATCTCTCAATAGACCTTGGCGTCAACGGCCGATCTTCTTTCTGCTTTTGTCTTATTGAGGCTTTATCGTGTCTAACAAATAAATATAAAGACATGTCTGTTCGAGCTTCTAAATATTTTTTTAAATAATTTTTAGTGGCTTCCGACATAAAAACGATTCTTGGCTTATCCCCCTTACCACGTACAGTAAATTCATCTTTTTTCAAATTAACCATTTCCTGGTTTAAATTCGCCAACTCCGAAACACGAAGACCTGTCGAAAAAAACATCTCCAAAATTGCTTTATCTCTATCTTTTATAATAGTTGGGTTATCGGTTTTAAGAGGTGCCTCTAAAAATCTACGCAGATCATCTTTATCTAAAAACTCGACCGTCCTTTCCCCTAATTTAGAGAGTTCTATTTTATCTGGAGCCAAACTCCCTATATCAAGTTTAGCTAAAAACTTTAAAAAATTTCTTAGTGCTATTAAATGATAATTTTGAGTTGATTTTTTTAAAGTATCACCCTTATAGTTAGTCTGCCTATTTAACCAAAGCCTAAATCGCCTTACTTTATCCAAAGTAATCTTTTCTGGAATATCGACTTGAGAAAAATTAACAAATCTATCTAAATAAAATTTATAGTTTCTAACCGTCTTTAAAGAAGATCCTTTCTCAATTTCTAAATACTCTAAATATTCAGTTATTAATTGATCGAGTTCTGTAATTTTTTTTATTTTTTGTGTCATTATTATTTACCTTTATTGATAAATTCAGAAAAACTGTTTTTTGATGAATTTATTATTCTATCTGGCGATATATTTAATGATTCTAGTAAATCTACTAAATCAAGCATTTTTTGACTGGCTTTCTTCTGTGCAGGGCTCTTGGCCCCAGGGATTGGTTTATTTTCTAAATCTTTATCTTTAAAATTTTTCGCCTGACTTAAATTATGAAAATCAAAAACAATTGAAAATTTTAACCCTGATCTTTTTGATGCTTCCTCTAAAATCTTTTTATAAAAACTTTTCGATGGCGTAAAAACGTTTAAATTTATTTCAAATATTTTTTCTTCTTTTTCCATTGCATCCAAAATTTCATCCCAAGACTCCCAATATTTACTCTCTAATTCTGTAAAATTTTTATTCAAGTCATTCAAAATATCTTCATTGCTTTCGCCTTTTTTAATATCTTTTTTTCCAATAATTTTTTTTATCTTATCCCAATCTTCAGTCTTTTCCATCTCTACTACGAGGTTATAAGCTTGGGGGTCTTTTTCTCTGTAATATTTTTTAAAATAACTAAAATCATGGGGGTAAAATTCTATATTTCTATAAGGATGTCCTATTATATCCACATTTGGGTTATTAATAGCAACCAATAAAGATTCTTTTATTTTTTCCGGGTCTCTAGATGATTCTATGCCATGACGAGAGGCAATAACTAAATCCTTTTTTTCTAAAACACTATCTGGAACATCAATAACAGCTTCACCGTCTTCATTAAAAAAGATATTAGCCTCAACGGCAGAATAAGCTTTAGGACCATGACCTCTCTTGTTTAAATCATTAACCTCTTCCTGTTCCCTAAGAAGAGCCTGGCAAATTTCATCTTGCTCGTCCAGTTCACGAGGGTTTCCGGGATTAGATGAATGCTCAGAAAAAACAACAAACTCTAATCCTAATTTTTCTGCATATTGCAAAAGGCGGGTATTTCGATGAACCCTCCCTTCGTCTACTCCGCCAAGCTTACTACGATTACTATCAAAACTATGCCAATGCGTATCACCCCTATAATATTTAGAAATCTTTTCCAATCCTTCTGTCGATCGCTCTTTTTCACCAGAAAATATTTGTGTTTCTTTTTCCATATAATATTAAATTAAATTACATTTCCTCTAAAACTTCTATTCCTAAAATATTAAGACCTTTTTTGATAATTTCTGCTGTAGAACTAATTAAAAGAAGGCGCGCCTTTTTTGTTTCATTATCAGCATCTATTACTGGAGAGGTATGATAAAAACCATGAAAAGATTTAGCAACTTCATAAAGATATTTTGCTAAAATAGACGGATCATATCTTTCTCCTGATTCTTTTAAGATTTCTTTAAAGTTACCTAAATTAGTTATGAGCTCTTCTTCCTCATTGTTGTTTAATTTAGAAAAATCCACCTTATCATAAATTTTAACTCCAGACTTTTTAATAATGCTTTTAATTCTAGCGTAAGAATATTGCAAATAAGGCCCTGTTTTACCAGTAAAAGACAAAGATTCTTTAGGATCAAAATTTACAATAGTTTTTGGACCATATTGCAAAATATAATATTTTAAAGCACCAAGCGCTATAATTTCACTTCTTTTCTTTAACTCTTTTTCTTTTAAGTTATTATTTCTACTTTCTATTTCTTCCTTAGCCATACTCTCAAGTCGTCCAATTAAAGTATCAAGGTCAACCTTAACTCCCTCTCGAGACTTTAATTTCCCGCCCTCAACATTTACCATTCCATAACTTAAATGATATAAGTTCTTACTTTCTTCAAACCCAAGAATGCCCATTATAGCAAAAAGCTGTTTTTGAGCTAAATCCTGCTCACTGCCAATTACGTGAATAATTTTTTTAGGTTCAAAGTCTTTGTATTTTAAATATGTTAAATAAATATCTTGAGTAATATATAACGATGTACCATCACTTCTAAGTAGTATTTTATCTGGTAAACGATAATCACTTAAATCAGCTATAACCGCACTATCCTTTTTTATAAATTTTCCCTCATGCAATGCTTGCAAAACAATATCTTTACCCTCCTTATACATATCACTTTCAAAATAAAACTTATCAAAACTTACTCCAATCTTCTTAAGCGTTTGTTTCATTCCATCCATAACCCATCTATTCATCTTTTTCCAAAGGGTATTTATTCCCTTATCACCATCTTCCCATTTTTTTAACATTTCATGGGCAATATTTTCTACTTCTGGGTCATCTTTTTTCAATTCATCAAATTTTACATAATATTCACCAACAAAATGATCGCCCTTAATACCTTCTTTTTCTGGTGTAGTTTTTTGACCCAATCTATCGTAGGCTAACATGGACTTGGAAATATGAACCCCCCTATCGTTAACAAGGCAAGTTTTAACAACCCTATAATTATTTTCTTCTAAAATATTAGACAATGCTGATCCTAAAAATGCATTTCTACCATGACCAAGATGAAGGGGTTTATTAGTATTTGGTGAAACATATTCAATCATTACTTTTTCTTTGACTCGCCCTAACCCCGGAGAAGCAGACTCTTTATTTAATATACTTGTTAAAATTATTTCTGCCTGCCTATCTTTATTAACAAAAAAATTAAGATAAGGGCCAGCTGATTTAATGGAACTTATAACTCCGTTGTCTTTTATTCTAATTTCTTGAGATAATTGCTTGGCAATTTCCGTTGGATTGTTTTTTAGTTTTTTTATCAAAGGAAAACAAGGCAAACTAAAATCACCCTCAATTTTATTTGGAGGATATCCGACTTCCATTTTTTTCAAGTCTTCTTTATCTAAAAAATTCTTCAAAGACTCAAAAATCTCTTTAACAACAATTGAAGTAAATTTATCTTCAATTTTAGAGTTTACTTTAAAAGACATATTATTTTAAAAGTTGAGCAATTATTGAAATTTAAAAATTAACATTATCACAATTTTGATGACAAAACTACTCGCTCTTTTTTTATTAAAAATAAATGCTCATTATATTTTTTTTCTAAAAAGTCTATTTTTTTGTGTAAATATATTTCTTGCTCTAATAATATTCTTCCCCCTAATTTACTAAAATATTTTTTCATTTCTCCTATATTCATTCTCTGGTCTTTTGGCGTTTTATTTTCATAATCAAATGCATTAACAATTAAAATATTACCGCCTTCTTCTGTTATTCTAAATATTTCTTTAATAGATTTTTTAACATTAATAACTCTATCCAATACATTTATACAAATAACAAATTTTGAAACCTCACTATTTAAATCAATATTTTCGATACTACCTTTTTGTAAGCTAATTTGATTTTGAAATTGATAATCTGGCAAATTTCTTTTTAAAAACAACTTAGTAATATCAATCATATTACTTGAATTTTCAATTCCTATGATATTTACCTTTTCGGAAAAACAAGCTAAATCATAAATATTTCTGCCTGCCCCAAACCCAATTTCTACACACATTAAATTATCGTCATTGATTTCTTTTACCGTTGATTGAATAATTTGACTTATTTTTTGATAAAAATCTTCAGAAATTATACCTCCATAATTTGGCCAACTCATTTTAGCATATTCCTCCGCTTTAACTTTGCTTTTATATTTATCCATAAAATATTTATAAATTTATTTAAAAAATATTTTAATGTTTGATTTTATTTTTTTCTATTCCTAGCCAAATATCTTCACCGTCTATCACAACTAATTTATTTTGATTTTCTGGTAAATCTATTTTTTTATTAATAATTTCGTCGGCCAAAGTGTCTTTTTTAAGCTCTAAATTAAATTTGCCTAAAGTATCTTTAACTAGCTTATTTTCACCTTCCCAATAAATATCAATCCTATTACTTATAGTTAATCCCGCATTTTTTCGCAGTCCATTTATAAATCTTACCAACTCCCTTAAAGTTCCTTCTTGTTTTAATTCTGGGGTAAGTTTTGTATCGAACGTAACCTCGCCACCTATAAGTTTAAATTCGCCAGACTCCGCTTTCAGATGATAATCCACATGTTTAACATTTAACTCATCTTTAATAAGGTTAATATATTCAACAGACAATCTGTACTCTCCTGGAATGGTTACCCTATTAAGTGGCTGTTTTATTTTAATTCCTTCCTCAGCTCTTTTGGCCAAAGCTTTCTCAATAATATACCTTGTAGCTTCCATATTACTGATAGTATCATCTTGAATTTTTCCAGCCTTTGACCAGTCCTCTAAATGAACCGATTCTTTCTCTCCACCAACATCCTTATAAATCTTCTCTGCCATAAAAGGCATTGATGGTGCCATTATTTTAGCTAAAGTTAAAAGAACATGTCTTAATGTTTGCAATGCTGATTGTTTATCTATTTCGTCCTCACCTTTAAATCTATCGCGACTTCTTCTGACAAACCAAGTAGATAAATCTGTTATTAACTCACCAATTGGCCTAGTAGCCTTAACTAGATTATATGCTTCCATATTATTAGTAACTTCACCAACTGTTTGATTTAATCGAGATAAAATCCATTCATCTAAAACATTTTTACTTTTTAGTTCCTTATCTGTTGTTTTCTTTAACTGAGAATCAAATAATTTATAAAAACTTAAAACGTTTCCAGTTATCATTAAAACTTTTTTCAAAACCTCATCAACTCCTCGTTCGGAAAAATTCAAATTTTCTGCAAGTACTATTGGTGAAGTTAAAAGATAATAACGAAGCGCATCGGCCCCATACTTATCTAAGACCAAGCTAGGATCTGGATAATTTTGCAACCTTTTACTCATCTTTTTTCCATCTTCAGCTAATACAATTCCGTTTGCTGCTACGTTTTTAAAAACATGGCTTCCTTTAATGGCTGTACCTATTACATGTAAATAATAAAACCATGTTCTTGTTTGTTCGTCTCCCTCAGCAATGAATTCTGCTGGGAAATTTTTATCAAACTTTTCTTTGTTTTCAAATGGATAATGCAATTGAGCATAAGGCATTGAACCAGAATCAAACCAGGTATCAAGCACATCTGGAATTCTCTCCATTTCTCCTGAACACTTATCACAAGAAAATTTAATTTTATCAACAACGTGTTTATGTAAGTCTGTAACACTAGCCCCACTTGCCTTTTCTAATTCTTTAGTGCTGCCAAAAACTTTCATCTCGCCACAAGCCCCACACTTCCAAATCGGCATTACCGAAGCCCAAAATCTTTGACGAGAAATAGACCAATCACGAGCCCCCTCTAGCCAATTACCAAATCTACCTTCTTTTAGGTGAGCTGGTGACCAATTAATATTTTTGGCTTCTTTTAATAATTTATCTTTTATCTTTGTTACTGCAACAAACCAAGATGAAGTAGCATAATTAATTAGCGGCGTTTCGCATCTCCAACAATGAGGATAGCTGTGTTCATATTTTTCTTTATGAAACAATGTTCCACTATGAGCTAAAAATTTAATTATTTCAATATCTGTAGCCATGTGATTATCTTTTGGCTTAACATTAAGTTCTGCAAAATCCTTAACTTCTCTTTTTATCATTCCATTCATTTCCACATGCTGAACAAAGGGTAAATTATATTTTTCACCAATATTCATATCATCTTCACCAAAAGCCGTCGCAATGTGCACTACTCCAGTTCCATCCTCGGTAGTTACAAAATCTGCATCATAAACCTTCCATCCATTATCCCTGTTTTCAAGTTCTACTAAATTATAATAATACCTAAACAATGGTTTATATTCTTTTCCAATTAAATCTTTGCCTTTAAATTTCTCAATAATTTTATATTTCTTATCACCAGCAACCTCTTCTAATCTTTCTTTGGCTACAATAAGTTTTTCTTTTTCAATCTCTATTTTTACATAATCAATATTTTTACCAACGGCAAGAGCCACATTACCAATTAAAGTCCATGGCGTAGTAGTCCAAGCTAATATATAAGTTCCTGGCTCCGAAACTAATTCAAATTTAGCAATTACCGATAAGTCTTTAATATCCTTATAACCATCAGCAACCTCTGCTTGAGCTAAGGTTGTTTCACACCTTGGACAAATATGCATTGACTTATATCCTTCATAAATCAAGCCTTTATTATAAAGCTCCTTAAAAACCCACCAAACAGACTCCATAAAATTAAGATCCATTGTCTTATAACTGTTTTCCGTATCTGCCCAACGCCCTAATCGTTTTATAATAACTTTCCAATCTTCTACATAACTTAAAACTTTTGATCGACATAATTCATTAAACTTATCTACTCCCAGCTCTTCAATATCTTTTTTACTTTGCGAACCCATCTCCTTTTCTACGATATTTTCAATTGGCAAACCATGGCAATCCCATCCCCATTTTCGCTCAACTCTATAACCTTTCATAGTCCAATATCTTGGAATGATATCTTTCATTATACTACCAACGATATGACCATAATGAGGCAACCCTGTCGCAAAAGGTGGTCCATCATAAAAAACATAATCACCCTTGGGCGATTTCTTTTTTAAAGATTTTTCAAATATTTTTTTGTCTTCCCAAAACTTTAAAACTTCCTCTTCTTGGAGTGAAAGCTTGCCTTTAACACTTTTATTTTGCTGCATATAATATTTACTTTTACTGTCCTAATATAATAAAATTACCTTAAAATAAATCTCTTGTCAAAATTTTCCGACGCACAAATTTTATCAAAATAAAGAGGTCTTTAGTAAATTTTCTTCCCAAAGACCTCAAATTAATATCACTTCCATTTCTCCCTCTATGCTCCTTATAAAGAGCCACACATTATTTCGAAATTTTCACATTCATGCCTGTTCATAAAAGGACATTGTTCCCTTTTAAACCATTGCATTTTAGGGCACCAAAAACGATCTTTAAACGGCTCATTACATCCATTTCTTGAAATTTTCTTTCTTATCTTATTCCCACTTATTATTGTGTCATCTTTAATTTTAAATCTCCAGACTTTTAACATTTTCCCCTCCTGTTTGATTTTAATTAAGGATTTATGGAATATATAATTATAGTAAGAAAAAGTATTTTTACTAATAATACTATATATAAAACCTCTCTAAACAAAGATAGGGAGGCTTAAAAAATTTATTTTATTTTTAGTGAAAATATGTTTTTAAAAAAACTACTATTTAATATTTCCATCTTTTTGTAAGGCATAGCCTAACAAAATTCTTATTATAACTATTGCCCCTAATTGCCAAATCTGATTAATACTGGTCGCTGTTGTTACAATCAAAATATCAGCAGCAATAATAAATTCTAAACCAAACATTACGTTTTTAGCCAAATTTACCCTAATAATATCTCTTTCCACTCTTTTAACAAGAAGTCTGTAGACGGCTAAAAGAGCTGAAAATACAACGATGGCCACACCGATATATTCAATAAAAAGACCTAAGGCAAAAATAATAGAGGTTATACCACTTGTAAATAGCATAATTATTTTTTTTATTAAAATTTTAATTACATACCTTTAAAATACAGCAATTTCATTAAATTGTCAAAATTTTACGACACCTAAAAAGCCGACCCTCTTGGGCCGGCTTTTAAATTTACTATATTTAAATATTTTTTTATCTTAAAATTAACGACGTTCTGCCTTGATTTTCTATAAAAATAAATTCTTGATATTTTTTAAATTCTTCTTCTTTTAAAATACCAACATTTTCTACTAAATATTTTGGGATAATTATAACACCCTCATCACTACATTTTTTAAATTCTGGAATTATACTATTAAAACCGTTTAAATTATTAGAAAATAATATTTTATCACTCTCTAATTTATAGGCTAATTCAAAATTTAAATTTTCATCTTTAATATATCTAATGCCCTCACCATAATCTTCAAAAGGAAATTTTTCTAGATCAATTACAATTTCATCAACCGTTGTATCATCTGGTAAAACCAACTCTCTGTCTTCTGGATAAAAAGAAGCTAATATATAACTAATAACTTTTTCAAAATTATCTAGATTTTCTTTTAAGTTATTTTTATCTTTAATATCTGCTTTAAATAAATAATCGACCTTATCCGATTTTACACTAATTATACCATCATTACTGTTATTAAAAATAGCTATTAAATTTTTTTCTTGTTTTGAAGAAAAATTATTAACTAAAATTTCATGATTTAAAAATTGAACAATATTTTGACCAGTTAAATGTTTATAATTTAAAAATAATTTTTCAAGATTTATATTTTTAACTACTATACCTTCATTGTTCCCGGAATACCTTTTAGCATAACAATTTTCTTCGTGTAATAAAAAAGGGTCTTGTAAATAATCGTTAACTGTTTTATTAAAATTATCATCAAAATGAATAATAGAATATTTTCCCCTTTCAATATAATTGATATTTAAATTATCTATTCCTGCTTCAAATAAATAATTTTCAATAATTTTTTGCTTTACTGTGCTAAAATTAATCAAACGATTTTCCTTAAACTCAAAACTATAAGTAAGCCAAATAAGGATAAAAAATATAAAAATTAAAAAACCCCCTGCAATCTTATGCATAAGAGGTTTTTTATTTTTATTTTCCACTAACTCTAGGTTCATGGTTTATTTTTTACCAAAGAATTTATTTTTAAAGCCTTTTTTATTATCTCTACCGTTATCTCTTCTATCTCCACTATGATTTCTTCTGTCTCCGCCACCCCTTCTATCGTTACTAGGCTCTCTTCGTTCGACTCCCTCTGGCTTAGGTTGTGTTGCCTTAAATGATAAATTAATTCTTCCCATTTTATCAATTTCTAACACCTTAACTGGTATAATATCACCAACCTGAACAACATCTTCAACTTTTTCTGTTCTAGTATGAGCTAATTCTGAGATATGGACCAATCCTTCTTGCTTAGGTAAAACTTCTACAAAAGCACCAAAGTCCATTATACGAGTAACCTTTCCTTGAAAAAGCTCTCCAGCCTCAACTTCACGAACAATGTCTTTAACCCACTTAACGGCTCTATCTAAAGATTCTGCATCAGCTGAAGCAATAAAGACTGAACCATCGTCTTCAATGTTAATTGAAACTCCGGTCTCAGCTATAATCTCATTAATCATCTTTCCACCAGGACCAATAACGTCCCTAATTTTTTCTGTATTAATTTTAAAAGAAACAACTCTAGGCGCATAAGGAGATAAGTCCTTCCTTGGCTCTTCAATTGCTGAAGTTATAACATCTAAAATTTCTAATCTCGCTTTTAATCCTTTTTCTAATGCTTCCTTACAAATATCACTATTTATACCCAATGTTTTAGTATCAAGTTGAATGGCAGTAATTCCATCTTTAGTTCCAGCAACCTTAAAGTCCATTCCACCCTTACCATCTTCTAAATCTTGAATATCGGTTAAAACCTTCCATTTACTCATATCATCATTTGATGCAATTCCAATTGCAATTCCAGCTACTGGTTTTTTAATTGGTACACCTGAATCCATTAAAGCTAAGGTTGAACCACAAACAGCACCCATAGAACTTGACCCATTGGAAGATAAAACTTCACTTACAAGTCTAATCGTATAAGGAAAATCTTCTCTACTAGGTAAAACTGGCTCTAATGCCTTTTCAGCTAATGCACCGTGCCCAAGGTCTCTTCTGCTAGGACCTCTCATAAATCCGGTTTCTCCTACAGAAAATGAAGGAAAATTATAGTGATGCATAAAATGCTTAACTTCGTCACCTTCCATTCCATCTAAGATTTGTTCTTCACCAGGAGCTCCTAAAGTTGTAACCGTCATAACCTGCGTTTGACCCCTATCAAATAATCCAGACCCATGAGTCCTTGGAAGTAATGAAACCTCTGCAGATAATTTTCTGATTTCAGTTAATTTTCTACCGTCAACTCTTTGCTCTCTTTCTAAAACAGCTCTAGTTACAGCCTTGTCTATATATTTATCTATTTTTTTAACCGCAGCCTTAATATCTGCTTCTTCAAATTTTTTATCTTCTAAAAATTCGACTAAAGATGTTTTTAACTTTTCAACTTGTTGCTTTCTTTTAGTTTTACTGTTTAAAACTTTATCAAATAAATATTTATCTATATTATCACTCAAAAATTCATCCATTGATTTTTGAGCTTCTGTTACCTCGTCAACTTTTTCTTCTACTGTTATAGATTCTTCTTCTGGTAGCTCTTTTTTAATTTTCTCAACAAAATCAATTAAAGGCGCAATTTCTTTTCTAGCTAATTCCATTGCATCAAACATGTCTTTTTCATTAACCTCATTAGCCCCAGCCTCGATCATAATAATTTTATCTTTGTCTCCAGCTACAACTAAGTCTAAATCTCCTTCTTTAATTTCGACATAACTTGGATTAACAATAAATTTACCCTCCTTCATTCCTATTCTAACGCCACCAATTGGCCCTTTCCAATCGATCGGAGAAAGATGTAAAGCAAAAGAAGCAGCAATAAGAGCTACGGTCCCTGGGACATTTTCTCCATCAATTGATAAAATAGTTAAAACTACTTGAATTTCATTTCTGTCTTTATCGTTAAACAAAGGCCTAATAGCCCTATCTACCATTCGGCCATTTAAAACAGCCTCGTCAGTTGGTCGTCCTTCACGTTTAATAAAACGAGAACCTTTAATTTTACCAGCTGCATATAATCTTTCTTCATAATCAACCATTAAAGGAAACCAACTAATTCCCTCTCTTTCATATGGACTTCTTACAACAGTGGCAAGAACAACTGTATCTCCATATTGAACTTTTAACGAATTTGAAGTTTGATTGGCAAGATTTCCTTTCTCAATTGAAAGTTTTCTTCCTGCCCACTCGGTTTCAAATTTGTAAATTTTTTTACTACTCATATTTTTTTCTTTTTAAGCAACTGATCAACAAGCTTTAGCCTATGAAAGGTTTCTACCTCATAAACTAACTGTCTATTGATCAATCACTTTTTTATTAACTAAATAACGCGTTTGCCCCCTAGCCTTAAAAAGACTAGGGGGCAATATATGTTTAATATTATTACTCTTTTGTTTCTTCTTCTTTTTTAACTTCTGCTTTTTCTATTCTCGGCGGAGTCCCCATTTCTTCTTCTTTTTTAGCAACTTTTAATTTTAACTTTTTTGCTATCTTTATCAAGCTTTCTTCATTTTCTTTTTGTAGATATTTAACTAGCTTTCTTCTTTGAGAAATCTTTTTTAACAAACCTCTTCTTGAAGAAAAGTCATGATAATGTTTCTTTAGATGTTTTGCTAATTCTTCAATCTCCTTAGTTAAAATAGCAATTTGAACCTCAGATGAACCTGTATCTCCTTTGTGAAGTTGATAATCTTTGATTACCTTTTCTTTTTGTTTAGCGCTTAACATAATTTATTCGCTAATCATCCAGTAAATCGTTTTAAGAAATTTACCAAATAATCGTATTAAATTATTAAATTAAAACTTTTACCCCTGGACCCATAGTAGAACAAATTGAAATGTTCTTAATATAAATCCCTTTTTGGCCAGCTGGCCTTGCTTTATTAATTGCTTCCAAGAAAGCATTGTAATTTTCTAAAATTTTATTATTATCAAAAGATGCTTTTCCAAATAACTGATGAATATTAGAGGTATCATCATTTTTAAATGAAATTTTCCCCTTTTTAAGTTCACCTATTGTCCTTTTAAGATCAGTAGTAATTGTATCATTTTTAGGTGATGGCATTAAGCCACGTGGACCTAATATTTTAGCAATAGGAGCTAATTTTTTCATCATATCAGGTGTCGCAACTGCTATATCAAAATCAAACTTTTTAGTTTGTTTAATTTTTTGAATTAATTCTTCACCACCGATTTTATCAGCACCAGCTTCTTTTGCATCTTTTTCCTTATCAGGACCAACAAAAGCAATAACTTTTTTAACTTTACCTACAACATGGGGTAAAATTACTGTTGAACGAACTTGTTGATCACCCTTCTTAGGATCAGTCCCTAATTTAACATGTACTTCTATGGAAGAATCAAATTTAGTTATTGATGTTTTCTTAATCAATTCAATCGCTTCTTCTATAGGATAAACCTTGTCCTTATCAATAGCCTTAGCTACCTCGGAATATTTTTTTCCTCTTTTCATATTTTTAAATACGCATTTTTTATCAATTATAATCTTTTTAAGAAATTATAGTTGGAAAAATCGTATCCGTGGTTATAGTGATAATATTAAATATTATCTCCCACCCATATATTAATTATTTTAATCTACTATCTCGATTCCTGCTTGCCTTGCTGTTCCAGCAATAATTTTCATTGCTGCATCAATATCATTAGCATTTAAATCAGGCATTTTCTTTTCTGCGATTTCTTTTAATTGAGCCTTAGTAATTTTACCAACCTTATCGGTTAGCGGTTTACCAGAGCCTTTTGTTAGTCCAGCAGCTTTTTTAATTAAAACTGCAGCTGGGGCAACTTTTAAAATAAAATCGTAGCTCCTGTCTTCGTAAACAGAAATTTCGCAAGGTGTTAATTCTCCGTTTCTATCTTGAGTTGCTGCATTAAATTTCTGACAAAACTCAGCGATATTTAATCCATGCTGTCCAAGAGCTGGACCAACTGGAGGAGCTGGGTTAGCGCCACCACCTGGAATTTGTAATTTAATTATTGTTTTTACTGTTTTAGCCATATTTTTATTACGACGATATTACTGAGAAGCATTTCTTTTAGAAGAAAACAGCTATATCTTAATTATTTTTATATACACCGTATCAATAGTACGGGATAATTTATTAAAAAATATTTATTTAAATGCGACAAATAATATATAATGTTAACCTATATAAACTCCTCGGCTCGGTAATATAAAAATAAATTTTCATATTACACTCGCCCTACGTCGCTTATAATTTCTTAGCTTGTAATGAATCTAGTTCTACTGGAGTCTCTCGACCAAACATTGAAACTAGTACTTTAATTTTACCCCTATCTTCATCAATATTGGAAACTTTCCCTTCAAAACCTTTAAACGGTCCGTCAATAATCTTAACCGGCGTATCAATTGAAAAATCAATTTTAAATTTAGGCTCTTCAACTCCCATTCTTTTTTGCAATCCTTCCACCTCTTTTGGAGAGATTGGCACAGGGGTTGTTCCAGAGCCAATAAATCCCGTTACATTAGGAGTATTTCTAACAACATACCAAGAGTCATCAGTAACAACCATCTCAACCATCACATAGCCAGGAAAGATTTTTTCAGTAACAACTTTTCTTTTTCCGTTTTTTATTTTAATTTTTTTCTCAGTAGGAATTAATATATTAAAAATTCTGTCTTCCATTCCCATTGATTCAATACGTTGTCTTAAATTATAAGCAACGTTTTCTTCGTAACCAGAATAAGTATGAATTACATACCATCTTTTTCCTTGAGAAATTTGTTTAGACATAATTTTATTACCTTTTATATTTAGCAATTAGTTAATTGCCAAGTAAAATTAATTTTAATTTTAGTTATTTGATTCTTCTTGAACATCTTCGGAATTTAAATCAAAATCTATATTTTCCGGAGTAATTGTATTTTCTACCGTATTTACTTGAAGAGGTGCTTCAATTGTATTTGGCACATCTTTCATAGTAATAATTTCTTTAATACCTAATGAGAAAATATAATCAAGTAATCCCAAAAAAGCTGCAACAGAAAGACTAATAATGATAACAACTATAGTTATCTTTATTGTTTCTTTTCTGGTAGGCCAGGTTACTTTTTTCATTTCTGCATAAGAGTCCCGAATATACCTTACTAATCTGTTGTTTTTTACAGTCATATTTTTCTATACTTAAAACAGACCCATCGGGTCCATTTATATTATTTACTCTTATATTATACACATATTTTAAAAAAATGCAAGGGTTTATAGGCAAAAATCATTTTTCATTAATAAATTAAAAAACGGCAGCAAAGCTACCGTTTAAGGAAAATTTTCTAAATAACTAGCTAACAACCATAAAGCTCACATCGGCTGATTTTTCAAGAGCTCTAATTAATATAGCAGAGACAGTGGATTTCTCATTCTCCAGTTGTTCTTTTATTTGTCCAATTGAATATGTACTCTCACGAACAATGGTTCCGCTGCCGATTATTTCAAAAAATTGAATTTTGATGTTCGATGGGTTTACAATAATGGCCCCCAATCCACTAACCCTAATCTCAACCCATCCAATTTCTTGTTCCTTTTTAATTAAATCAATAATTTCAGAAAGTAATGTGCTTTTTTCATTAATTCTTGTTTTAAGCTCTTCGCGCTCAATTCTTCTTTCTTCTTTTTTTCCTTTTAGAGCCTTAAGACAATCTCTAATTGTTTCTGGAATGGCCTTTCCTGGCATTTTTACCCCCTAGGTCTTTAATAATTTTATTAATAAAAAGTTCGACGATATATTATCAATGTATATTCTTAAAGTATATTTTTAAATTGTTTTTGTCAATAAAGACGTATCAACCCTTGATTTTTTAAAAAAACCGTGTATACTGTTAATATTGTTTAATCCATTATTACTTTTTTGAAGAGATTGTTACTCCCAAATAAGTAAGGTTGCACCCATTATTTTGCTTTTTAAGCAATATAAAATGGATTTTTATGAAAAATAAATATATTTAAAAATATGCCAAAAAGAACATATCAACCAAAAACAAGAAAAGGTGCAAGGAAGCATGGCTTTATGAAAAGAATGTTGACAAAAGCTGGTAGAAACATTTTAAAAAGAAGAAGAGCAAAAGGACGAAAGAAATTAACCACAAGATAACTATAAACCATTAGCCAAAAGCTAATGGTTTATTTATATATAAAAACATAGATCATGTTACCAAAAAAAAATAGACTAACTCATAGAAAAGATTTTGACAACACTTTTAAAGATGGAAAAGGTGCTTTTTCTGATACGCTAGGAATAAAATTTATTAAAAATAATCTAGAAAATTCTCGATTTGGCATTGTTGTATCTAATAAGATATCAAAAAAAGCTGTAACGAGAAATAAAATTAAAAGACAGATTAGAGAAGCTATTCATAAAAATATAACTGAAATTAAAAAAGGACTAGACATAATGATAATTTGCAGACCAGGAATAGATAAAAAAGAATTTCAAGAAATAGAACAAATAATAGTACAAATTTTTAAAAAAATAAAACTTATTTAACCATAACCATTAAAAAAGACTCGTTTGAGTCTTTTTTTATTTAACAAATAAAAAACGGACACCTAGGGCATCCGATTGGAACATTTTTATTGATCTAGCTTTGGACAAGTCCTCCGATGACCTCCTGTTTTTGTTGAGCTAATTTTTTGCCCACAAAGATTGCACCTGAACTTCTTTCTTGAAAGAGGCGCAAAAGTCACTTTTGTTTTTTTCCTTTTTCTTAAAGACATAAGACGCCTCCTTTTCTATAGTTAAAAACTATACGGATATTTCTGCCAAAGAGACACTCTTCCTTACCTTAAAAGTCGGACAATTTTTTCTGTGTTCATCGGTTTTTCCCTGAGAAACTTCACCGCGACAACAAAGACAAATAATTTTTCCGCCTTTTACTGATCTAAAACATGGCTGGGTCTTTTTTCTTGGTTGCCTTCTGGGCTTTAATTTTGGTCCGTTCTTTTCTCCGTTATTTTTTCGTGACAATTCTTTTCCTCCTTTTGCTAAATTATTAGGTTAAGGTTCTATTAAAATAGTACCAATTTCCAAGTTTTTTGTCAATCTACCTAACCGCCTTTTTAACAGCTTTTACAACGGCCTCATGGGCTTTTTTATTTAATATGCTCGAAATAATATTTTTTCTGCTTGGTTTTTTAATTAAATCGGCAATTGCATAACTCGCTGCTAGTTTCATTTTTGAAGTAATCTTTTTTGCTCGGCTTTCAATCGCTCCTTTAAAAATACCTGGGTAAGCTAAAGCATTGTTAATTTGATTTGGGTAATCAGACCTACCTGTTGCCATAATATAAACCCCGCCTAATTTTGCCTCCTCTGGGGTGATTTCTGGGTTGGGGTTAGCCATAGCAAAAACAATTGGTTTATCATTCATTTTTTTAATCCACTCTTTTTTAAATGTATTAGGCCCGGATACTCCAATAAAAACATCAGCACCTTCAAGAGCATCTTTAAGCGGACCACACTTCCCCCTGCCGTTAGTTGTTTTTATTATTGACTGTTTATAAGAATTTTTAGATATATCTTTTCTGTGTGAGCAAATAATCCCCCTACTATCGCAAACTAAAACATCCCTCATACCAGCTGATTTTAATAACTTTAAAATAGCAACGCCAGCTGAGCCCGCGCCCGCAATAATTACTTTAACTTTAGATAAGTCTTTTTTTACAACTTTTAAAGCATTAATTAGCCCAGCAAAAACTACAATTGCCGTACCATGTTGATCGTCATGCATTACCGGAATGCCTATATTTTGTAAGCTCGCCTCTATTTCAAAGCATCTTGGTGCAGAAATATCTTCTAAATTTATAGCGGCAAAATTTGGAGCCAAGTATTTAACTGTTTTTATAATTTCTTCTACCTTTTGGGTGTCTAGGCAAATTGGAAAAGCATCAAGGCCAACAAATTTTTTAAAAATAACTGCTTTACCCTCCATTACAGGCAAAGCTGCCTCTGGCCCAATATTACCCAGCCCAAGCACAGCTGATCCATCACTAACAATGCCTACGAAATTACCCTTCATTGTTAAATCATAAGCTTTCTTTTTATCTTTTGCTATTTCTTTGCTTGGCCCAGCAACTCCTGGCGTATATACCATCGAAAGGTCGTCACGCCCCGAAACTGGAACTTTAGATTTAATCTCTATTTTTCCTTTATACTTTTTATGTAATTGAATGGACTTTTTTTTATATCCCATATATAAATCTTTAAAAAAATTATATACAAATTATACCACTATTATATTTATCTCGCATCTTTTTTGCTAATTATAATTCAATATAAATTTAAAAACCGAGACAATTTTCTGTCTCGGCCTACTCAAGGATGGGGATGAAAATATTTTCAATCATCTTGCACCACATCTGCAAGGGTCCTGCCTTATAAAGGTTCCACCACCGGCACCTCCGTAAAAGGTTCTTTTTCTTGGGTCACATATACATGTGACGCTTGGAGTTTTCTTAGCTGCTGTTGAAACGTTTCTTACATCTCTTGTGTTTCTTTTCTTCAAAATTTCTCCTTTTGCTTGAATTGCTCCTCTCTATATTTTTTTTCAAGAACTTGATTACTAAGGAATGCTGTAGTATTATACATGTATCTGGCTTTTTGTCAACTCTAAATTTTTTATATTTTCATATGAAACAAAATCAATTGATAAATTATTTAGGCCATTTTCCTAGAAAAATAATTTTAAAAGCAATTAAAATATATCAAAAAACGCTCTCACCGGATCATGGCCCGATAAAAACGTTTTTTCCTCATGGATATTGTCGATTTAACCCAACCTGCTCTGAGTATGGCTATAAGGCAATTGAAAAATATGGAATTATTAAAGGTGGGTTAATGGCTATGTGGAGAATTATGCGATGTAATCCTTGGAACAAAGGCGGAAACGACCCCGTTAAGTAATTTCACTCATCGGCTTATATGATCTTCTGTGAATTGAACAAAGACCTTTTGCAAAAATAGCCTCTCTGTGTTTTTTTGTTCCATACCCTTTGTGGGCCCCAAGTCCATAATCTGGAAATCTTTCTTCATAATTCTTCATCATTCGATCTCGGGTAACCTTTGCTATAACGGAGGCCGCAGCGATAGAAACAACTTTTTTATCTCCCTTTATTATTAAATAATGAGGGAGATTATTAATTATCTGAACCTCTTTTTTTGGTAAAAAATCTATAAGTAAAAATTCTGGAATTGTTTTTAATCCTGCAATAGATTTATTAACCGCCTCCTGATTAGCCTCTGAAATTCCATACATATCAATAATATCTGCTCCAACAATACCAACCGACCAAAATAAAGACTTTTCAATAATAACATCGTATAAATAATCTCTTTTTTTAGACGTTAACAGCTTAGAATCTTTAAGCTCTGGAATATCTATCCCCTCTGGTAAAATTACAGCTCCAGCCACCACTGGACCAGCCCAGGCACCACGACCAGCCTCATCTACCCCAGCAACTACTTTAATCCCTTTTTCTCTTAATTTATTTTCATATTCTAAATTTGGATAATTCATATACATAAAGTTTAACACAATATATAAAAATTAAAATATGACATTTGCTATTATCTCTGATATTCATGACAATTTAGCCAATCTAAAAAAAGTTATTGATTATATTAATAAAAATAAAATAGGTAAATTAATAATATCTGGCGACCTTACAAACCCAGAAACATTATCTTTTTTAAGAAAAAAATTTAAAGGTGAAATAAACTACGTCTTTGGAAACAACGAAGAGTACAATCTTCAAGGAAATATGTATTTAGAAGAATATAAAGCTATAGACAAAAATATAAATATTTTTGAAAAAACTGGTGAGGCTAAAATTGACAACCTTAAGATAGCCTTCACTCATTATCCGGAAACCGCCAAAGAACTAGCAAGGTCTGGAAAATATAATTTAGTGTTTTTTGGCCATACTCACAAGCCCGCCATAGAAACTATAAATAAAACTATTTTGTTAAACCCCGGTACAACTGGTGGAATCTTTTATCAGCCAAGCTTTGCTGTTTTTAACACCAAAACAAAAAAACCGGAACTAATACTACTAAATGAGCTTAAATAACTTGACTTTTTGTTTAAAAAAAGATATTATCATTTATTAAATAAATAAAAAATGAACTTTACATAATTAAATAAAAGAGGGTCAAAAAATGAGCGAAAAAAAACCTTGGGCAATATCATTAGAGACAGAAAGTCTTTCGGTAGCCGAAGAGTTATTACAAGCCATTCCCTGGAATGAGGCCCCGAAAAAACCACTTGATTTAGTTATTTTTTTAAACAAACTTCATAAAATTTGGCCATTCAATTTCATTTCTCTTAATGGAGATAATTACCTTCGCCTAAAAGTGCGGGGAGAAAATCTAAATTATCGAGATATATTTGAATTTATACTCGATGAAATTGAACTGCCTGGTAATGAGATTGAAAATGTAGATATTAGTCCAAGAGGCTTTAACCTACTTATTTTAAAAAATAATGACGATCTTTCATTTGCGACTATCTCCATATATAGAGATAGTCATATATTAATAGACCTTCATATTTTTGAGAAAAAAAGCATTTATGCTAATTTTGAAAAATTAACACTTTGTTGAGATGTTCTAAAACATACTCATCAAACAAAAAAGTTCTTACCGGGAGAAGCAAAAAACTTCTCCTTTTTTATTTGACAAAATATAGCCAATAAAATTAAATAATATCAGCTAGCTTGACTTTTTACCTATGAAATGATATTATTTTTTATTAACCTAGGGTCAGTACCTTAAACAACTAAATAAAAGAGGGGGGAAAATGGACAAACAATCACCTTGGGAAGTATCACAAAAAACAAAAAGTTTCATAGAAGCTGAAAATTTATTACCCACCGTTTCCTGGATAGATTCCCCGGAACAACCGATTAATTTAATAAATTTTTTAACAAATCTCCATAAAGTTTGTCCATTTAATCTCATTTCTCTTAATGGAATTATTAGCCTTAATCTAAAAATAGATGGCGGAAGACCAAAACGTGGAACAATATTAAAAGTTTTAACAGATGAAATTCAATCGGCTGGAAATGAAATTGAAAATATAAATCTTGATCCAACAGGCTTCACTCTTCTTATTTCAAAAAAAGACGATGATCTTGCCCATGTAAGCGCTTCTGTATACAGAGATGAATATACGCTAATAGACCTTCATGTGTTTGATAAAGATTCAATTTTAGATACTTTATCTCAATTAACCAATTAAAGTTCTTTTTACCCAATCTTAACTCAAGGGAGTTTCGCAAAAACGAGCTCCTTTTTTATTTGACAAAAAACCCCAAAAAACATAATCTGAAGTTATAATATTTTATCAATTTTTATATGTCCAAAGAAATTTCTTTTGAGAAACAATTAACTCCTGAAGAGACAAAAGAAATTAGAAGTGACTCATGCCTGGAAAAAATAGTAATAAATATGAACGATTGCAAAAGTTTTTATGAAAGCAAATTTGTTCAAGACACTAAAGAAGATGAATTAGGTTTTTCAAGCCAAGAAAAGGAAGCTATATTAAAAACACTGGAACAGTTAAAGAACAATATATTTAATAAATACGAAGACAAGGAAGAATTAAACATAGAAAAAGAAAGCCAATTAAACCATATCCTTGGAAATTCTATTTTAATACTGGCCAAAAGAAAGGCCGATCAATACGAAAATGGCAAGAAAATTAGCGACAAAACAAGGGAAATAATCAAAAAAGAAATGAGCCGGTTAAATTACTATATTACAGAGCTGTCTGAAAACAAAGATTTATTGGAAGAAGAAATGACTCACGAAGACGGCCATTTGCAAAAATTTAGTAAATTTTTTACTAGAAAAATAAATACATGTTCTCCAAAAAGAATTTTAATTTTTAAATTTTTCCGTGACCTGGAAATAGATGGAATTAAAAAAGAAGATTTCTTAAATCGCTTAGAAGAAATAGACAAGGAAACAGAAATAAAAAATTTCTTAGATATTCACGCCCTTGAAAGAGAAGGTTTAATTTTGATTAAAGATAAAGATTCTGAAATTTATAAATATACTTAAAGGCTAAATTATGAAGGCAAAAGAAATTAGACAAAAATATTTAGATTTTTTTAAATTAAAAAATCATAAAATAATTCCCAGCGCTTCGCTGTTGCCGGAAAATGATCCAACCACCCTCTTCACTGGGTCTGGGATGCAACCAATGGTTCCATATCTACTTGGTGAGACACATCCAGAGGGAACGAGGATTGTCGATTCCCAAAAATGTTTTAGGGCTGGTGATATTGATGATGTAGGAGATAATAGGCATACTACTTTTTTTGAAATGCTTGGAAACTGGAGCTTAGGAGATTATTTTAAAAAAGAACAAATTGATTGGATATTCGAATTCTTAACCAGAGAACTTAATCTTGATCCAAGCAGACTTTATATTTCTGTTTATCGTGGAAACGAAAAATATAAATTAAAAAAAGATGAGGAAGCTGTTATTATCTGGCAAGAAAAATTTAAATCAGTCGGTATTGATGCTAAGACAGTAGACAATGCTGAAAAAAATGGAATGCAAGATGGTAAAATATTTTATTATCCAGAAAAAGAAAACTGGTGGTCTCGCGTTGGAGTTCCAGAAAACATGCCGGAAGGTGAACCTGGCGGACCTGACTCAGAAATGTTTTGGGATTTTGGAGCTGAATTAAAATTACACGAAAATTCCGAATGGAAAGACAAGCCATGTCACCCAGCTTGTGATTGTGGAAGATTTTTAGAAATTGGAAACAATGTTTTTATGCAATTTATAAAAACAAAAGATGGCTTTGATGAACTTAAAAATAAAAATATTGACTTTGGTGGCGGCCTTGAACGTTTAGCCGTGGCAGTAAATGATACCCCTGACATATTTTTATCAGATATTTTTGAAAGTCTAAGAAATAAAATAGAAACAACTACTGGGAAAAAATATGGCGAAAATGAAAACCAAACTAAAGCTTTTAGAGTTATAATGGATCATTTACGAGGAGCTACTTTTTTAATCGCCGACGGCGCAACCCCTTCAAATAAAGATCAAGGTTATTTTACAAGAAGATTAATAAGAAGAGCTGTTCGCTTTGCCCATGATCTTGATGTTAGTTTTAATTTCACGGCGGATGTTGCTAATGTTGTTATAGATGAATATCAAGATTATTACGCTGAATTAAAAAACAAAAAAGAAATAATTCTTTCAAAAATAACCAAAGAAGAGGATAAATTTAGAAAAACACTAAAAAATGGCCTTAAAGAATTTGAAAAGAAAGAAAAAATTAATGGAAAAGAAGCTTTTGACCTATACCAAACATACGGATTCCCAATAGAAATGACCAAGGAGCTTGCCGAAGAAAAAGGAATAAAAATTAATGAAAAAGAGTTTAACAAAGAACTAGAAAAACACCAAGAATTGTCTAGGACTGCTAGTGCTGGAAAGTTCAAAGGCGGATTAGCTGATAGCGGAGGGGAAACAGCTAAACTTCATACCGCGACTCACCTACTTAACGCCGCTCTTCGAAAAATTTTAGGTGATCATGTTTACCAAAAAGGATCCAATATAACAGCTGAAAGATTACGATTTGACTTTACTCATGGAGAAAAATTAACCCCAGAAGAAAAACAACAAGTTGAAGAACTGGTTAATAAGGCCATTCAAGATGAACTGCCTATTAGCTTTGAAGAAATATCCGTAAAAGAAGCAAAAGGGAAAGGTGCAATCGGTGTATTTGATTCTAAATATGACCAAAAAGTGAAGGTTTATAAAGTAGGCGAAGGTGATAATATTTTTTCAATGGAGATCTGTGGTGGACCCCACGTTAAATCAACCGGCGAACTTGGGGGATTTAAAATAAAAAAGGAACAGTCAAGTTCAGCCGGAATTAGAAGAATAAAAGCAGTATTAAAATAAATTTTATAAAAAGGAAAAGACTGGGGAAGCGCCTGGTCTTTTTCTTTGCTCTTGATTTTTTATTAAAGTTGTGTTAATATATTTTTTAGTTAGCCCATTAGGGCTTATTTTATTTGCACCTGTGGCTCAATTGGATAGAGCACTTGGCTTCGGACCAAGGGGTTGTAGGTTCGAGTCCTACCGGGTGCACCACAATTAAATAATTACCACCCATAGCTCAGTTGGTAGAGCAGTCGCCTCTTAAGCGAATGGTCGCAGGTTCAAATCCTGCTGGGTGGACTAACTAAAAAGACCCGGAGAAATCTCCGAGTCTTTTTTCTTTTTAAAAAAACTTTTTTAAAAAGCCCATGCTTATTTTTTTAAAGCATCTTTTAGGCCTTTGCCAGCTTTAAATTTAGGTACAGTTGTTGCTGCGATTTGGATTTTTTCCCCAGTTTGTGGGTTAATACCTTGTCGTGCAGCTCTGTCTTTAGCAGAGAAAGTACCAAAACCTGTTAAAGCTACTTCGCCACCACCTTGTAAGGTGCTGGTAACTGTAGACATAAAAGCATCGATCATTGCTTCTGCGTCTTTTTTTGAAACCTCAGCCTTATCAGCTAAAGTTGTAACTAATTCTGATTTGTTCATTAAATTCACCCCCTTTCATAGTTCATTTAAATATTTTAGCATTTTAACATTTAAACAAACAATACGCAACTGAATGTTTAAATATTTTATACTAAAATGTTTAAATATTTATATATTTAGGTGTTTTTTGTCTTTATGTTTTTACGCGCGAATTATCTTGCGTATTCAATTACTCTCATCTCCCTGATTAGATTAACTCTAATCTCGCCTGGATATCTTAATTCTTGCTCAATTTCCTTAGCAATATTTTTTGCTAATTTATGCGCTTCAACGTCAGAAATATTTTCTGGATTAACAAATACTCTTACTTCACGACCAGCTTGAATTGCAAAGACCTTATCAACTCCATCAAAGTTCTTAGCAATACCTTCTAGCTCTTCTAATCTTTGAATGTATTCCTCATAAGTATCTTTTCTAGCTCCTTCCCTTGCTCCAGAAATAGCATCAGCCACCTTTACAATAACTCCCTCAAGTGTTGGTGGATGATCTTCGTGATGATTCAATATTGGAATAATAATTTCTTCTGGTAAATGAAACTTCTTAGCAATATCACGACCAATTTCTGGGTGAGTTCCTTGTATTTCATGATCAACAGCCTTACCAATGTCATGTAAAAGACCTGCTTTTTTAGCAACAATTGGATCAGCTCCAAGCTCTTCAGCTAAAATAGCAGACAATTGGGCAACCTCTACAGAATGACGTAATACATTTTGACCATAACTAGTTCTATATTTAAGCCTACCTAGAATTTGAACTAATTTTGGATCAAGCCCAGCAACTCCAGTCTCATAAATAACATCTTCTCCAGCTTTTTTAATATCTATTGCTAGTTCTTTTTTTGCTGCTTCAACGGCCTCTTCAATTCTCCCTGGATGGATTCTTCCATCTTTGACTAATTTTTCTAAAGCAATTCTAGCAACATTTCTTCTAATTGGACTAAATCCTGAAATTAAAATTGTTCCGGGAGTGTCATCAATAATTATTTCAACTCCTGTTAATTGTTCAATTGTTCTAATATTTCTTCCCTCTCTCCCAATAATTCTACCTTTCATTTCATCACTCGGAATAACAACAGAGGTAGTTGTGGTTTCTGCTGCATGAGACGAAGCACAACGCTCAATCACACCGGTTAAAATTTCTTTTGCTTTTTTGTCTAGTTGTTCTCCTGATTCTTGTTCTAATTTTCGAACCCTAACCATTAAATCTTCTTCGGATTCTTTTTCTACTAAATCGAGCAAAATATCTTTAGCTTTGTCTTTTGTTAAAGATGCGATTTTTTCTAATTTTTCAATCTGATCTTTTCTAATGTTTTTTATATCTTCCCTAATTTTACCAACTTCTTCATTCCCCCTTTGAATATCTTTTTCCTTTCTCTCAATATCCATGAATTTCTTATCAAAAACCTCTTCTCTCTTCTCTAATCTATCCCTCATTCTCTTTACTTCTTGTCGTCTAGAGTTTTCTTCCCTCTTTGCTTCATCAATTATTTTTAAGGCTTTATCACGCGCACTAAGCATTAATTTTTTTTGCTCTTCTTTAGCTTGATAAACTAAGTCTTTAGACTTTCTCTCTGCATCATCGGCTTTTTTAATAGCCACTGTCCTTCGCAGTAAATAACCTACAGCGATACCAGATAACATGCCGATAGTTAAGAATACAACTTCCATCATATTAAATCTATATATTTTTAGGGAACCATCAATGCTTTATAAACAATGCACAAAGTTGAACTTTCATTCTCTTGCTTTCACTAATTGAAATTAAAAGAATAAAAAACTATATTTACCTCTTTTCTCTCTTAATATATTTAGTTAATTCCACCTTGATTCTCATTTTGTAATATTGAATTTAATTTCTAAGTCTTTCTTATACAGACTTCAAATATCCTCTATAATCTAACAATTCTCTACTTGCATTAATTGATTCCTTAAAAAACTTTTATTATAAATTAAAAATTTTCCTTTTTCCCGACTTATAATCGAGAAACGGGAAAAACTTTAACTATTGTACAATTTTATCGATAACATTATATTTTTTAGCTTCTTCTGCTGACATATAATAATCTCTATCCATATCATCTTCAACTTTAGATAATTTTTGGCCAGTATGCCTAACCATAATTTGATTTAATCTATCTTTTAACTTTAAAATATACTCTGCTCTTATTTTAATATCTGATGCCTGACCTTCGGCGCCACCCATCACCTGATGAATCATAATACTTGAGTTAGGTAAAGCAAATCTTTTTCCCTTCGCTCCAGCAGCTAATAATAACGCACCCATTGAAGCAGCAGACCCTATACAAATAGTAGAAATATCTGGTTTTACATATTGCATTGTATCATAAATGGCCATTCCAGCGGTAACTGATCCCCCTGGACTATTAACATAAAGCTTAATATCCTTGCTTTTATCTTCACTCTCCAGGAATAAAAGTTGAGCAATTACTGTATTAGCAACCACATCGTCAATTGCTGAGCCCAAAAAAATAATTCTATCTTTTAAAAGACGTGAATAAATATCATAGGCCCGCTCGCCTGCATGTGTTTTTTCTACAACTGTTGGTATTAAATGCATAGTAAATTTATTAACTAGCTGTATTTTCCCATTATTTAGCTAATTAGTCAAGTAATTTAATCTTTTTTATAAATTTTGCTTTTCAATTCTCCAGCCCTTATCTCCTTGTACCATCTTTCCCTTAACAAAAAATCCAGCGGCTTTTTTGTGTCCACCGCCGCCAAAAAAGGATGCTAACCTTGAAACGTCGACATCGTCATGAGTAGTTCTAAGACTCACCTTTACTCCATCATCCTGCTCCTTAAAAACCATAGAAAACTTTGAATCTTTTAAATTATTAAAAAAATTAACTAAATCTTCAACATTTTCACTAAAATTTTCATCTTCTGCTTTTTTAATTTCCTCTTTAGTTATTACTGTGTAAGCACTGCCATATTTTTTATTTTTGCTCAACCTCTCAAATGAATTACCCCATATTTTTAAAGCGTCAATTTTTTTATCGGTCTTAGCAAAATTAATTTTAGACATATTGGCCCCCTTCTTTAAAAGTTCAGCGGCCACTTGAAAAGCCTCAATAGTTGTTCCTTTATTAGAAAAATTATCGGTATCAGTTAAAATACCTAAAAGCAATGCTTTTGCCATCCTATTATCAATATTAAAATTAAAGTAATTAAACAATTTAGTTAATATTAATGTTGTTGAGGGGGACTTACTGTCAACTAAATTAATATCCCCAAAATAATCATTAGAAATATGGTGATCTATATTGATTATTTTTCTATCTCCAAATGGTATTTTTTTTAAGCCCGTTCGCCCAAGATCACCAGAGTCAAGGGTAATGATCAAATCTATATTAGTCCAATCAATTTCATCATAAGGAATAACATCGTGTAAAAAAGGAGTTTCTTTAAAATTTCCATTTCCTTCTAAAAATATTTGGTATTTCTTTCCAAGGCTATCTAAATATTTGGCCATAGAAAAAACAGAGCCCAAGGCATCACCATCGGGCTTTTCATGGGCTGTTATTAAAACCTTATCCGAGTCTTTAATAGCTAACTTAATTTTTTCGTATATATTTTTGGCCATAAACTAAAAACTAAATTCTTCCTCTTCTCCTGGCTCATCTATTATAAATTTAATTTCTGGAATATATTTTATTGTAACCTTTTTTCGAAGTATATATATAAAATGCCTAGACCTTTTTCGCATCAAGCTTAAAACCTTTCCGGTAAAAGCTTTCGGCAAAACGCTAATATAAATATCCGCTTCTTTTATATCCCTATCTGTCACTACCTTAGTAATAGTAACTAAGCACCCCTTAGGAAAGTCTACCTCTTTTACTAATAAATCTCCCATTTCTCTTTTTAGAAGTTCGTCTATTTGCAAGTGCCTATTGTCAAAATTTTTATCCATATTTTTATCCAACTTCTTCTTCTTTATAAAAAACTAATTGATCACCTTCTTTAGCAACTGGCTCCCCCTTATAATACATACCACATTCTTGACCCTCTTCAACAAAGTTAACTTGTTGTTTTCCTGATTGAAGACTTTCTATTTCACCTTCTGTTAAAACCTCTTTGCCTCTTACAACTTCCACGCTTTCGCCCTTACTTATTTTACCACTCAAAACCTTTCCGCCGATTATCATTCCTTCTTTTTCTGTTTTAAAAATTGCTAAAACAGAAAGTTTTCCGGTTTCTTTTCTTACCATTTCTATTTTAGCCATTCTTTTAATATTTGCTTCGATTTCGTTTAAAAATTCATATATAACATGATAAATCTTAACTTCAACCTTTTTTTCTTTAGCCAATATTTCTACACCCGATGAAGTTTTTACATTAAAACCAACCAAAATTGTCATGCTGTCTTCATGTTGATTGTTAATAAGGGCCTCGGCTTGTAATACATCTGATTCAGTAATATTTCCTAAACCTCTATTTATAACTTTAATTTTAATATTTTTTGACTCTATTTTTTCCAAACTTTCCATAATAACCTCTGTTGAGCCAAGAACATCTGCTTTTAATAAAACATTTATTCTATCACCGCTATCTTCCTCTTCTTCACCCTCTTGGGTCTTTACCAGATAGTCAAATCGTTGCTCCCCCTTTTGATCTTTCTTAATTTTACCCTTTTCATCAGTTACCTCTAAAACATCTCCTGTATTAGCCAGGTTTTTGATTCCCGCTAATCTAACTGGGGTAGAAGGAGTGGCTATTTCAACCTCCTTGCCATTATAGTCTTTCATTGATCTTATTTTCCCGGAAAAATTTTTATTTATACTTATCAGATCTCCTCTTTTTAAGGTTCCTTTTTGAACTAAGGCTGTAGCCACCGGCCCTTCGCCTTTATCAATATGGGATTCAATAATAGTTCCAACTGCGTTACCTTTATAATTTATACTAATTTTATCTTTATCAAGGTCAACTGTAAGTAAAACCATGTCTAATAACTCCTTAACTCCATCGCCCATTTTAGCTGAAATTGGAGCACAAATAATTTTTCCTCCCCAATCCTCTGGCACAACATTATGTCCGCTTAGCTCTTTTTTTGTTTTTTCTATATTAGCTCCTTCTTTGTCCATCTTATTGATAGCAACGATATAGGGAATTTTAGATTTCTCAATTATTTTTAAAGCTTCTACTGTTTGTGGTTTTACCCCATCATCAGCCGCTACCACTAATATAGCTACGTCAGCAATTCTTGCTCCACGACTCCTCATGGCAGTAAAAGCCTCGTGGCCTGGAGTGTCAATAAAAGTAATTAATCTATCATTTTTTTCAACTTGATAAGCTCCAATGTGTTGTGTTATTCCACCTGCCTCACCACCAATTACATTTGTTTTTCTAATAGCATCAAGCAAGCTAGTTTTACCATGATCAACATGACCCATAACTACAACCACCGGCGGTCTCTCTTTTTTTTCACCATCATCTTGGCTTAATAGGTCACTTAATATTTTTTCTCTTGTTACTTCACTTTCTTGTTCCTGCTCTTCTTTTTCAACATTAATATCTAAGTCCATCGCTATAAGAGCTGCTGTATCATAATCAATTCGTTCATTTAAAGAAACAAAAATGCCGCTCTTCATAAGAGCTTCAATTAGCTTATTGACTGGAACATCTAACCTTGCCGCAAAATCTCTTACAGAAATTGATGCAGGAATTTTAACATCTTTAACCTCTGTTGTCATTTTTGCCTCCTCCTCTTGCTCTTTTTGTTGTTTTTCTTTTATCTTTCTATACTGTCTTTGAATATCTCCCCATTCATTTAAAATTCTCTTGGCTAGCTTTTTATCTATTTTTATCGCCTTTGCACCAATATCAATACCAACCGCTTGTAATATTAAGCGCAGTTCTTTAGGTGAAATTCTAAGTTTTCTAGCTAGCTCTGATATATTCATAAATATTTCTATACTTATTACTTATTTATATTTAGTCACCTTACTATAATAACCTATTTTAGTCAATGATAAAGGGGTTCTTATAATAAAAAGGGTGGGGAATCGTTTTCTCTTGACTTTTTTTGTTTTTTTGCTATAATCTTTACATAATAATTATTAAAGTAACGTTTAAAAAAATGCCTGTAAAAAAATCAGCGATGAAAGCTCTAAGACAAGGTGACAAAAGAGCTCAAAGAAATAAAAACGTAAAAGCAGATATAAAAACTATTTTAAAAAAGAGCAGAAAAGCAATTGATACTAAGACAAAAGATGCTGAAAGCTTAGTTAAAGACACTATCAAAAAGTTTGATAAAGCTGCTCAAAAGGGAATTATCAAAAAAAACACAGCTGCTAGAAAAAAATCAAGGTTAATGAAAAAACTTAATAAAACAGCTGATAAAAAGTCTAAATAATTAGCTTATAAAATAATAATTCCGGATCGAAATAACTTGTTTTTAGTTCAATGTCTATGGCCACTAGTTGGCCATAGATTTTTTTTAACTGATCCAAGCTGTACTTGCCAGCTTGATTTTTTATTTTTTTCTCAACAAAAAATGGGATTTTTAATTCCGTTGACAGATTGGCGTAAGGATCTTCCTCTAAAATACTTTTTGCCTGTAAAAGTATTCTAAATTGACGAGTTAGCATAGAAAGAAGGTATGACGAATCTGCCCCACTTCGTAAATGCCTCTCTAATAAATATAAAAATGTTTTTTTATTTTTTTCCGCAACAGCGTCTGTTAATTCAAATATATTATCATTAAAGTTTTCACTAACCAGCTCCTTAATTTTATCAATTTCAATAATAATATCCCCCCCTGCAACTAATTTGTTGATTTCGTTGTTTAGCTTCCACATATCTGAGCCAACTAAAGAAACTAATAAATTAACAGCCTCTGGCTTAATCTCTTTTTCTTTTAAATTAAATTTTTGTCTTATCCAAGAGGCAAGTTTTATGTTATCCAGCTGCAAAAACTCAAAAACATATTTACATTCTTTTAAATATTCATACAATTCCCCTGATAATTTTTTACTCTTATAATCTTTTGTGGCTACGCCCAATTCTTCCCAAAAAATAATTATATTATCGTCTTTCTGTTTATCACTAACCACCCCCCTTTCTTCAATTTTTTTAATCACCCCTACAACTTCTTCTTGTGTTTTTTTATTCTTATTTTTACCTATTAAATTCTCAACTATAATCATTCTTTTTTTTACCAAAAAACCACCTGTTCCAATTACCTGCTTAAAATTCTCCGTAGTAATTTTCTCGCCATCAAGCTCTTCAATGTTTAACATTGAAGGGTCAATATCTCGAGAAAATTTATCCTTGAGCTCATTTAATTTTTGCTTTGATCTAAAGGTATCTTCTCCGTAAAGAAAAATAATCATAAAAAAATTTAATTCTTTAATATCGTATACTTGATTATACCTATATTTTAGAGTAAATCAAATACCTTGACTTTTAAGTTATTTTTAATTATACTTATATATTAAAAAAGGGGGACGATATTATGACATTTAGCAAAGAGATACGGGAAGCAATGATTGAAAATTTTCAATCCCAAGGACTAACTGCATAAGAAGCTATTACTTTAACCGGCTTAAATCAAATCAAACAATTTGATAAACTATCAGCCAAAGAAAAAGAAAAAAGGGCAACATTAAAGAAAAAGCTAAATCACAAACAATTTCAAAAAAATTAATCCACAAACTTAATGGTCATACCCAAAAACGGTATGACTTTTTAAACCCCTTGACTTTTCTGGTAAATTGTATATGATAATACAATTCATTTAAATTAATTTACTATGTTAGAAATAGAAGAACAATTTTTTACAGCTATAGATAATAGTAAAAACGTTCTAATAGCCTTCCCTAAAAGCTGTGCCGGAGATGCTATTAGTTCTTCTTTGGCGTTATATTTTTTCTTAAAAAAATTAAATAAAAATGTCACAATTACCTGTGATAGTTTTAAACCACTGGAAAAATTCGACTTCCTTCCTGGGATGGAAAAAATAAAGACAGAAATTAAAGAAGATAAAGAATTTATCATTTCCTTAAATACATCGAAAATAAAAGTAGGTTCTCTTAAATATGAAAAAGAAAAAAATTTATTCGATATTATAATAGAACCAAAGGAAGGTAATTTTACTTCAAAAGATGTTAGTTTTTCAGGAACTTCAAACGGTTATGATCTAATTATTACAATCTCTTCACCAGACCTTGAATCTCTGGGAAAAATCTTTGAAAATAACGCTGACTTATTCTACAATACACCAATAATAAACATTGACAAGTCACCAAGCAATGAACAATACGGACAAATAAATTTAGTAAAGCTTGCTTCAAGTAGCGTTTCTGAAATTGTTTATTCCCTGCTAACATCTAAGGATGAAAATAAAGTTGACGAAAAAATTGCGGAACTTCTTTTAACTGGGATAATTGACGATACCAATAGTTTTAAATCTTTGTCGGTTACGCCATATACCTTAACTACTGTATCTAGATTAATTTCACTAGGAGCCGATAGGGAAAAAATTGTAAAAAATTTATATCAAGTTTACTCTGTCGACAATTTAAAGCTCTGGGGCAGAGTCTTAGCAAGATTAAAAGAAAAAAAAGATGGTAAATTAGTTTGGTCACTTCTTACAAAAGAAGACTTTGCTAAAACTAAAACAGGAGAAAATGATATTAATGGGGTTATAGATGAGCTTATTATTCATATGCCAAAAATCGAGATAGCTTGTCTATTTTATCAAGATCCCAAAGGTCAAGTAAAAGTTATTATAAAAAACCGCGGAGAAGGGGAATTAATGTCTATTTTAGAAAAATATAATCCATCTGGAAACAATAAAATTATAATGTTAAATTTTAACAATAAAGGATTAATTGACACTGAAAAAGAAATTATTTCTATTCTAAGCCAATCACTTGTCAGTTAAAAAAGTTGTGTTATAATAATGTTATCAAAAAAACCCGTTTAAAAAGCGGGTTTAATAAATGTTTCTTTTTCGGGCATGTAGCTCAGGGGTTAGAGCACCACGCTTATAACGTGGGGGTCGATGGTTCAATTCCATCCATGCCTACCAACTTAAACCTATATTAGGACGCGTAGCTCAGCTGGTTAGAGCGCTACGTTGACATCGTAGAGGCCGGAGGTTCGAGTCCCCCCGCGTCCACCAAAAAATCGGCCGATAAGGCTGTTTTTTTATTGACCGCTAAATGAGCCTATCCCGAATATATACAAAAAGGCCATAAAAATTATTAAAATACCTATTAATTTAATAACCAATCTTGTTCCCCCAAAAAATCTAAAATATTTTTCGGCAAAATCCATAGCGCCAAAAGCGGTATAAATTTTATTAGCATATTTTACAAGTAAAAAACCAACGCCAAAGCCAATTACGCCAAGAAAAAATCTTCCTAAAAATTCTCCCATATTTTTATATAATTAATTATACATTTATATTTTACCAAAAAATAAAAAATACCGCCATACGCGGTATTTTTTTAGTGGGCATACCTAGACTCGAACTAGGGACCTCGTCCTTATCAGGGACGCGCTCTAACCAACTGAGCTATATGCCCGGAATAAACGAAACATACAACATCTAATACACGATATTATACAAAAATTATTTTATCACTTTTTATAAAAAAAGCAATGTCTTAATAATTTATTATTTAAAAAAACAAACCCCGCTTAAAGCGAGGTAGTTTGTTTTAACAGCTAAATAGCGACAAATATTTCATTCCCCTTTTACCTAGTCTCATAGGCATGCCAGAATACTTACCTTTTCCCTCACAAGTAAATGCTTGGGATCGACGGAGTAATCGATAAATGACCATAATATAAAAATATAATGATAATATTACCGACGTTGTTCTCCCTAGAAAGGAGGTGATCCATCCACAGCTTCCGCTACGGATGCCTTGTTACGACTTCGTCCCTGTTACCAACCTTACCTTCTACCGGCCTACACCAGCATTCGGGTACTGTCAGCTCCCTTGACGTGACGGGCGGTGTGTACAAGACTCGAGAACGTATTCACCGTGACGAGGCTGATTCACGGTTACTAGCGATTCCAACTTCATGAAGGCGAGTTGCAGCCTTCAATCCGAACTGGGACCAGTTTTGATGGGATTAGCTCCGCCTTGCGGCTTGGCAACCCTTTGTACTGGCCATTGTATCACGTGTGTAGCCCAAGGTGTAAGGGCCATGCTGATTTGACGTCATCCCCACCTTCCTCCCAGCCCTTTGGACACAAATTTTAAATTTATGTTCAAGGGGCTGGGCAGTTCTCTAAGAAAAAAGTAACTTAGAGTGAGGGTTGCGCTCGTTTCCGGACTTAACCGTACATCTCACGACACGAGCTGACGACAACCATGCAGCACCTGTCACCGAGTTCCTTGCGGCACTTCTCTATTTCTAGAGAATTCTCGGGATGTCAAACCTTGGTGAGGTTCCTCGCTTATTGTCGAATTAAACCACATGATCCACCGCTTGTGCGAGTCCCCGTCAATTCCTTTGAGTTTTAAGCTTGCGCTCGTACTTCCCAGGCGGGATACTTAAGGGGTTACCTTAGGTAGACAACACTGATAGGGTCGAAACTACCAATGTTTAGTATCCAACGTTTACGGCGTGGACTACTGGGGTATCTAATCCCATTCGCTCCCCACGCTTTCGTGCCTCAGCGTCAGGTTCGTTCTAGTAAGCTGCCTTCGCATTTGGTGTTCCTGCAGATATTAATGGATACAACCCCTACACCTGCAGTTCCGCTTACCTCTTCCGACCTCTATTTTGCCAGTATTTTTCGCAGTCTTGAAGTTGAGCTTCAAGATTTGACGAAAAACTTAACAAAACGCCTACGCACCCTTTACGCCCAATAATTCCGGATAACGCTTGGGGCTCACGTATTACCGCTGCTGCTGGCACGTGATTAGCAGCCCCTTATTCCTCAGGTACCGTCATGGTTTCTTCCCTGAGAAAAGTCCTTTACACCCCGAAAGGCTTCTTCGGACACGCGGCGTCGCTCCTTCACACTTTCGTGCATTGAGGAATATTCTTGACTGCAGCCTCCCGTAGGAGTTTGGGCAGTGTCTCAGTCCCAATGAGGCGGGTCATGCTCTCACACCCGCTATCCGTCACGGCCTTGGTAGGCTTTTACCCCACCAACAAGCTGATAGACCATAAGCTCATCTCAAAGCACCGGAGTTTTATTTAAATAACTTAAGTTACTTAAACATATCGAGTATTAGCTCACCTTTCGGTAAGTTGTTCTCGTCTTTGAGGTAGATTACTAATGTGTTACTCACCCGTTTGCCACTCCCCCCGAAGGGGTCGTTCGACTTGCATGCCTTAGACACGCCGCCAGCGTTCATCCTGAGCCAGGATCAAACTCTCAGTAAAATGTTCTGCTAAAAAGATCTAACAGAACTATAGAGGTTTGAACTTTCGCTCTAACCAAAGTTTTAAAAAAACTTTAAAAAAACTAAAAAATAAAGGAATTTTTATTTGTCGCTATTCAACTGTCAAAGTTCTTTTTTTGAAGTAAAAAAAACAAACCAATTAAAAATTGATTTAATTTACTTTCACACTATAAACTATTTTTAAAAACCTGTCAAGAGATTACCACAACACATAAATTACAGATCGTAAGCTAATAGTTTTAATAAAAAATATTTTAAAAAATTCTATATTAACTATTAAATTATCTTGACTTTATTATACTTTTAGGTTACTATTTTTTATCGACCAAAAAATAAAAAGAACCTTACAATTTTAAAAAAATATAGACTAAGGAGAAGTAAAATGAAAAACAAACAAATAGACGATTACCGCCATAGCAAACCAAGAGAATCTCTTTACCTTTGGGCGCTATCAAAGGGCAGCCTAATGCCGACCCCTCTACCGCTAATGAACAAAGCTAGTTGGTTTGTTTTAGAGTTACACAAAGATGAAGAAAGAGATGATGGTAGTGAATACTCAGGTCACCCATCAGATACTTGCCGCATTGCTTTGAGCGTAGGGATAACAGATGATGCTACTCTGGCATCTACCCTTCTTCATGACACAAGAGAACACAATAAAGCAAATGACGAAGAATTACGCCAAGACTATAATGACGAAGTAGCTGATATTGTTGATGACGTTACCCTAAGGCCAGGAGAGTATCGAGAAGACAATATTAAGCGAATAGAAAAAAGAGTAAAATCTATTATTGTTAAAGGATGTGACCGACTCTCTAATCTCGGAACAATGATTGGGGTATTTTCAATACCCAAAATAAAAAGATATTCCAAAGAAACCAAAAAAGATATTCTTCCAATGCTTGAAAGGGCAAGACACACTCACATTGAATACAGTGATCCTATTGTTGCATTAAGGGATAGCATTGAAAGAATACTTAAGACAATCGATGCCTACGTAGAAGAAGCCGAAGAAAAAGAAACTCACAAAGAAGAATTAATAAAGCATAACATCCCCTTGCCCGAAATAAAAAGAATTCCTGCCATGCCCAGAGATTTAAGACCAAAAATATCCTCAAACAACAATGATTCACAAGAAAAAGAAACCACACCCCTTGCCCCTTTAGTCTCAGAAACCGAACAACAAAAAACCAGCGAATTTACACCGCTGGCCGACGAAGTAGAGCACATAAAACAATAACAACGCTCTTTTTGACCCCGTATCTTTATTAAGGTGCGGGGCTTTATTTTTGTTTCATTATTTTACCTATTATTAATCCATTTAAAACTGCAAACATAATTATATAAAAAGAAATTACTAAAGTGTACTTAATCCCAAAGTAAAAAATCATAAGCGGAACAAAAGAAACTTGGACATTTCGATTGTATAAAAAAGTAGCTATCAATGAATCTTTCATCCCACTTCTTTTAAGGTCCCGAAGAAGGGGAAATAAAATATAAGGTGGCCCCGATATAAAAGAGCTTGCCAAAAGAGAATATAAAACCCCTTTAACACCAGAACTTTTTCCTAAATATTTCTTAATCACTTTTGAAGTAACAAATAAATTAACAAGAAACATGACCACAAAAACCGAGGTAATAGCTGGAACAACTTTAAAAATCATTCCCCCAAAATCATTAAAAGCTATGAGCGCATAATCCTTATTTAAAAAATAAACAAATAAATATATCAGTCCAACTAAGGCCATAAATTTTTGCCCATTGTTTATTTCTTTAAATTTGCTCCTCATATATATTGCTGCGCCAAAAGCACAGGGTAATTTATAAAAATATTTTTACTTAAATGCGAAGCTTAAGTAGTATTGGTCCTATATAAGCTCCTCGGCTCGGAAATGCCAAACTTTAAAGCTTAGCATTTCACTCACTTTACGTCGCTTATAATATTAATCGTCACCACAACCAAAATAGCAATAACAATAGAAAATAAAAAATTAATTACATTTCTAGTAATAGCAAATTTTTTTCCTAAAGTAGAAATCTCCAAGGGAAGCATAACGACCCCAACCGTTGTCCAGGCCAACATAAAAGCAGTTACTGCCATTAAATTAATTCCACTATTTAAAAGCTCTCCACCAGTAATATAACTTGTTATTGGAATCCCAAATGAAGCACTCCCCATTAAGGCGCCCATCAATGGGTCAAGAATAAAATTTCCTGTAAAAATATCTGTGTTATGTTTTTTAATAAAAGGGCTGATTAAAGAAAGCAACATAAAGATACCCAGCATCACAGGAATAGCAATTTTAAAATTATTGATTGTTTGTCCAAAGGCTCTCTTTGGACAACAGCCACTTATTCTATTCATATTTTAAATGTTTAGATATTTTTTTATAATCAGGTATCGTCTCTTGGACTAGCCCCCAAAAATTCTTTGAATGATTAAACTCACCTAAATGACAAAGCTCATGGACAATAATATAATCCCGATATTCTTCGGGTAAAAGAATTATTCTATAACTAAAATTTAAATTACCCTTACTCGAACAACTTCCCCAGCGCGTTTGAGGATTTTTAATAAAAATTTTATTATAATTAAAATTATAAAAATCGTTAAAATATTTAACCCTATCCCGAGCTAACCTTAAGGCTCTATTTTTAAACTTCAAATAATCGGCCTCGTTTCTTATTGGAATTATAGCATTTTTTTTAGTTTTTGCTATTTTTTCAAGTAAATACTCTTTTTTTGTCTCTGCAAACAACTTTCCAGCGCTAAATGGGGTCCACCATGGTATATTTACCACAATCTGCCCATCATTATATAGATACAACCTAATATTTTTAGATTTCTTATTTTTCTTAACTACAATATCTAGCCCCTCTCTAGGAAATGGCGAGTTAAGAGTAAATTTCTTCTTCATTTGGCTTATTTTAGCTAAAAACCGCTATTGACAAAACGGTCTTTTTATGCTATAATTATAGCATAACTAAATAATTAATTCTTAAGAAGGGGGGTGTTATTATGGAGAATAATTATGAACAAATTAACCTTGAACAAGAAAACTGTGATGGTGGATGTGATCAAGGTCATGATGTAGAAGCTCAAATGGAGGCTATTAGAAAAGAAAATCAGGGAATTATGACAGTTGCGTTTTCTTTAACTGCCATTTGCTCAGCTATCATCGCTGGCTCAGCTGTTTCAGCAGCAATATTTCTATAATTGATCATTAAAATAAAATAGTTCCAAAAAAATTATTCCAAAAGAATAATTCAAAAATTATCTTTTAATAAGATAAAGTTAACAAAAACAAAAAACAAAAACAAAAAAAGGCGGTATAAAGACCGCTTTTTTTGTTGACAAAAAAATATTAGCAAGTATTATATTCACATAAACAGGATAAATAAAAATAAAAAAACCTCAAGAGGAGAAAAATGACTAAAAAAAATAAGCTTAACGAACCTTTGGATGGACATTTAGAGCCAAAAGAATTTAGAAACTTTTTTGAAGATTGTCAAAAAATCGGAGTAGGCATGAAGATAACAAGTACAATCGATAAAGATG
>Ga0233446_1000491_pt1 | contig 41720 bp, 40 predicted proteins | sample SI_124_October20_4_FD_182780 | JGI IMG/M metagenome (GOLD analysis project Ga0233446, IMG submission 182780) | Seawater microbial communities from Saanich Inlet, British Columbia, Canada - SI_124_October2016_120_MG | ecosystem: Environmental > Aquatic > Marine > Inlet | place: Canada: British...
GCAAATTTTGTCAGATTTGGCCTAACATTTGCTAAAGTCCCTAGTCAAATTATTAATATGATTAAAATTCAGCAGCAACAGACCATTGAAAAAATGATTAATATCTGCTCACACCAACAAGGTGATGCGATCGAAATACAGACTGGCGCCTTTAAAGGTCAGCAAGCTATTTTTCAAAATTACAATAGCAACGACAGGATTATTGTCTTGTTAAAAATAATTGGTCAACAGCAAGAAGTCTTGCTTAACGAAAACGAAGTAGTCGCAATATAAGTCATCACAACACTATTTTCTTGCTTTAAAATTAAGCATTCATCTTTAATTATCTAATCCAAATAAGCTATGTGTGGAATTGTCGGCGGTATCTGTAAAAATAACATTACCCCTGTTTTAGTAAAAGGCTTAAAGCGTCTAGAGTATCGAGGTTATGACTCCGCTGGCGTGGTTGTCTTGGATGAGGATAATCATCTTTATCGTGCCAGAGCAGTGGGGAAAGTAGCTAATCTCGAGCAAAATATTCGCGACCAACAAAAACCACTTAATGGCACTATTGGCATTGCACATACACGCTGGGCAACACATGGTGAGCCATCTTCTCGCAATGCTCATCCACACATTTGCAATCACAGCATTAGTGTAGTGCATAACGGTATTATTGAAAACTTCCTTGAGTTAAAGTCAGAACAAAAAGCACAAGGCTACAACTTCACCTCAGATACAGACACAGAAGTCATTGCTCATGCCATCCATAAAGCATTAGAAACAAGTGACACTCTACTTGAAGCCACACAAAAAGCCATTCAAACCTTTGAAGGTGCTTATGGTGTTGGGGTAGTTTCACCCAAATACCCGGGGCATATTGTTGCTGCACGTAGTGGCTCACCACTAGTAATTGGCATTAGCAAGAAAGGCAACTTCATTGCTTCAGACCAAATGGCACTGCTAGATATTACTAAAGACTTCATTTTTCTAGAAGAGGGTGATATCGCTGACATTACCCTAGACTCAGTCGCCATTTATGACAAAGATGGAAAGCAAGCAGAACGAGAAATTAAAACATCTAAACTAAAGAGTGGGCAAGTATCCAAAGGTGACTATGCACATTACATGCTTAAAGAGATTTTTGAGCAGCCACAGGCTATTCAAGATACGCTAGAATCACGCGTCACTAAAGACTCAGTGCTATCATCTGCTTTTGGTCACAATGCTGAAGACATCTTTAAAAAAACCAAAAACATTCAAATCATCGCTTGTGGTACTAGCTATAATGCTGGATTGGTGGCCAAGTATTGGCTTGAGGATATCGCCAAAATACCCACACATATTGAAGTTGCCAGTGAATATCGCTACCGCAATCCAATTATCCCGGACAACACACTATTCGTTACCATCTCGCAAAGTGGTGAAACAGCTGATACACTGGAAGCACTTAAAGCAGTTAAAAAACGCAGCAAAGACAAAAGTATTCACACACTTACCGTCTGTAACTCAGCAGAGTCATCACTCACGCGTGAATCAGAGCTTACTTTTCTAACCCATGCAGGCCCTGAGATTGGTGTCGCTTCCACCAAAGCCTTTACTACTCAGCTGGTGTCGTTAGCACTACTCTCCGTGGCGATTGGCAGATGTCACAAACAAGTATCCAAAGAGCGGGAGGCTAAAATTGTCGACGGACTTAACCGCCTACCAGGTCTAATTAAAAAAACACTCCAGCAAGAAAATCAAATCAAAGAATTGGCCAAAACCTTTAAAGATAAGTTCAATGCAATTTTCCTAGGTCGAGGCACCATGCATGCTATCGCCATGGAGGGCGCACTCAAACTTAAAGAAATCAGCTACATTCACGCTGAAGCTTACCCTGCAGGAGAACTCAAACACGGTCCTATTGCCCTGATTGATAAAGATACGCCAGTCATTGCCGTTGCGCCTAATGACGGACTATTAGACAAACTAAAGTCTAACTTACAAGAAGTTAAATCAAGAGGCTCTCAAATGATTGTTTTTGAAGACGAAACCTCTAAAGTTGAACCAATAAAGGGTATGACGATAGTGCCAACAACTACCAATCTAGGAAGAATCACCGCACCAATCATCTTTACCATCCCCTTGCAGCTACTTAGTTATCATGTGGCGCTCATCAAAGGAACAGATGTTGATCAACCTAGGAATTTGGCCAAGTCTGTCACCGTGGAATAAAACTTCAGATTAAGCCTTCAATTTTGGCAAAATAATTAGTGGCAACCGCAAAGCCTTTAACATTACCACAATCAAATCTCTTGCCTTGAAACTTATAGGCAATAACCTTGTCTTGTTTAGCTAGTGTCATTAGAGCATCCGTGATTTGAATTTCGCCATTTTTATCTGGCGCTGTGTTCTCGAGTACGTTGAAAATTTCTGGGGTGAGGATGTATCTGCCGATAATAGCCAGATTAGTTGGCGCTTCTTCTGGGCTGGGCTTTTCAACCATGCTCTTAACTCGATAAGCATCGTTAGAGTCCTCTAATAACTCACCATCAATCACGCCGTATTTATCAACTTCTGTCATTGGCACTTCTTCAATCGCCACAATGCAACAATCTGGATTCTGCTCATAGAGTGCAGTCATTTGCTTGAGCACCGAATCGCCATCGTTCGTACACAAATCATCCGGCAGGATTACTGCAAATGGCTCATTGCCAATAAGTGGCTTACCTGTATAGATAGCATGACCGAGGCCGAGCATTTGTTGTTGTTCAATATAAGTAAAATCACACTCACTTGATGTATAGTTAACTTCATCAAGCAACTGCTCTTTAGCGGTGCCTTTAATGCTGGCTTCAATATCTGCGTGCGGCTCAAAATGGTTTTTAATCGCTTGTTTGTATTTACTGGTGACCATTGCCATGGTGGTCATGCCAGCACTCATAGCCTCCTCTACGCCGTATTGAATTAGTGGCTTGGTAAGGATGGGCAACATTTCTTTAGGAATAGATTTAGTGACTGGCAAAAAACGTGTGCCATATCCTGCTACAGGGAATAGGCATTTGTTAATTTTATTCATAATTATTTTTGTAATCTTTCTTTAAGGATGGTTTTCCCATACTCAACACCTGGCTGGTCATAAGCGTTAATTTGTAAGAATGCACCAATACAAGAAACTAACAATTGGTAACTAAACATCAGTTTAGCAATGTTGTATTCGTCAACAGTGGAAATTGTTACCACATCACAAGGAATGTCTCTTTGCTCTTCTACAGATTCAATGGTTGCATCAGCTTGCTTATTAAGTAACTCATTAAAGCTTAAACCTTCAGCGTATGCCAAGTCAAGACGGCTAAACTTATTATTAGCACCTTTAGGGATAATAGTCTTATCCTTTAAGTCAGCAACCTTGATAAAAGTTAGAGTTTTATCTCTAACACCCTCCATTACCAGCTGTAGAAAACTATGCTGATCAACCGGACCAACCAGGCCAATTGGTGTGAGCGCTTGACGCGTGCCATTAATATTAATTTTACCCAAACTCTCAGCCCATAACTGCACATACCATTTGTTAAAACTTTCTAAAGAAGATGAATAGGAAAAAACCACATTAATATTAAATCGACTTTTATTTTCAACCAAAAACCTAGCCTTCCTAATAATAGTCTTGTAATAGTCTTCTTGTTCAAAGAAACTATCAGCTACGCGCTTACAGCCATTCAGCAAGTTGTCAATATCCACACCCACCATCGCCAGCGGCACCAAACCCACTGCACTGAATACTGAAAAACGTCCGCCAACATTCTGAGCCAAATCAAAAGTTTTGATATTATTATCATTAGCAAGCTGAGTAAGTTCACTTCTAGATTCAGAAACAATGGTGCAATTAGAACTATTAATTTCTACCAAAGAATTTAAATACTTAAATATGCTGATAGTTTCAATGGTATTACCAGATTTAGAAATAACAACAAACTGCGCATCTTTCAAATCAACTTTCTTTAGACAGTGATTAATTTTTAGCGGGTCGACCGTTTCTAAAAAAAGCAGATCTTTATGGTAATTATTAGAGGGCAATAAGAACTCATAAATTGCCCGTGCACCAAGACTAGACCCGCCAATACCCAAAACAACAATGTGCTTTTTGTTGATGTTTTTTACATAATTCTTGATTTCATCTGTATCTTGATATGGCAAATTGTAATAACCAATCTCATCACGCTCAGTTCTAATTCGATCAAAAATCTCGCTATTTGATTTTATTTGATAGAAGTTCTTACAATATTTCATCAATAGATATCCAAATTATTTTTGATATAGTATATCCTTAATGCCACATTGCGGTTGAAATCCTGGCACTATTTCTATTAAGAGAGATCTTAAAGCTTCTTGGTTAGAGCTCTTTGCAGCGCCTTCAAGAGATTTTAAAATTACACTTAATTCATCCCAAGGCACCATCTCCTCTTTAGCTCTCATAATCATGGGATGTCTAGTCTTACTCACATTGTCGCCAATTAGCAGCTCTTCAAACAACTTCTCACCAGGTCTAAGCCCGGTAATCTTAATCTCAATTTCACCACTAGGATTTGACTCACTCTTAACCTCTAGCCCACTTAAATGAATCATTTTAATTGCCAAATCGAAAATTTTAACTGGCTTACCCATATCTAGCACAAGCACCTCTCCACCTTCACCCATGGCACCAGCCTGTATCACAAGCTCAACCGCCTCAGGTATTGTCATAAAATACCTAATAATATTTTTATCAGTCACGGTAACAGGGCCGCCAACCTTAATTTGATCTTTAAATAAAGGGATTACAGAGCCACTTGAATTAAGCACATTACCAAAACGCACCATAATGAATTTAGTGATATTTTGATAGCCTGACAATGCCTGTAAAACCATTTCAGCACTTCTCTTTGTAGCACCCATTGTATTTGTTGGGCGTACAGCTTTATCAGTTGATATCAATACAAATGTCTCAACATGGCAATTTATAGCAGCCTGAGCACACTTCAATGTACCAAATGTGTTATTAATAACACCTTCAGTAGTGTTGCACTCTACCATTGGCACGTGTTTATATGCAGCCGCATGATAAATAGTTTCAATACCAAATTTCTTACATACTCTTTCCACCCTGTCCTGATTAACCACAGACCCCAATATTGGAAACACATGATCCTTAGACAATTCTTGATCGATTGTATACAAAGCTAATTCACTTTGTTCAAATAGTATAAGCTTACTAGCACCAAGTTTTATTATCTGTCTACATAATTCTGAGCCAATTGAGCCACCTGCACCCGTAACCATTACCACTTTATCTTTAATATTTTCTTGTAGCAAAGATTGCTCTGGTTTTACTGGCTCTCTACCTAATAAATCATCAATACTTACTGTACGCAAATCTTCAACTTTAATTCTTCCTTGTGCTAATTCAGATACACCTGGTAGGATTCGCACAAGAACTGGATAGGACTCTAAAAAATTAATAATTTCATTGCGCCTTTGGCGTGATGCTGAAGGCAATGCTAACAAAATCTCACCTACATTATATTTTTGTATTAATAACTCAACACGATCAATGCTATGAACTTTAATACTATTAATATGCTGATTAATTAAGCCTTTATCATCATCTATAAAGACAACAGGATTGTATTCTATGGATTGCAATAATGCATTAGCCAATTGTCTACCTGCAGATCCAGCGCCATAAATAATTACGTTTTTTTGACCGGACAGATTTCTTGCACCTGATAGCACCCACCTAGCTACCATTCTTAACCCGCCAATTGATAGTATAGCTAACAACCAATTAATTAATATAACTGACCTTGGAATGCCTTCTATTGCAGACATAAATCCAATTATGCCCCATATTAACGCATATAAAGACACAGCCTTTACAATTGCCCACAACGCTTGGAGTCCTAAAAATCGAACAATGCTGCTATATAAGCCAAACTGCATAAAAATAGGAAAAGCAATGAGTGGTGCGCCAGCAATAACCCAAAACAAATCATTCTCGGGCCAATACCAATATCCAAGTCGCATTGAGAACGATGCAAGTAGCACCCCTACTAAAACAATAGCATCTACAAAAGCTACTAATAATTGCTTATAAATTCTAGGGATATTTATAATGACATTAATCATGATTATTTGCTTGCTAAATGCATAACTTTATTAATTGCATCGCAAGTACTTTGAACCTCATCAGCAGTGAGTGTTGGATGCACTAAAAACACCAAGGTTGTTTCACCCAACTCTTGAGCATTTTTAAACCTCTGTTTAGGTCTAAATTTTTCGTCAAAAGCCTTTTCAAGATAAATTTCAGAACAAGAGCCAGAGTAACACGGAGTGCCTAACCGATTAATCTCATTACTAATTCTATCCCTATACCACCCGTCTTTTAGACCTTCCGGGATTACATAGACATTGAGCTTATACCAAGCATGCTCAATATTATTGTCAATTTCTGATATGCGTATCGTATTAGAAAATTCAGAGCAAGCCTTTAAAATTTTCTGCGCATTATCTTTACGCTGTTGATGCCAGCCACTCACCCTCCCAAGTTGGATTCTGCCAATTGCAGCTTGCATTTCAGTCATACGCCAATTAGTGCCAAACGATTCATGCAACCATCGAAAGCCTTCAGGATGCTCTTTCTCATAAACCGCTTCATAACTCTTACCATGGTCTTTATACGCCCACATCTTTCTCCATAAAGATTCGTCACTAGTCGTAACCATACCGCCTTCACCACCCGTGGTCATAATTTTATCTTGACAAAAACTCCAGCAGCCAATATGCCCAATAGACCCAACTGACTTACCCTTGTATTTAGCCCCGTGCGCTTGAGCACAATCTTCAATAACGTATAGGTTGCATTCTTGTGCTAATTGCATAATATCGTCCATCTCACAAGGATAACCTGCCAAATGTACGCAAATAATAGCCTTAGTTCTGTCGCTAATTTTAGCTTTAATAGATTTAGCTGTAATATTGCCACTATTTAAATCAACATCAGCAAAAACAGGTGTCGCACCTGCATTAACCACACAGGAAACAGATGCAATAAAACTACGAGGGGTGACAATCACTTCATCACCAATACCAACACCTAGCGCCTTGAGTGACAAATCAAGTGCCAAAGTTCCATTTGCCACAGCTACTGCATAATTCGACCCACACCAAGCGGAAAACTCTTTCTCAAATTTCCTACCCTCATCACCAGTCCAATAATTAACCTTATTACTAAGAAGAATTTTGCTAACTGTATCAACCTCTTCCTGAGTAAATGAAGGCCAGGGGCTAGGATTATTTTTCATGTGTTTGCAACTGTTTGATAAATATAGCGCACATCTTGAATAAATGACCAATTATTAACATAATTAACGTTTATTTTAACTTTATCTGGCCAGATAACCTCACTATTATATTTCTCAGGATTACTTTGTTCTGAAAGGAGCTCTTCCTCATTTTTATACTTAATAGATGCCGGCCCAGTAATACCAGGACGCACTAATAAAACTACCCTGTCTTTACCTTGTAGTTTATCAGCATAGCCCTTGACATCCGGTCGTGGCCCTACAAAACTCATCTGACCAATCAACACATTCCAAAGTTGGGGTAGCTCGTCAATTTTAGTTTTTCTAAAAATAGCACCACTTATTGTTATACGCACATCGTTCTTTTGCGTTACATTAGTATTAACACCTAATACTGGTTTCATTGTTTTAATCTTAATTAAAGCAAATAATTTCCCGTTCTTGCCAACACGCTCTTGCAAAAAAAATCCGTTTGACTTAGTTTCAATAGAGGCCACTATCCACGCCAAAACAATAATGGGAACAACCAAAACCAGCCCTACCAATGCCAATGAGAAATCAAATATTCCTTTAATAATTTCCTGGCTGAGCTTCATTGACGCAAATGCTTATATGCATATTTTTTCATGATTGGCGGCATTATATTCACAAAAGCAACCGCAAATGCATAAAAATAAGCCAATAATCCAAAATGTAGTTTCTTATTGACCGTTAGCCTGTTTTTAAAATCAGATACTGTCTTCTTCCAGCCACCCCTTCTACCAAAGAAGTCTTGACTGACTCGTACCTTTACACCAATATATTCAATATTGGCAAATCTACAACCAGAAGCAAAACCCTTCATCCACATCAAAGTATCGCCATTATTAAAATGCCCATCAACCTCATATAGACCTGCTTTTTCAAAATAACTGCGTCTAAAAAATGCACTAACATGAGCTATTGGCACTCTTTTTTTGAAAAAACCCAGCATGGCATTATGAGTCAATGGGTAGGTGACAACTTTAGCATATTCAATACCATCACCAAATTCTTCAATATAGGTTCCACAAACGTCAACATCTAAATTCTCATTCATAAAATCTAGCTGCCTTTCCAACCTTTCAGGCATTGATATATCATCGGCATCCATGCGCACAATATATTCATACTCCGTCATCAAAACTTTATCAATTAACTCATTGAGTGAGTAATCAAACCCTTTGTTTTCTCCTCTTTCACCTAAGTATTTAATTCTTCCGGCGTCCAACTCTTGAGTTAAATATTCATGGATGTCAGTATCAACTGCACCATCTTCTTGAACAAAAATATCAAAGTTTCTAATTGTTTGCTTATATAGACTATCGAGCGCCACTTTAAAAGCCTCAAGGCCATCATTTATATATACGGTCAATAAGACTGCGGTCTGATTCACGCCTGAAGCTCGCCTAGTGTGTAACCTTCAACCGATTCAAAGCGGTAATCAGGCCCCAACATTGTTTTTAATATGGAGTTGTTAGCAATCGAGACACTGATTTCATCTATCTCAATGTTGCTGGTGCTAATTTCAAAATCTTGCTTATGCAAATAATCCAAAATCATCCTGACTGACTTTCCCTGTCCAGAGGCAATATTTACCATATCAATGCCATTTGATACAAGTATGGACTTATAGGCTTCCACAACATCATTAATATGAATAAAGTCACGAATGGCACTGCCATTATTAATTAAAGAAATACTTTGTTGATTTTTATAGGCTTTGATAATTTTAGAAACAATTGAAAACTCATCATTGCCGCCATACATATTAAAAACCCTTGCAATTGTATAATCAATATCTTCAGCGCTACAGAACTGAGACACAAGTTTTTCATTAGAAAGTTTGAGTGCTGCATGCAAACTCAATGGTTGGGCCGCATCTGTCTCAACACAAGATTCGTTATTGCCATAAACTGAACTACTACTTGTATAAACAACTTTATTAACCTTAGAGCTTTTATCCTTAATAAACATTAGAATATTGGCCGTTGTTGAGATTGCATTATCAATATATTCAGTTGGGCTAGACAAGTCATTCAGGCGCGTTGCAGGTTGAAACTGATTTAATATTAGATTCACCTTATCAATCTGACTCCAGTCTAATTGAGACAACGCTTCAATCACCTGACTAGATGATATTGCAATTGCGTTATCTAAAGAGTCAAGCAAATGATTGGATAAATTACTTCTTTTACCAACAATAATATTCAACATAGTTTATGAGTAGATAGAGTTTCTTAATTTTATATAGTTATTAACGCCCAAAACACGCTTTAACCCGTAACGAATAGAATATGCAGTTTGCTTTTTAAAAATCGTTCTTGTACTCGGATTAAGCAATTGATCAAGCTGATCACTATTAATATTAGAGTGAACTGAGTTTCTGTTTAAATTATTCATTTTAGATTTACATAAGCCTGGTTTTGAAGTGCAAATATTTTTATAACCAACTTCTTTTGCAACTTTATGCGTTCTCGCAAAGCAATCACCAAATGGATAAGCAAAAGACACTATCTCTTTACCAGTATGTTGCTCTATCTGTGCCTTGGAATCTTTTAACTCTATTAATAATTGTTCAGTTGATAAGGTTGTCATATATGGGTGGCTCAAAGAATGTGACCCTATTTCCATGCCAGCCTCGCCTAAAGCCTTGATTTGCTCCCATGACATATATCCGTTTTTACCAACATAATTTGGCGTTACAAAAAACGTGCCTTGAGCACCATACTCTTGGAGTAGTGGCAAAACAATGTCAAAATCACTACAATGCCCATCATCAAAGCTAAAAGCCAACTCGCCACTATTATTCTCCGCCCAGTCACTAATACTGACAATCACCTGATTATTAGCATTAGCAGTTTTTAATAGTTGGGTAAATAATGCCAGCTTTACATCTGCCCACTCACCGACCTTGTCTCCAACAATTTTATGAAACACTAAAATATTTAACTTTGCTGCAGTCTTATTTTTTAACATTTATATTTCTACATCCATAATAGATTCAGACGCTATCGATAAATATTTTGCACGATCAACAGTCAGTCGATTATATTTTTCAAAATAATCAACACCAATATTGGTATTATTTAAATTAATTCTAAACATATCATCTGCATTCTTAAGGACTTTATCAGTTAAATTTTTCACACTTTTTACAACCAAACTTCTTTTTAATTGACAGCTATCTGCAAAATCGGCTAACTGATACGCATTAATGTCTTGCATATTAAACTCATCACCAATTGCCATAGCTAACTCCTGATCAAATTCATCATACATTGCAATATTCACCAAATCATAGAAAGGAGTTAACTCAATGCCTTTACTTGATACAAAAAAACTAACATTTTTTCCATGTGCATCTGCATTACAAACTATCAGATTAAATACAACCCAATCAAGTAGTTTTTGCTTTGTTAGTGCTGGGTTAATGCATTTATCAGCAAAACTAAATAACTTAGGCAAACTTACACCATCACGAATATGCTTAACATCTCTACTATTACCAAAATTACGTTCATATTTGTATTCTGGAGGCAAGTTTAAGGCTTGATTGCCATCAATCATATGTCTTCTTTGTGTGGTGCATTCAACAAGCCTTCTGTCAAAGCGTCTAACCAATAAGCCAGGATGCGAATCAAAATGTCTAAGCTCAACATCAGCAACATCAAGTCCACAAGTTTTTGCCAAACTCATAGTAGCATATTCATTAATGACAAGATTGGCAGACCGCCTATTTTCAAATTTTAACAAATGAGTTGAGCGCAAAGTACCCTCTCCAAAACCCATCTCATCTTTTTCATTAACAACAATATTAATTTTGTTTTGAACGCCTGCAACCGATAATCTTGGCTTGTCATTCCAAATTGTGAGATTGGTTATACCCTGTGATTCGTTTAATCGATCAATCAAATCCTTAATATCAAGTTTTATAAACTGGGTTTGATTAATATGAGTGCATGCTTCAGTAGACAAAGTAAATATACCGGGTAAGTCTTGTCCAAGAATTCTCACCAATGCAAAAGTGTTGTTTTTGCTAACTCCAAATCGAGTAATCAGCTCATTTAAACCATTGCCTTCAGGCAATAAATTGTTCAAATAATGCTTTATATCTATACTATTAATAGTGTTATTTAAAGGCAAACAGGGAGACAAGGCATAACCATTTCTTTGCCAATAAGCTGTATATTTCCAATTTACTTCGCCGTCAATAAATTCCAAATTGGCAATAATATTTGTACCAATACAAACAAATAATTTAGACCCACTCGTCATTTTCTTCTTGGTTATTTTGATTAGTAGATAACAATACCCCCAATCCTTCTAAAACTTGGAACACTTTGCCAATTTGAGCTTTTTCATTGCCATGTTCAATCATCATTAGAGTTTGCTTGGCAACGCCGCATAATGCACTAGCCTGCTCAATTGTGAGTCCACTTTGCGTTCTACGTGCACGAACTAACTGACCAAGACAAGCAAAACTCACCTTGTTCAAGCAGTCTGGGTCTTTAATTGGTTTAACAACCTTTGCCATAATAAATCCTAGATATTAATGATTAAATATAAACCAAACACATAACGTGCATTTAATCCTAAATAAGTAGGATTATAACACTAATAACCCAATAAAATAGCATTAATCATTAATATCTAGGATTTATTAAAAACTAAGATACAAAATTAACTTCGCCACCTAGACGCAATATTTACCAATTTCTTCATAAGAAAGCTATTTGAGTATTCAAATTCACCAAGTGTCTCAACCAATCTGGCACCTGTACCCTTCTTAAAATTATACACCCCCATGTTATTCTCAGGATCAACGCCATTAAAGTCAAAATTATTACATCCCAAAGACTGACAACGATTAACAAGCTCCCAACACAACGCATAAGACAAATAATGTTTTCTTGAAAATACATTGGCTGCTGCAAAGATATCGATCGCCTGATGATTGCGAACAATTGCACCACGTATTGCCTGTATTACACCATCATGCGTTCTTGCGCCAATAACAATTATTTGCTCACCATAGCTATTCATCAAACTCTCAATCTGCTGATAGGAAAACAACTCACCAAGCCCTTTGGCTTTTCCCATTTCACGATAAAGTCTAGTAATAGTCTCAATTTTTCTAATTTCAACAATCTCATAATCAAGCTTATTTGAGCGTTTTAAATTTCGGCGCCAATTTTTACTTAAACCCTGGTGTAGCTTTTCAGCTGAAACAGACAAATCTAGATGCATGGTTAACCCACTATCAAATGGCTTTGAAACACTACAAAAATGTTGCTTCAATAATGATAATTCTTGATCATTTTTTGAATGATGCGAACGAATTCGAATAGTTAAAAACCGAAGTGATAAACTTTTTTTCAAGTCATCGACTACCTTGTGACTTAGCTTATAGTCACCAGCAATCCAATCTGGAAACCAAAGTACACCAACATCAAAAGGATAACGTTTGAGAAAGCCTTGTAAAAAGGCAATATTTTTTCCATCTTGCTGGTAGTGCCACCTATAGACAGTCCAGCCTAAATCTTCTAAATGCTTAGCCCATTCATTATCGTGCAAGTAAGTTGAACTCTTAATATGAGAAACTTTCTCTTTCCAATTGGCATCATTGCCATTATATAACGACCAACTATTCATAACTACCACCTAGATAACACTTGGATGATATAGTCGATCTGTTTAACACCTAAGCTTTGATGAATAGGTATTAATACCAGTTTTTTATCAAAAAATATCGCATTTGGATACACGTCAGCATGCTGGATTACTTCATCGGGCATCTCTTCATCGGGCCATCGCCATGCGCCAACACCCTTTAACCTTAAATAATCAACTAAGCCGCCTTTATCATCATAAACAACACAAGCTTGAGGAATGACACCTTTGTCAACCGAATCAACCAACAGTCTAAATCCAAGCTTTTGAAGTGCCAGACTTAATTGATTAAAATGATTAACTATTGCCTTTCCAGAATCTTGCAGATATTTTTCATTACTCAAATACTTTCTTAATTGCCACGAGACCTGACAAGATTCCACATCTAGATTGCAAGCTTCATTGCTCGCTTTACTTCGCAACTTAGTTTTAATATCATTCATTAACTGGCCATAAATATTAACACCCAAGCCTGTTGCTATTTTTTCAAACAACCGCAATATTAAATATTTCACATCACTAATTATTGACACACATGAACTATTGCTTGCTACAGCTGATTGATAGCAATTATTATTAATTCTTAACACGCCACCATCAACAACAGGCAAACTCTTACGCATGCTAAAAATTTCAATGTCACCCTTAATGCTACCTCTATCTCGCATAAATTGCGACAGAAGGCTGTGTGATGCATCTTCTACTACTTTAATGCCATACTCGTGACATACCTCAACCACCTTATCAATATTTTGAGTTAAACCAAAATAATGCACGACTAATAACGCTTTAATTTGACTCTCTTCAATCACTTTCTTAAGCTTATCGAATGACAAGCTTAAATCCTTTTCAATATCAATAAATACAAGATTAAAGCCATAAGCCTTTAGTGGCCTGATGGTGGAATCACACATATAAGCTGGAATAATGACACTATCACCTTTTTTTAAACCCAACGCAATGAGGCCTGATAATAGCGCATCCCTGCCTAAAGGATAAAAACTCGCACCGTCTGCACCTAAAAAATCACCTCGTGAGGAAAGCAATCTAATATCCGGATAAGGTCTGGCTGAAATAATCATCAATCAGTTAATTGGTCAATTTTCTCTTAGCGTAACCAAAAACAATTTTTGTCAAATTAATTGGATGCATGGCAAATAGCCTGAAAATACCTACCATTTTTTTAAATATAGTAGTTTTAACATACTGCAACTTGCAAATGTCAAAACGCAATTTCAACAACTTCCATAATTTATCCTTATCTCTTGAAAATTGCTGAATACTAAATACATGCAGCCTTAATAAATTTTGTAAATTTGCACAAAATAAGTTTGAATTTGCAATCATATTAGACTCTCCAACTGTATAAAAACCTAATGACTCCGATAAAAATACAAAATTAGCATTACACTTTGCTAGATTAAGCCATAAATCATAATCCTCTACAGTTGCAAGTTCACTCGATTCGTTGAACTTCAAATTGTTATCCTTAAGAAACCCAATCCTCATTGATGTTGCCGAAGTTGAAAGTCTATTGCCAAATATCAACATCTCTTTATACATATTCTTAGAAGTTGGCCCATATTTCAACACCTGTCCTATACTATCAGCTATCTCATAATATACATTTTCATTATGGCAGACAACATCCACATCTGTATTTGTTTGAATTGAGTCAAAAACACACCGGAGCTTATACTTGTCCCACCTATCATCAGAATCCAGTAAACATACCCACTGGCCTTTGGCTAAAGATATGCCTGTATTTCTTGGGCTAGCTGGAGAGCCGCTACCTTCTTGATAGTGATAAACAACCCTATCATCTTGGTAATTATCATGTAGCCATTGCCGAGTATCATCTGTTGAGCCATTGTCAATAATAATTAGCTCAAACTTTTGATATGTTTGACTTAAAACACTATCAATTGCTCTAGATAAGATATCACTCCTATTGTATGTTGGAATAACAACTGAAAAAAATGGCTCCATGTTAATTACGGGTAAAGTTCTCATTACAAAAATTAATCAACTCTTTAATTTCACCATCAAAATCATTAGCAAACTGAAAGCTAACACTATCTAAATAATTAGTTTGGAATTGAAATGAATTTTTATTCATTGACGGTTTTTGTTTAAGTATTATTGGCGGCTCAAACCCTAGTACATTTAAACAATTACTCTGTATTTTAGCTGCCATTTCACCAATCGTATACGACTTGCCACTACCTATATTTACAATATTACCTGTATTGTTCTCTTCTATTAGCAACCCTATCACAGAACAAAAATCACCAATAGTGACAAAATCACGAACGATTTTGCTATTGCTATAAAGTGTTAAAGACTTCTTGACAACCGCTTGTCTACATAAATCGTTCACTAATAACATCCAACAATGCACATCTTTATCTGCAGGGCGACCAAATACATTGGCAATACGAACAATCACGCCACTAACACCATCTTGATTAGCAGCAGACAATACAGCCTCTTCTCCAGCAACATGACTTGTTGCATAAGGGTGCTCATTGGCTACTGGCATATCTTCAGTAATAACACCAGTCAGATTATCACTATAAACATGGGCGGTTGATAGATAAATAATTTTCTTTACGCCTTGTTTAACAGCTGCATTAACAAGCCTTTGAGTATAAGTATCATTAACCAAAAAAGCCTTATCAGGATCATCACTGCAGTCTTGCGCATTAAGTCCAGATGCATGGATAATAATATCAACCGATTTACAGGCATCAAGCAAAGACCATTCACTCTCCCAATCAATTTTTATTGTTTTCGATAACGGCAACCAATCAGGCACCACTTGATCGGTTCTGCTGGCTAAAATAACATTGCACTCACCAGATAAATACTGTCCCAGTCGCCCACCCAAGAAACCGAATCCGCCAGTAATTAAAACATTCACTTTGATTATTTATGCTGGATATTCCAATCGTAAGGAATACTTGGATCTGTAGGAGATTTGCGGTCTATTTCATGAGGGTCATGTGGTATGGTGGCGCAATTCGCAACAATTGAAGTCTCGCCTCCTATACCCTTCCATCCATTCCAAACCATAGGAGGTACCGTTAATAAACAATAATTTTCTGGCGATAAAAAATATTCTTCAACACAACCCCGAGTCTTACTGCCAGGCCTATCATCAAATAGAACACATTTGATAGCGCCATGTATTGCTGCATAATTAAGCGTCATTTCTTTGTGTAGATGCCATGCTTTAATCGCACCAGAATATGTGCAAGAAAAGTAAATTTCTCCAAATTTTGAAAAAACATCAGAATCCTCACGAAGCATATGCATTACCTTGCCTCGCTCATCAAGAATTTGACGCAATGGGGTTAATGTCACTCCTTCAATCATGATAACTCCGGATAAAAATTATGTAATTGTTTTCTGGTGATGGCCTCAATATCGCCTCTTTCCATAAATACTTTATACCACTCAGATGTAGCAGTTAATGTTTCTTCTACATTCCACCTTGGGCTCCAGTCTAACTCATGCCTTGCTTTATCGCAATTAAGTTGGAGCAGGTTGGCTTCATGTTGAATTTGATGAGAACCATCAATCTCTATTACACCTTTCCCTGTTTGCTGAACAATATTTTTTGCCACTTCTTCTACGGTACGAACTTGAGAAGTAGATGGGCCAAAATTCCAAGAACCTTCAAAAGACTTTGGATTATTATACAATTGAGCACCTAGTATTAAATAGCCATTAATAGGTTCTAATACATGTTGCCATGGTCGAGTTGCGCTCGGATTACGAAGCACAATAGGGTTGCCACTTTCTATTGCGCGTATGCAATCAGGAATAATACGGTCAGTCGCCCAATCACCGCCACCAATAACGTTACCAGCACGTGCAGTGGCCGAACCAAAATCTTCTCGTAGAGCAAAGTATGAGCGAGCATAAGCAGAGAAAACTATCTCAGCAGCACCCTTAGATGCACTATACGGATCTCGCCCACCTAATTGATCATTCTCACGATAGCCCCAAATCCATTCAACATTTTCATAGCATTTGTCAGAAGTTATATAAACCAAAGAACGAATCGAATTGCAATTTCTTACAGCATCTAACAAATTTACAGATCCCATTACATTGGTATCAAATGTATTGATAGGATTATCATAGGACTCTTTTACTAGTGCTTGTGCAGCTAGATGAAATACAAACTCTGGCTGGAAATCATGCATCGCTTTATTTAGCGCACCTGAATCTCTTACATCACCTACAACATGGTCTATCTTACTACTCAAGTCTAATAGATCAAAGTGATTTGGCGTGGTTGCTGGCGCCAATGCAAACCCCCTTACTTTCGCACCCATTTCATTCAAGAGAAAAGCTAGCCAAGTTCCTTTAAAGCCAGTATGCCCCGTTATAAATACTTTTTTATTTTTATAAATATTACTAAACATTATTTTTCCCAAACCATCCAAGTGGCATCGTTATTCTCACACATTTCATTAAGATAAAACTTATCCCTCAAAGTGTCCATTGGCATCCAAAAGCCATTGTGTTTATAGGTATAAATTTGCCCTTCTTTTGCAAGTTGCTTTAATGGCTCTTGTTCAAAAACTATACTATCACCCTTACTGATATAATCAAGCACTCCTGGCTGACAAACGAAATAGCCTGCATTTATCCAAGATCCATCACCCTTTGGCTTTTCCTTAAATGTAGAGACTTGATTATCTTTATTGATATTAAGTGCGCCAAACCTCCCTTCTGGTTGTGCCGAAGTCATTGTCATTAACTTACCATGCTCCTGATGAAATTTCAGCGTTTCTTGAATATCGATATCAGCTACGCCGTCACCATAAGTTAACATGAAAGTCTCATTGCCAATATATTCTTTCGCTTTTTTGATCCTTGCACCTGTCATTGCATCTAAACCAGTATCGAGTAAAGTCACTTTCCATGGCTCACTAGAATTATTATGCACTTCCATATCGCCACTTGACATATCAATAGTTACATCGCTTTGATGCAAAAAATAATTAGCAAAATACTCTTTAATATAATAACCCTTATAACCGAGCAATATCACGAACTCATTAACCCCATGATGAGAATAAGTCTTCATAATATGCCACAGGATTGGCTTACCGCCTACTTCTATCATTGGCTTTGGTTTAATATCAGTTTCTTCACTAAGGCGCGTTCCAAAGCCGCCTGCCAGTATTAATGCTTTCATCTTATCCCTTATTTTAACAATTCATCATTGTTTATAAAACTATTTATTAAAAACTACAATTACCCTTAATCAGTTCAGACAATCCTTTCTGTAAGCTAACTTCAGGGCGCCAACCAATTTTAGTCTCTATCTTTTTTGAATTTGCCACAATTATATCGGGATTATCTATTCCTAATCTAGCATCCCTTTCAATATTTATTATTTTGCCTGTCTTATTCTCAACCATCTTTATTGCTTTAGAAAGAGAGGTCTCAACGCCAGTACCGATATTATATGTGCCACTAATATTTTCTTTGTAATCAATCAACATTCTAATTGCCTTAACAATATCAGATACATGTATAAAATCACGAACTTTCCTTCTTGAGGAATAAACAAAGACTTCATTATCATTTATTGATTTTAAAAGCTGAGGAATAAACATGTGTGCTGGCTGATACAGTCCATAAACTAAAAAAGGGCGCAAAACTATTAATTCTATGCCTATTTTTTGAGCTTCCGCTTCAAGCGCTTTTCTAGTTCTAAACTTTGCTTTTGCATATAAATTAGCAGGATCTAAATTCGCATTTTCAGAAATAAGATTGGGACTAGAAGCATATTCATCAGCTGTTGATAAATATATAAATCTGCAAGGAGGTTTCAAGGCAGAAATAACATTGATAGCCATACTTATTTCTTTATCGACATCTATACTAGAGCGTATTGCTCTAACACTACTTGCAAGATGAACAACTATCCCTACGTTGCAACTAGAAATGATTTTATTAGTTTCAGAATTACAGGTAAGGTCAACGGATATGGAATTATTCGCCCCTCCTCTAGAAATAAGATTCAAATCTCTTTCTTTTTTGGAAAGTTCATTAATTAGATGTTGTCCGATAAATCCAGTTGCACCCGTTATAAGTATTGATTTCATTTAATATACTGAAAATGTTCTCTCATTATTTAATAGGCGGCTTATTGTCTTTAGATGTCACCAGGTCAATTAAGCGTTTCAAATTTTTAAATTTAAAAATAAACCGAAAGAATGACAAATAAAATTCTGGATAAATAATGTTACTTAATAATTTTAACGGTTGAATATATTTGTATCCAGACTCCTCTTTGTATACAAGCATGTAAAGCATGTCAGGAATAAAATTACGAAGTGCAAAGTTTTTATATATTAAGAATTTCCAATAAGGCAATCCATGTCTACGATATTCGTCCAATGCCTCAATTAAGCGTACACTCCTAATAAATGGATACATAGGTGCCCATTCTCTCGCCCCAGACAAGCTAACACTTAAAGGCGTAGAGTAAAAATACGCCTTAGAGTTACAAAAAGCTTGTGCAAAAATTTTAACATGTGGAAATGTATTGTCAAAATGAGAAAATATCTTATCATCATTAATGGCAATAGAGTCTAACGCATCAATATTATCCATCCATTTTTCCCTTTTAAATACTGAAAGAAACATCCCTCCTAGAAAATCAAATGAAATTTTTGGATCTATTAAATCAAGAAAGTCTATTTTCATTTCACATTGATAGGAGGAAAACTTATTCATATTACTTGGTAAATTTTTTGTATGAAAGGGCTGGGGGTAATTAAAAATATCTTCAGTAGTCAAATTAAATGAATTAATATAAAAAAAATCTACTATATGATTTTTGTACAAAATTGGCAATAGTTTTTCTAATGCATTTGGAATTAACAAATCATCATCTCCAATTATCCAAACATACTCACCATCTGCCATACCAACTACCTTTAAAAAATTTCTCGCTAAGCCGATATTTGTTTCATTTTTACTATAGACAATATCAAGCTCTTTCTGTGCATGACGAACCACAGCATCAGTATTGTCCGTTGAGCAATTATCAGAAACACATACTTGAATATTTTCTTTTTGATAATTTGTATTTAAAATTATTGAATTTAAGCAGTTAGCTAATAAGTTACATCGGTTGAAAGTAGGTATACAAATAGAAATTTTATGCATGAAAATGGGGTTAAACCCTTCTTAAATAAAAAGTTACTTCATCAAGTGGAATAATTTGACTCAAATAAATTTCATACTTTAACGGCCATTTATTTGCAAACCAAGCCATAATATTTTTAATAAGGCCACTCTGAATATTTTCATGAAAAATAATTTTTTCAACTTTAAATCTTGCTAGGGTGTAATCGTAATGCTGACATATAAAATGATCAGAATCATAATATGCAAATGATTCAACAGTAAAGAAATGCTTGTGTGTAGGATCGATAAAAGCAGCAGGAGATCTAAAATACGGAACAATTACCTTAACTATTCCTTGAGGCTTAACTATACGATATAGCTCCTCCATAACCTTCAAGGGCTCATCAAGATGTTCAAGCGTATTATCAATATAAATTTTATCAACAGAGCAGTCTCCAAACGGGTATGGTGAAATATTTAGGTTGTGCACAATATCGGCTGCTGACCTTTCATTAAAGTCAACCCCTACCGTATTAGGTCTTTTTTTATTGCCACAACCTAGGTCCAAAGAGATTTTATGATCCATATTAGATAGATATCCTGATATTAAAAAAATAAACCATCAATTTCAATAAAAAAGTACCAATGAAATTTTTAGCCAAAATGAATGACAACTCTTGATTTTATTTTAACTATAACACAGCACTATGATTAGCTATTTTTTTTGCATTTTACTCAACTATCGCTTGATAACAATTTAAGAATAAATTTTGAAAGTTCGGTTGTTGAATTTTTTAAATTAATATCGTAATATTTTTTTTGCAGCTCAAGTCTTTTTTCTGCATATTTAAAAACATAAGGTTTGGGATTTAATCTAGCCTCCAACAGTACTTTTTTAAAATCACTATAACTAAAAACTTCTTTCCCAGGCATAATATCTCTATAAGGCTCAATAAAACATTTTTCAGAATCATAAAAATCATAGTCAGGCATGTAAAATACTTGTGGTCTATTTAAAATTGAGAAATCCGTACTAGTTGTTGAATAATCATTTACAAGGATATCAACCTCTAACATAAACTCATTAACATCAAACAATGGGTTTAAATCTGGGTTTATGAATATCACTCTATCTAGGTCATTAGGTATACCTTCCGGATGTAAATTTGAGTGCACCGTGTAAAAAAATATTAAGTGATTTAAATGAAGCCACTCATTAAAGTCATTAAATGAAAAATTAGGCATTTTAGATAAGGGAAAAGCATACTTATAAGGTCTCCATGTTGGTGTGTATAAAATTATTTTATCTTTTGCATTTATCGAATGCTTGCTTATAGATTTTGTAATTTTTCTACTTTTATATGCATAATTTATGTATTTAGAATTAAAAAATAAGTCGCAACGAGGGTATCCAAACTTTATAATTTTTTCATTTGGCAAGAAGTATGTTTTTTTACCTAATGATTCTGCATAATATTCTGAAGGAAAATTTACATAATCAAACTTATTCATACTTATTATTTGCTGGACAACATCTTCAATATCAACAGAGCGCCTCAACGTTGCTTTTGGCCCACTTCCATGAAAAAGACAAATCTTTATGATAGATTTTGAATTAGAAAGATTGAAGATATTAAAATAACTACTTCCATTATCTATAATGACTTTCACCCTTAGTGCGACCCAAATCATTTTAATAGGATTATGCCAAGTAATATACTTCCAGCCTTTATCTATGATGTAGCGCTTTATTTTTAAATTATCGGTAACCCAATATACATCTATGCTTTTTTTTTCCGATAAAAACTCATAAAGATATTTAGTATTATCACAATATACTTGTCTACTACTTGCTTGCAGGATGACTGTACTTCTTTTTTTAATTAAATACCTAAATGATATAAAAAAAACTGAAATAATAGAGGTAATTGTTTTTTTTAGCACTTGCTTCCAATGCATTTTTTTTAAATTTTATATAATATTTTTTTTAAAAGCTAATATTTATCGCCCATCATTAGCTATTTTTTTTAGCTCTCTACACCATTTTTCAAGTGGATTTTTTTCAATATTAGCAAATTGAATGCAAAACTCATTCTTTGCCTGCTGAATATCATTAGCCGTCCACCATTGCAACGGGTCTTGATAAATTTCTTCAACTTTTTTTGCCAATGACTTTGCATTATAGTGAAGAATGCCAGCCTCGTGTAATTTATCAAAATAGGGCTTTGCATTCTGATGCAGCGTGTAATGATTTTCATTCCAAAACAGCAACGTCGGGAAGTTATTAGAAAAAGTTTCCAGAAAAGTAGTGGCATTGTAAGTTGCAATACAAAGACGGCATTCAGATAGTCGTTTAGAAAATTTTTTATTTGAGTTCTCAAGGTTATCAATTAGACCTTCAAATCTACAATCTGACAATCTACCCCTTATATTCCAGCCACTTTGATCATCAACTGTAAACATTCTTAATTTAATATGTTTACTAATTTTCCTAGGCAATAATGTCAAAAATTCTATTTGATCTTCAGTATAGTCTAATATTTGAGTTGACATCACTTCTGAAGCCATAAGAAACGAAGTGTATCTAGGAGCATCCAAAAGTGGCATTAACATATCACCATGTGGATTATAGTCTATTTTTTCTAGTAATTTAATAGCCGGCATTGGCTTAATATTATCGTAACCACCTCTACTCCAGCCCCATGAGAAAAATTTATCCGCTATTGCTATTTCATGCTGCTCTAAAGAATTAGAGACTACTGTGCCATACAAGCCCCCATGCTGAGCAAGAACAAGTTTAACGCCATCCTCAACTTTATTTGCCGTCCAAATTTTAAAATCATCGTGGAATGCGACACTACTAGGAGTGGCAACAATTAACTTTACTTTTGAAGAATACCTATTTAATGCCTCTTCTTTTAACCCCTGGTATGACTCTAGATATGAACAAGGTATTTGAATTTTTATTAACCTCTTTAAAATAGATTCAAATCCTTTAGCGTTATCAGCCGACATGTCCAATTTACTTCTTAAATTTTCATCATAATTAGCAAATAAGGACAATTCTTCAATATAATCAAGTGCTGGAATTTGGCCTAGCAATAATTGCAATTTAGCACACGTTTTTCTTTCAATATAACTAATATAAAATGCTATCCTATTGAAACGATTTAGCCTCATACTTATTTGTTTAATTTTATTTTTGTTTTTATTGGCAGGGGTTTTTATACGTAAAATTTTTCTCTTATAACCAACCTTAACAATATTGCACTCTTTATCGCCAAGCAAAAAAGAATAAATAAAATGATTCCAATCGTCACTGGCTTTTATTCTATTAAAATCATGCATATCAAGTGGAACTGCATCAGATTTCTCAAAGCCAACCTTGTATGTTTTATTAATTTTATTATCAGCAAATACTTTTTCCACTAAAGTGTATTTATCATAAACAATATCTATAAATTGCCTGAGCCAATAACCTACTACGATCCTCCAATACCTTTCCGAATACTGCTCATTATGAATTTTATTTAATTGCTCTGATAAAATTTTTAAATATTTTTCATAAATTATGTCTGTATATTGAACAGCACTTAACGTTCGATTTTTATCATTCCAATAATAATCTAGTGTTATTGAGCTATACACTGACCAATGTTTTTTTTCAGAGTAAAATTTACACCACTCCCCTAAAAACAGAACTCGTTCATCGGTATTTTTAGGGAAAGTCTCTTTAAGAGCTGTAGTTACCAAAATCAAGTTATAGCCCCTTCCTGTTTAGACCTTATTAAAGTATAATTTTGAATGTAAATCAATATGTTAATCCTCAATTTCGACACTTTTTAATACTATTTTTTTTCCGTCATAAGTTCTAAAATATGCATTAGGATAAGGATCTTGCAACATCCTTATTTTGTTATATATATATATCGAAGATCGCTCTTTTAATTCTTTAAGTGTTATTTCACTTTGTCCCTCTGTGCGCCTTTTAAAATAAGTGGCGTCGTCCTCTATTTGACTAATTCCATCGGATGGATTATTAAAAAACTTAATCGTTCCTTTATAACCCAAACTCTCAATTCTATCAAAAATATCGCCTATTGTTCCAGATAATGACATTGACTCTTGGAATAAAATAGGCCCAGAGTCCATATTATCATTCATTAAAAATAATGTGACTGCCGAGTCTCTTTCATCTCTAATAATCTGATTTTGTATTGGACTACCGCCCCTGTATTTGGGTAACTTTGAAGGATGTAGCATGATGCACTTGTAATTATTAACAATCTCTTTATTAATAACCCAGCTCCATCCATAAAATAAGATGAAATCAGGGTTATAACTTTCAACAAGAGAGTCGCTATATGCATTATAGTTTTCAATAATAAATATATCTCCATCATTGTAATTTTGGGCTAATTTATTATAAATATTTAGCGCCCACTTTCTATAGCCAACGCATAAAATTTTCATCATGGGAGCGACCTAATCATCTCAAACCCTTCTGCATACTCCACTCCTGACTGAGAGCCTCTCAATATGGCTAGACTTTTTATAGTTTTATCTGATCTAGAATGTGGGGATTTTGGCTGCTCAGTAGAGTAACAATGCATTGCGTTTATTTTTGTATTAAATTTTAGAGAGATATCGACAAACACATTAGGTTTGAAAGTTTCTTTATAGCACCACTCTGTTGAGCTAAGTATTTCAAAAGAGAGCAAATTCTTCACAATTCTTCCTACTGGCCTTGTAGCTTGCACCACAGCACTATATATAATTTTATGATCATTATGAACGTCATTTTGACAGTGAGTCAAAACAGTTGTAGGCTTATAGTCTAAGATTTCTTTTTCTATAATTTTTGCAATATCTATAAGAGGCTCATCTCCCAACCTTCCACAAGGAAGGTTGTAAAATTTATAGCTACTAACGCCAAGAATATTTACAGCCTCAATAGCACATTGAGTCCTATAGCTAATATCATCTTTTGCCTGCTTTGTTAAAGTCTTATATCGACACGAACTACCTTCTGCAATAAATATCACTCTTATTTGTTCGCCTTGCTCACTCAATTTTGCAATAAGCCCGCCACAGCCTAATGTTTCATCATCTGGGTGCGCTACTACAACTAATGTTTTTCCAAAATTAAACATATAAAACCTATTGTTTTTTGTAATTTATATATCTTAAAGTACTAACATTAATATCTTCAAAATTTAAATATGGATGGTATTGGTTTATTGTATAAAAATCCAATTCGTATTGATTGGATAATTTACAGCCATAGCTTGCAATGCTTTCGAATTTTTCAATTGACAGATTATTGCTATGCCTTCTATAAAAAAATAAATTACTTCTTATGTGTTTACCCATGAATCCATTTTTTATTAATTTCAATATTAATTGGTAATTTTCCAGACCGCAATTCTTAACCTCTTCATTATACAAGCCAATATCAAGCAACATTTTTTTAGAATACACTGTTCCTGTTGCTAAAAAATCACCTCTACACCTTACCTCTTCTTTGTTAAATTTTATTAAATTCACTTTAGACAGGTGTGAACCACTTTCTGATATGCTTGTATAATTCCCATAATAGAAGATACTATCACTCTCTACATGCTTATACACCTCACTCAAAAAGTTATTTTCAAAATAATCATCAGCATCTAAGCGCACAATATATTTGCCACTAGCCCTTCTTATTGCTTTATTAACAGAAACCTCTAAACCTAAGTTTTCCTTATTATTAATTCTAATTAGTGAGTTGAAGCTATCTAATATTTGTAAGGTTCCATCTGTACTACAATCATCTATTACTATAACCTCATATTCACCAGGAAAATCTTGATTAAGGGCGCTTTCTACAGATTCTTTAATGTATTTCTCATAATTGTATGTTGTAATAATAATTGTGATAAACATTATTTTTATTTTCTTAGCATTTTATTGGTAATATTTTTACCTTTTATTATTTCGCAATTAATTTCCCTTCCTACTAGTTGATGAATTTTATACGGGTCAAATCCATCACTTATACAAGGTCTTAGTGCAACCAGATCATCCCTCTTAATAATACACCCCTCCTTTAAATTATGACTTGCACACAAACCTCTTCTCTGGACTACGACACTATCTCTTTCATTGTCCATAATTTTTTTTGTGCCGGTTCCTAATGCATACTCAAGCTCTCTACTCCTATCTACCATATCCCTCCAACTTTTAGGATTCATTGAAAACTTATGATCTGGGCCCTCCCTGTCATTATCATCTGTAAAATGCTTTTCGATCACCCTTGCCCCAAGCGCAATTGAACCCAAAACAGTAGCATGTCCAGGCGTGTGGTCTGATAGCCCTAACACAACATTTGGGTATTTTTTTCTATATTCTTTTAACACGTTCAGTTCAATATATTTAAAGTTCTCCAAAGAAGCGGTGTAATTTGTATTACACTGCATTAAAACAACATTACTCTTATTCTTTAGAATTAAATCCATAGCGAGCTCCACTTCTCTCATATTGGAAGCGCCTGTTGCAATCAATAATGGCTTATCATCTAAAGATAATACTTCGATCATTTCATGCCAAGTGATATCTCCAGAGCCTATTTTCCATGCAGATACATACTCAGATAAAATAGGAACTAAACTTAAATCATAAGGTGTTGTCATATAATCAATACCAGCATCTGTACACGTATCTTTCAAAGTTTCCGTCCAAATTACAGGCAACGAGGCTTTATCATAAACATCATATACTGAATCCTTCCATTCAGATTGGTGTGACAATTGTTTTCCAATGGTTCTAAATGCTGAATCTGAAACGATAGTTTTGGCAAGAAAATTTTGAAACTTAGCTGCATCTGCTCCTGCCTCAGCAGCTAGATATATTAAATCTTTTGCTCTTTCCAAATCTCCATCAAAATTTGCTGCAACATCTGCAATAAAATACGTCTTAGAATCGTTCGTTATTATATTTTTGTTAATTTTGATCACTATTTTCTCATTGTCTGTTGATTCTTTATACTAATAATTGACTCTACAGCTGTTGGCATTTCATAGTCAATATCTTTAGCAAGCTTCTTACTATCTAGCACCATATTCTTTGGTCGCTTGGCTTTAAACATCATGTTAGCAACACTAACTTTATTAATGGCTGAGTCAGATAGTTGAAATATTTTTGCCATTTTTTTACCAAAATTATATTTTGAAATACCGTCTTTACTTGTACAATGATACAATCCAAACACAGGATTTTCAATTATTTTTTCAATTATATGGGAAAAATCATAGACGCTTAATGGAGAAAAATTAACATCGTAAAATAAATTTAGTGGCATGCCATCGGTCAACCCTTTTAACAGCCATTCGGCAAACGAAATACAACTCCCTTGCGTCCATCCAACTATATTTGTTCTTAGGACTAATCCGCCACAAATTGACTGAGTTATTCTTTCACCTATTATCTTTGTTTCTGCATAAACATTCAAAGGCATCACCAAATCAGACTCATTATAAGCACTCTGTTTTTTTCCATCAAACACCGAATCGGTTGAAATATAAATTAATCTACTATTATTATTGTCCAAATAGCTTGCCATTACCTTAGTTGCTTTAACGTGAAGAGCTGTCGCTAAATTAATATTTTCTTCACATAAATCAACATCAACAATTGCTGCACAATGTATAACTATGTCTGGATTAACGTTTTCTAGCCAGCTATTAAGCAATGTAGCATTGGTTAAATTAAAACAATCCCATTCAATATTTTCTCCCTCTACACCTTTACTTCTTGAAGTTGCAAATATTTTATACTCTTTTGATAGATGAACTACAAGTGCCGTACCCAGCATCCCACTTGCACCCGTAATTCCTATCTTTACTTTCATTTATTGATTATTGATTAATTAAAAAATTCAAGCGTCTCTTTTAGTATTTCCGCCTGATTAATAGCATCATTTTTATTGTTATAGTTCGTCTTAAATTGCTTAATTCTAGGTTGTAAATATTCTGCATTTGGACATAAGCCTTTTTTATATTGCTCTTTGATAAACTGACTTCTCTGTCTAAACATTCTACCTTCAAAAAGAGGTTCGTTATAAGTCAATTGCCATGCACCATAATATTTATCTCCACCTCTCTTTAAAAAATTCTCTCTAAAAACATCCCAAGGAACGTGCTCAGTTTCTAATTTGCATGCAAATGCCCAGAAAGAGGACTCATACTCCTTTCCAGCATACTGAGGCTTAAACCAATCATAATCGAGAGTGGCACTTGTAAAAATACCTCCAATTTCTTTTCTAGGATTTATCAACTCTTCAGCCCTTTCCGTTTGAGCCAAGGCAACAGCACAATTTAATTCACTCATTCGATAATTCCATCCAACATAATCATGCCTCTTAAATGTCGGGTGTTGTATCTCATCTTTACTTATTCTCGCCTTCTTTGCGCCAATATTTTTATAACCCAACCCTGATACTTTTCTAATTCCTATTGCTAAATCTTGGCTATTGGTTGTTACAATGCCACCCTCCCCAGAAGACAAATGTTTTGAGCTTTGAAAGCTAAAACTAGCAGCGTCACCAAAGGTGCCGGCCAATCTTCCCTTATAATATGACAAAAAAGCTTGGGCATTATCTTCAATAATCAATAAATTATGTTTTTTAGCTATGTCAACAATTGGATCCATATCTGGCGATAGTCCGTACAAGGCCACTGTAATGATAGCTCTGGTCTTGTTAGTAACTTTTGATTCAATGCTTTTCGCATCTATATTAAATGTAGCCAAGTCTACATCTGCAAAAATAGGCGTTGCATTAGCATGAAGTACTGCCAGGGCAGTTGCAGACATTGTTAACGGTGGCACTATAACTTCATCCCCTGCACCAATCCCTGCAGCTTCTAAAGTAGAATGCATTGTTGCAGTACCATTAACATGGCTTATTGCAAAATCAGACTTAAACTTAAGCTTAAATTCAGATTCAAGTCTAACCATATACTCTGCTCCTTTTGATGTTCTAAACTGACTATCAAGAACATCTAACACATATTTTTTTTCTAAATCACCAATTCTAATCATTAATCACCATCCTTAATAGATTTAATATAACCCTCATTTCTAATAACTTCTCTTTGCAAGTCATAAAGATTTGGGTATCGCGCTAAAACACTCAACACATCCTCCATTGAGAAACACTTTTTATGTTGTAGATGCTTATATACACCTCTAGAAAAATACAAATCTTCTTTATAGTCAACAGTCCATCGCAATGAGCTTATATCTTTTGCATATGTTAAATTAAACAAAGAAAAAATATTGCTATTCTTCCAAATATAAGGTGTCACATGCTCCTTCTCAGAACTTAATACAGCCTCATTAAAGCATTTCTTTAAAGCATTAAAAGTAAACACTTCAATATCCACACCCTCTGGAAATGTTGGTAGGATAGTATTGCTTACATAATCATACCCCTTATTTATCAAAATATTAATTGCATTATTTATAACGCCTGGATCTTTAAAAGGGTCATCTGCAGTTATACGAACTACTACATCAGCGTTATAAAACTTCGCACATTCATAGTAACGCTCTAAAACATTATTTTTACTACCGCAAAAAAAATTAACAAGATTCTTATTACACCATTTTATCAGCTCACTATCTTCATCACTGTTTGTTGTCGCTACGACAATTTCATCTACATTTGAGCAAGAAACTCTGTCAATAACCCTTTGTATTAATGGCTTTCCGCACAAATTCAGTAATACCTTTCCATGTAGGCGAGTAGAGTTCATTCTTGCTTGGACAATCGCCACAATTTTCATATTACACTCCTCAATTTAATCTTTTAAACCCACTATGGCAAATAGGTCCATCTAATAACAAGTCTATTACTGCGCAATTATTTTCACAAGATGCTATTGTTTTAAAAATCGAATCTAATATTTGAAAATAATTATCAATCTCTTGCTGTCCATGCTCTGTACAAACATATATTACATTTGAAGCAAGAATATTGTTTTTCAACATCTCTTGAGTTATGTAAGTTTTATACTTTAACCAGTCATTAGATTGGATAACAAATCCTATCATGGATGGCAAACCATTAACCTTGATAGATAATTGATACTTACCCCCTAAAGCCTTCCATCGTTCTCCAATGCCTTTCCCTATAATTGTTATCAATTCCCAAGACTTTGTTTTTTCCATGACCTCTAAAGTCTTTAGTGCAGCTACAGGACCAATTCTTTCAGTCCAAAAAGTGGAGCTAATAAAAGTACTTTGCGCAACATCCATAACTTCTTTTTTTCCAATCACAGCAGTAATAGCATACCCGTTGCCTAACGCCTTTCCGAAAATAGCCATATCTGGATCAACACCATACACTTTATGAAGCCCCCCATTAGCCTCCCTAAAGCCAGAAGTGCACTCATCAAAAATCAAAATAATGCCATTATCATTCGCTATCTTTCTTACCTTGAATAAAAAATCATTCTCAGGCTTGTTATTACGAGAAACTTCCATTTTTATAACTCCGATATCGTGATTTTTTACAATACCCTCTAGCTCATCTATACGATTGTAATTAAATGGAATTACACTGCCTTTAAGATCCTTAGGAACACCCTTAGGATCCAATCCTGGCAATAAATGATTCGCAAGATTACTATCGCACCCCAGATTAGCAGCTAAATACCAATCATGCCAGCCATGATAGCCACAAATTGCTACTTTATCTTTTCCGGATGCTGCTCTTGCTATTCTGATTGCTATTGCATTTGCTTCACCTCCAGTTCTGGCCAACCTAACCATATCAGACCATGGATGTAATTCGATTAATTTTTCTGCCAAATACACCTCTTCAGGGCAATTTAAGGTAGACATATTTCCATTTCTAACAGCGCTTAATACTGCATCATCAACTTCATCATTTCCATAGCCTAAGATATTGGTTCCAATGCCCATAATTGACATATCCACATACTCCCTGCCATCCAAATCCCAAACTTTACATCCTTTTGCCTTCTTAAAATAAGATGGCCACTGGCCCGGTAAAAACATCTCGCTTCGTTTTGATAAAAGCATATTTCCACCTGGAATAACACGCTTAGCTCTTGTCCATAACTTTTGACCCTTCCCCATATTTGACCCTTCATTGCGAATTAATTGTTGATTTTCTACAAATAGTTCCGGTTTTTCTTTTCTTAGAAGAACAACATCCTCCCATGAAAAATTTGTCTCAGGGTGAAAGAAATCAAAAATATTTTTTACTACAGTAAAATCCTCTAACTCATCAACCGTCCATCGCTCTGCAGATAAATCTTCGGAGTTTTTTAGATAGAACTTTTTATAAACATCGGACTCTATAGCATATGGCGTTACATGTTCTCTCTGAAAATATTTTTTTGCTTTTTTATGAGCTTCCTCTAACAACTTAATTGAAATCACCTCAACATCTAATCCATCTGGATATGTTGATGGCTCACGATTGCTAGCATACTCTGCATTAGTATTGACAAACCCACTTATTACTTCATCAACAAGATGGCAATCAATCAAAGGACAATCTCCGGTCACTCTAACAATTGTATCAGCCTTAAACAATCTTGCCGCATGATAATATCTATCTAATACATCCTCTTCACTTCCAATAAATACTTCATAACCCAAACTCTCAACATGATTAACTAAGGATGTATTATTTTTATTATCCGAAGTTGCAAGCACTATTTGATCAATGTGCCTGGAATTGGACAATCTACCTAATAGTAACTCTATCATAGGGGTTTGGCCAATTTTCATCATTACCTTGCCAGGAAGACGAATAGAGCCTATTCTTGCCTGAACAATTGCCACAATCTTCATTTTATATTTTCCAATTTATAGGGTTTATTAACAAAGGGTCATCTATTTTTAATTCGTCTGGAATTGGAAATAGTGGGTTTTGGGATATAGAGGAAAGTATCTCAGCTAATTGAGACCTACTTTGCACTCCAACTATCACCTTGTTAATGCCTTTGTAAGAATAAGAAAAATTTAAAGAGGCACTCAGTGGTGTTTGTTTAGTATCAAAAATCCATTCGTCAAATTTATTAAAATAATTATTCCATCTATTAAAGTATGAACTTCTTTGGAATTTTCTTTGTAGTAATAGCCCTTGTAAAAAAACAGATCTAGTGTGTAACTCTATTCCAGATAAATTTAATTTTTTAAGCCACCCAGACGACTCAAGCCTTCTATCTAAAATATTAAAAGGCGCCTGAACAATATCTATTTCTATACCTCGCTCTTCTAAAGCATCCAATTCGTCTGGATTGTAAATAGATACTCCTATTTTACCAATAGCACCACTATCTCTTAATTTTCTCAAGCTATCAAATAATTGATTACCATGCATTTCTAGAAAATCAGCAGATCTATGCAACAATAATCCTGATACAAAATCTACGTTTAACTTGGTCAATGATGATTTAACTTGATGAATTGTCCACAAATCAACATCATTTATCTCTTTAGGGATTGGAGGTAGTTTTGTTACAACATTGAACTGATTGATGCCAACTTTTCCTAAGACGCTCTCGCTGTTACCATAAACTGCTGCTGTATCAAGTGTGCCTATATTATGATTTTTAGCCTCTAGCAATATATTTTTAACTTCTGAAAGTTCAACCTGGCCAGATGTATTGGACACGCCATAACTTAAGCCAAATTGAGCTGTCCCCAAAGCGAGCTTCATTAATTATACATTACGATTCTTTTCAATCCATTTCTGCAGTTCAAGGACACTCATCCACTCCTTGTTAATGTCGGAAGAGTATATAAAATCTGGAGCAACTTTAATGCCATTCCCGATTCTTACTGGATCATTGCTCCAATTATTTATAGAGGGTAGTATTTTAAAATACTCTGAATATTCATAGGTATAAAACGCATCTTCTATCCCAATCATTTGCTCATGCAACTTCTCACCTGGGCGAATACCAACCTCCTCTTGCTTAGCCTTTCTATCAACTGCCAACGCAATATCAGTAACCTTCATAGATGGGATTTTTTTAACATAGATCTCACCACCTTTCATATCATTGAAGGCATGCCATACTAACTCAACCCCCTCTTCTAACGAAATCATAAAGCGAGTCATCCTATTGTCTGTAATCGGTAGTACACCTTTTTCTTTAATTGACATAAAAAATGGAATTACAGAGCCACGAGAGCCCATTACATTACCATACCTAACAACTGAAAATGTTGTTTCATGGCTGCCGCTATATGAGTTTCCAGAGACAAACAGTCTGTCAGATGTTAACTTAGTCGCACCATAAAGATTAGCAGGAGCGCTAGCCTTGTCAGTAGAAAGTGCAACAATGCGCTTAACACCCTTATCGATACAGGCATCGATTAAATTCATCGCGCCTATTACATTAGTCTTTACGCATTCAAACGGGTCATATTCAGCAGTAGGGACAATCTTAGTAGCCGCAGCATGCACAACATAATCAACACCATCAAGCGCACGATATAGTCTGTCTTTATCACGCACATCGCCAATTAAAAATCTAACTCTAGGGTCGTCTTTAAATAATTTTGCCATCTCCCATTGCTTCATTTCGTCACGTGAAAATACAATTAGTCTTCTAGGATTGTATTTATCAAGAGTCATTGGAATGAATGCATGACCAAATGAACCCGTTCCTCCAGTTATTAATATTGATGAATTTTTTAACATTTTTTTATTCCATTTATTTTTTATTTATTACATTTATTTTTTATGAGATTATAGATTATTTCATGTGGATACTTGTCTCCAAAATTCATGTAACATTTTCTTGCATATTTGGTCTTCTCAGAGAAATCATTATCACTCATTTCTAGCAACGCATTTACCTTGTTATTGAATTCACCATAATCTAAACTATTCAGTAAAATTTCACTTGGTAAAAACTCATATTGTCTTTCGTCATTTACTACACCCGCAGCCACAGCATCATATTGCCTTTCGTCATTTTCCATATCTTTAGCAAAGTTAATGCACAATATTTTTTTTTTCACACCTAATAATTCATATAACAAAGTTGATATAACGCTGACAATTAAACTAGACTCTATTCCTGTTTTATATGATGACATCTTTACCCTGTCATTTGCACAATATATCGCACCATCACGACCAAAAATATTTTCAAAGAAATCCATTTCACTTTGGTACTCATCACTTTTCAATTCATTTCTCATTGCGATAACGATGTTTATATTATTGTTTTGTGAAAATTTTAATAAATTTCTGCAAAACTCTTGATTTAGAGCCATAAATTTAATGCAATTTGAGTCGGATGAATTAGCTAGACGAATTGAATATGGTGAGACAAAGCAAATATCTTTAGCTTTATTACGCTTCTTTGTTGGGCTGTAAATAGTGGATAAAAATATCCCCATTTTTAAAGAGCCTGTAGAATAATATCTCTTTACCGTGGCATTTTTATCTATCATCATATTAAATTCATGATCACCCAATCCAAAATAATAAGGGAAACTTAAATATTTTCCACGTGATTTAAAACTAGGGTCACCTAAACGCGTCCCATTCTGAACAGAAATAAACAGTACGCTAGGGAATATTGTTTGCATCGGCCCCATAAATCTATTATTGTCAATAAAAGTTATAACTACTTTAGGTTTTAATTCCAGAATAATAGCAGATAATAATGCAACACTAGTCAATCCGTATTTAGCAATACACCTCAAAAGGTTGTAAAAAAAAGAAAAACTTTTTATAAATGGTAGTTTGTTGTCAATCCTGACAGAAAAGGAGTTGCACTCTTTAGGAAAACAATATTTAAGCCACTCACTGCCAATAACATCTATAATAACTACATCATATTTTTCTTTAACTATCCCTTCTAATTTTCTCATCTTATTGAGCCATTTTCTATTCTGTAAGTCTTATCGCAATCTTTAATCGTACTCAAACGATGGGCAATTATAATCAATGTTTTTTCTTTGCTTACTCTATAAATTTCATTCATAATTTTTTGCTCTGTTTTGTAATCTAGAGCACTCGTAGCTTCATCTAAAACTAATATTTCTGGCTGGCCATATAAAGCTCTAGCAATTGCAATGCGTTGTTTTTGTCCACCGCTTAACTGAATACCGCCCTCTCCAACCAAAGTATCTAAGCCTTGTTTTTTTTGTAAAAAGTCAAAAATATTCGCCTGCTTTAAAACCTCTTTCAGTAGGATTTCATCAATTTCTCGTCCAAAACAAATATTGTCCTTAATTGTGCCATCAAATAAATAAACTTGTTGCGAAATATAGCCTATTCTGGATCGCCAATTTTGTAAATTAGACTTATCCAATACCACATTATCAACCATAATTTTCCCTTGACTAGGGAAATGTAATCCAATAATTAAATCTACTAAAGTAGTCTTTCCAGAGCCACTTTTACCTATAAACGCAATCTTTTCACCCTTGGAAATAGTTAAGTTTATATTATTTAAAACCATTTTATCTTGATAGGTAAAATTAACACCTGCTAATTCAATTTTTTGATTAAATTTAACAGTTTTATTTTTAAAATTTTCTTGAGTAACTTCTAGCTCGTCACTAATTATGTCAATTGATTTATGGTAGTACATTAAGGTGTTATATCCACTAATAATACGATTAGCTGATGGCAGTAATCGGTATAAGGCCAATACAAATAAACTTAGAGTTGGTAGTATATGGGAAATATTAGATTGGGTTAAATATAGCATAACAACTAGCAGTAAAATAACTAAAGAAAAGCCACTAGTCTCTAGAAATAATCTTGGAAAGGCATCTAAATAATTATATGTAGCATTTGCTTTTGCGTATTCATTAACTGATTTAGAAAAATCATCCCTAGCATTCTTTAATCTATTTTTATCTTGTAATTTAACTTGTTTAAAATTACCAAATATTCGATTAATGATTTCATAAAACTCTTCTTCTACTTTCGCTCTTATTAACCCAATTGCTTTCATTTTTTTAGAAATCGTTTGCGTTAAGAAAAGTATTTTAACTATTAAAATTAGTGTAAATATAAGTGTTATTTTCCAACTAGCAAACAGCATCAATATATACAAAAATATAATTACAAAAGCTTCAGATATCATTAACAAAATAGAATTAATAACTGTAGACATTAAGGAGGCTTCTGTAATAATTGTTTTCGTTAAGTAGCTACTATTTTTACTAGCAAAAACTTTATAAGGCATGGATAAATAGGCCTTAAACAACCTTTCTGTTGTCTGGGCATAAAGATTTTGCGTGAAATAAGCAGTAGCATAGCTATATAGCCAATTAACTCCTCCTCTAAAAACATAAAATCCAATTAAAACTATTCCAAAAATTATGGCGAAGTTAGCTTCTTTCTCAAAATTAAAAAAAACAAAGAGCCCTTTGTAATATCGACTTTCCTGAATTGTATCAAAGTTTGTTGCAATATCTATAAACGGCATAATTGCAGAAATACCAACTGCCTCTACAATAGACACAAAAACAGAAAAAAATACCAACCAAAGAAAGTGGCGCTTACTCTTCTTATTTAATAGTAATTGAATTTTTTGGAAATAGTTCATCTTGATTATTTAACTTCAGAGTAAAATAATATAAACAAATTTAATTGTAACGTTTTCATTTTTGTTATATTTTCGCTAAGCTATTACCAGCTCTTTGGCTATTTCTCAATGACGCTTTAAGTGTCTTGAATTCCTTGTCATTAATTCCATAATCCTCAAATTCTGTAGAAACATTTAGACCCTTCAAAAGTTTGCGTAATTTTTTTGAGGATAGCTCTCCAAATATCTCTTCCAATGCTTTATCTATAAATTCATGCTCACCAATAACATTATCGATTAGCATTGGCAATGTAAAACTACAAGCTATACCATGATCTATGCCCTTATGAATTGTTATGTAGTAACTCATCGCATGCGCAATAGCGGTTTGTGTGTTTGAAAATGCGAATCCTGCATACATACAAGATTTCATTATATTACTTCTATATTCTAAATTTTGCAAGTCGTTCGAAAGTTCAACTAAATTATTCATAGCAAGTTTTGCTGATTGTATTGCATAACCTATCGTAATAGGATTTGCCTTCTTGCTCCATATTGATTCTAACGCATGAGAAAGCGTATCTAAGCCTGTTTGGATGGTTATTTGTTTTGGTACAGAAAGAGTTAAAATTGGGTCATAAATAGCTACTTCACAAAATAAATCAGACAAGTGCAGAGAATACTTTTCCTTTTCTTGCATATCCCAAATAGTTGAATATGGACTTACTTCGCTGCCTGTACCTGCTGTTGTTGGTATTGAAATTATTGGTATAATTTTATAATCTTTTTGTTCTATCTTTCCTTTTGTTAAATTTTCTACAAATTGATATTCTTTATTTGCATTATGAACGGCAATAAACTTTGCGACGTCTATCACACTGCCGCCGCCTATAGCAACGATTAATTCAAATTGATTTTGATGCGCTTGATTGTAAATTTTCTTAACATCTATAAATTTCGGGTGTGATTTAACACTGGATATCACTTCAACTATATTATCAGTATAAGAAACAACTTTATCAATTAAGCCGCGCTTAACAAATCCTTGAGATGTGATTAATAATGTCTTTCTCTTATTGATATAAACATCGATATCTCTAAGGGAATTCTGACCATAAACTACCTTTGTAGGCATATAGTAAGAGAAGCTATCTAAATTCATTGACTTTAATTATATCTAATGGTGGCCTTGGTGTTTCCTCATCAAGACCACACTTAACACAGATAAATTTTAAACCACTAATATCTTTAACACTTGATTTAAATTCGTCTAGTGTTTTAATAGTGTTATTAGTAATGTTGAAACCCGCATTTTTAGCAATACCGATATAGTCTAAGTGACTTTGATAAGTATTCTGTCCACCTGTTGATTTATTTTGCTCATTATCAAAAAGAACATATGTTAAGTTAACCTCACTTGCATACCTTCCAGCTGTAGTTAAGCCACCCAGATGCATCACAAACTCAGCATCACCACCACAAACAATTACCTTTTTACCAGCTTTAGCAGCACCAAGGCCAACACTTAACGCCCCACCCATGTTGCCGGCCAGATAGAAATTATTGGTATCAGGCATAAAGCTGTACATCTCTCTTGCTGCATTGCCTGTAGTACCAATGAACAAAATATCCTCACTCTTGAATTGATCATTGAGCGAGATTAAAAACTCACTTCTTGGTATATAGGCAGATAAATCAAGCGTATGTTTAGTTTCAAGTACAACCTTATCAAAGCTGTTTGTTTTGATAACACAAATTGTATGCTTTACATTGCAATCATTAATTTGAGAAATGGCATCATCTAAATTTTGACTATCTAAGATGTGGTGTTGATATCCGTAAGCACTAATTAACTTCGGCAACTCTGTCGCTAAATGCTGGTGTTGTATCTCACTGTCACCCTCTTTGTAAGTCCTCCAGCTCGTGAGAATTGGAAAAGTAATACCATAAGGCTTTAACAAGCTGGTAATGCAGCTTGCCATATTAGTAAGTCCCGATGACTGCACAATAACAATAGGTTTTTTTCCTGCCATCTTTAAACCAGCGGCAATAGAACAAGCGACCGCTTCACTAGCTGCTGGCAAATATTCTATATTATTATTATTGATTGCTTCATTGATAACATTCTTTACAAAGCTACAAGGGACGACACATAGATGCGTATAACCATTCTTAATTAGGCTATTGACAAAATTAACCGTGTTTAAAGCCATTACTTAGTGCCAGGAATAAATTCCAAAATCTCTTTAATAGACATACAGTCAGGCTCAGCTTCCAAGCTTCTGCCATTTTCTAACACAGATCTTGCAACATTTAACATTGCAGGATAGGCTGCCCTCAACATGTGATTAGCAGTCACTACTACATTTACACCCATCTCAATAAATTCTTCAACAGTTACCGCATTAAAACTAGTAGGAACTACAACAACAGGAGTATCCTGATCTTTTGCTCTAAATTTTTGCATAAATTCCATAATTTCTGCCGGATCTTTGTGTCTAGAATGAATCATAATACCATCAGCACCTGCCTTAATATAGGCCTCTGCACGAATTAAAGCATCTTTCATTCCAGCCTCTAAAATTAATGACTCAATGCGCGCAATAATCATAAAATCATCGCTAATTTGTGCCGCTTTACCGTGAGAAATTTTATTGCTAAAACCTTCAATACTGTCTTGAGTTTGTGCGACATCATTGCCAAACAATGAATTCTTTTTAAGTCCTGTCTTATCTTCAATAACAACAGCGCTGACTCCAGCACGCTCCAAACTACGAACAGTAAATTCAAAATGCTCAGTTTTTCCCCCTGTATCTGCATCAAAAATCATTGGCTTAGTGGTAACTTCAAAAATATCACTGACGGCATTCAAGCGTGATGTCATATCAATGGCCTCAATATCTGGCTTACCTTTTGCTGTTGAATCTGTCAATGAGCTAGACCAAACACCATCAAAACTCACTATTTGACCATTCCTTTCCACCTCTGTACTCTCAGCAATTAAAGCACTTAGTGCATTATGAGCTTCTAAAATTCGAACAATTGGCTTTGCATGTATCAACCTTCTTAGTCTTGCCCTTCTAACATCAACTGTTGTACCAAATGCAGACAAAGATTCGTTTAATTGTGTTGATGAAATTCCTTGAGTGTACGAAACTTCAACCAACTCGCCACCCCAATCGGCCAGCGTATCAATTACTTGCTGCCTTGTTTTGATTTGCACACCTTCTCTCCAGTCATCACCATGTACAACAATATCTGGTTTAATAAGATTTAGATTAGCGGTGTAATCCAATGTATTTTGCGGTATAACTTTAGAGACACCCTTGATATTCTCTACCACTTCTTTTCTTTGCTCAAATGACATAAAAGGAAGTCTTTTATAACTTGCTATAGCTTTATCAGTCAAGACACCGACAATAACAGTACCCAATTTCGAGGCCTCCCTTAGAATGTTAATATGTCCAGGGTGAAGTAAATCAGCACTCATTCCTACATATACAGTTTTCATGCATATTCCTTAATAAAAATTATGATTTTACAATACATACAATTACGGATACTGATTAAATACCTAACTGGTGTCTATATTTCTAGATCCAATCCTTTTTATATGGATTTCATCACCAGATATCGTTCTTCCATATGAAAATAATAAATATTACCTCAATTTTAGCTCCTACTATATCTAAGAAAATATGATTTCTTATAAAAAATAAAGCGCGTGGGTAAATTCATTAACTGGCTCAATCTTTTAGCATCGACTATCTTAAGATATTTACTAAAATTATTTTGGTTACCATCCATATCTGTATGATAATACCCCATGAAAGGAATTATATTAGCTAGCGGCTCAGTTGCGCGCCTTTACCCAATTACCAAATGTGTATCAAAACAGTTAATGCCGATTTATGACAAGCCAATGATTTATTATCCATTATCTGTTTTAATGTTGGCTGGCATTCAAGAAGCGCTTATTATCTCCACTCCTGAGGATTTACCTAGATTTGAACGACTTCTGGGTAATGACTCTGATATAAGTGTTGTTATATCATCAGGAGTCAATAGCCATATTTTGGTAAGAACGAAACATAAGATTGATGAAAAAATTCATGCACTTTATTTATTATAAATTCAATTACTGAAGTAAAATCAATAATAGGAGAATTCTTATAATCAGAGTTTATTTATAGGTGATAGTATGTATGATTACCAAGCTGCAACATCTATGCATATGGATTTTATTTTTTTAAGTAAATGGACAGAATTAAAAAACTGGGGAGATAAATTTCCTAATAATTCATGCGTAGATTTATCTTCACTACTCAACTAACTATGCAATCAAGAAAATGAAAGGAATAATTCTAGCAGGTGGCTCAGGTACGCGCCTATACCCCCTTACCAAGGCTGTATCAAAACAGTTAATGCCGATTTACGATAAGCCAATGATTTATTACCCATTATCAGTGTTAATGTTGGCTGGTATTCAAGAAGTGCTTATCATTTCTACACCAGAAGATTTACCAAGATTTGAACAGCTTCTGGGTGATGGCTCTGATATTGGCATGAAGTTTGAATACATTGTACAACCATCTCCTGATGGCCTCGCTCAAGCATTTATCCTAGGTAGAGATTTTATTGGCAATGATGATGCTTGTTTAATTTTAGGTGACAATATTTATTATGGCCACGGCATGACTGGCATGCTAGCTAATGCCGTGTCAAATGCTAAAGATAAAAACATGGCAACCGTATTTGGTTACCATGTTAATGATCCTGAGCGCTATGGTGTGGTTGATTTTGATAGTACTGGAAAAGCACTTAGCATTGAAGAAAAACCTATCAATCCTAAAAGCAACTATGCGGTTACAGGCTTATACTTCTACCCAAACGATGTGGTCAAAAAAGCTGTGGAAGTTGTACCATCTGACAGAGGTGAGCTAGAAATTACCACTGTTAATCAAATGTATTTAAGTGAAGAGCGTCT
>Ga0233446_1000508_pt1 | contig 40498 bp, 28 predicted proteins | sample SI_124_October20_4_FD_182780 | JGI IMG/M metagenome (GOLD analysis project Ga0233446, IMG submission 182780) | Seawater microbial communities from Saanich Inlet, British Columbia, Canada - SI_124_October2016_120_MG | ecosystem: Environmental > Aquatic > Marine > Inlet | place: Canada: British...
ATACCACCAGCTAACACTGCGTCAGCAATGTAACATACAATATCGTGTGTTTCAAGTGTGGATAAATTTTCACCATCAGATTTACTTTCTAAAATACCTTTTATTTTAACAATACATTCCTTTAATGGTTGTGGTCCCGGTGCTTTACCGCCAGAAGTAACTAATCTAGCTCCTTTTGGTCTAATGTCGGAAAAATCAAATTCTATACTAGAACTTCTTTTATCACCAATATATGATTTCATCAATACTTTAATTGAGTCAGCCCACCCTTCGATTGAGTCCCCGATTAAGAACCTTCTTTTTCTTTTACTATATGGTTTATTTATTGGTTGTAGTTTCTCTACATGATGTTTTTGTACTGAGTACCCAACACCTGTACCACCTAAAAGTAAAAACATTGTCTCACTAAACGACTCTACTGAATCGATAGGTAAAAACGCACAGTTATAAACTCTGTTAGGTGATATCTCAATAGACTTACCAGCGAATTGCATTGATCTCATCGATGGTAAAACTTTTTTATCATATACAAATTTATACTTTTCTTCTATTTCATCTTTTAATTCAGGATATTTCTTAATGTGCATATTCTTATTTCTAGTCACCAATTCTTCCCATGTCTCTCTCCTATTCAATTCGGGTAGGTATTTAGCGTATTTCATATACACTGTGATATCTGATAATATTTTATTTGTTATGTCCATATTCTTTATTTTTTTTGTGTTTTTATTTAGATCTTAAGGTGAGTATTTCCTTAACGATTGATTTAAAATCGTTTGTTACATTTAAATAACTTAATTAAGTTATCCTCCTCCTGAAGTCGCTCTGTTTTTATTTATAACATCCGTTATAAAGTTCGCATCTTTCTTCTTTGTACCTTTTTCAAAGTCTAAGAAAGATACGTCACTAGAATCATTAGTATCGATTACAAGTGTCCCATTATCAAATAAAATATCTTCAAATATAACACCATCTTTACCGAATCTAGATTTAAGAATCGCCATAGTGGCTCTACCTTCTTCTTTTTGTTCTAAAGTTTTAGCTACTGAAACAATGAAATGTCCGATTTGCCCCTTTTTAATAGAACCACCAATCATATCCGCTTGTACAACATTCGCCCCAATAGAACTTCTGTTTCCTTGTATCGCAGTCCAACCAACAATATCCAATTCTGATATCATAGTTTCAAATTGTCTCATAACATTACCTTCACCTGACCATTCATCTTTAAATTGTTTGGTAGGTGCAATACAATCAATGTAATCCACAAAGACAACATCAGGTTTCATACCATTAGAAGTCAATTTCCTTAGATATTGTTTAATCTGAGGTATTGTTGTTCCATCACTAGCCATTTTCTTTAAGATAAGGTTACCTTCTTTACTCTTAAGGGTGGGTAACAATCTTTTAACTTCTTCTTTGTTTTCTGTTAAATCACTTAAAGGTATTTCAGTCCAACATGTTAAATGTTTTCTCTGTATAACTTTTGGGTTATCTTCAAAAAAGATTTGAACTACATTGTATCCTAAATTATAAGCAGTATTAGCCATTCTAGTAACCAAAGTAGTTTTCCCAACTCCAAATGGAGCCAATATAACCCCTAACTCACCTTTAGCCAATCCACCATCCATAAGGTTATCTAAACCTACGATACCAGTTTGTATTGGTGATCTAAAGTCATCGCTAAGAACATCTTCTATGGCGTGAAACACATCAATTCCATCATCGGTTACATCACCAATAGTTAAAGCTTGTTTTAATATTTCTTCACACTCTTCATATCTATCAAAATCTCCTGTATCTAAAATCTTTTGGATTTTCTGATTAGCCTTCTTAAGTTCTTGTTGTTTGCAGAACTTAATGGCAACTTCTTGTGTATGTAAACAATCTTTACTATCAGAGTTTAGTACTTCTTTAACCATTTCTAAAGCCGACTCTCTGGCAATGTCTCTTCTAACTTCAGACTTAATAATTTGGTTTATAGTCTCATATGTAGGTATAGTCTCATAACTATCTTTATAATCTTTTACACTAGCGATGATTAATCTAATATACTCATTATCAAAATAATTCGGTGAAATAATGTCTAAGATACTTTCTGAAAACTTAGTATCTTCAACAATTTGTTTAACTAACTTAATCTGAAAACTATACCCTAAATAACCTAAATTCTTAACTTCTTTTTTCTCCATAACTCTATTAGTTTATTTATTAATAAATATGCAGTCTAAGTCATAATCACAATATTTTTTTGTATAATCTTTCTGACTTAACCCCTGTTGAATTTGATCAATGATTTTAGGTAAAATTTTTCTTATATCGACATCATATCTTACTTTTGGTGGGAAGTCATTTCCAGTAAAAATCTTTTCCCCTACAATTCTTTTCTTATGTAATATCTGAAAAGTGAAAAAGTCTTCTTCTTCGTAAATACCCTTTGTCTCAAACTCTGTAGTTACAACTTCTTCAGCGGTAGTATAAAAATATGGGTTATAGTATTTGTACATATAATCATATGTTTTATTTTTAAAATGTGTTTTAATAATATCTACACAATCATCTACTAACTCTTTTATCTCTATTGAAGATAATGAATTCTTATTGAAATTATAAACTGGGAAGTTTCTTCCTACAATTGGGTTTCCGTTTATTTGAAATAAAAATTCATACGGAAATGTTTTATACACTTTTTTCATCTTTCTCTGTTTTTGTTTTTAAATAATAATTTTTCTCTTTTTTTATAATTCTTAGGAATGGTTGTAAAAAGTTTATATACCCATCTCTTCCTCCTGGTAACGCCATCATTAAACCATCTTCAATCATCATATTAATCACATTTTTTACTTCTCTACCCTCTGGATCAATAGTGGTTTCAAATAAATAATCTAATTCTTCTTTTGAAGACTCTGTTAGTAATGGATTCTTAAGATTGATTAACTTTTCATTAATATCGTAAATATCTTTACCTTGTACACCAACAGTAACTCTATTTATTATATTATCTAATGTTTTCAATCTATTTTTTCTTTCGTTTTGTATAGTATCAATCTTACTAATAATATTTTCCAATGTCAAAGTTTTTTCAACAATTTCTGGAAAATATTTTTTAATAGTTTTTTCACTAATACCTTGTATCCCTTTTATGTTATCACTAACGTCACCAGAAATCATCTTTATTAGTTTAAGATTGGTGGGGTGATGGTCAAAATAGTTCAAATAATTATCTTTAGTGACAATAGTTCTTAAGTTTAAAACATACATCCCCACTCTATCATCAATCAACTGACATAAATCTCTATCGTTGGATAGAATGACAACTTTTTCATTATCCTTTATCTTAGATACATAATACGCTATGGAATCATCAGCTTCAACTATCTCATCTTTATATTGTCTGATGAATAGTTCCTCACAATAAGACATTACCCTTTCTTTCTGAATATATAAATCTGGATCACTTTGTGGTGTTTCATTATAGAAATCTTTGTCTCTATTGGACTTATATTCCTTATATATGTCATACCTTAGTCTACCACTAAATCTTCCATCCCAGAAGACATATACCCTATCAAAACGATATTCTTTAATTATCTTCCTTAACATAGTTAAGAACTGAAAAATACCGCCTATGTGGACATCCTTATTATAAAGATTTTTAGCTCCAAAATAGGCGGTTTTTAATAACGAGTCACCGTCAACTAATAAAGTGTGTGAGTAAGTTTTTTTCTTGTTAGGTAGTTTCACCGATCATATCTTATGTGGTTAAACAATCAATCATCAGAATAATCTACGGGTGCTTCAATATATTCGTTATCAGAGACAATATCAAAATCTAACACATCGTTACCAACATTTTCAAATATTTCAGACCAATAAGTTTTCTGTTCGTCTTTATATTGATCAATATATTTTTTATCGTCTTCAATAAAACCATGTGTTGTTGCCAATATTCTACAATCAGCAAACCCTAAACCATTCATATGGTTCTTATGTATACCAACCTTAGTTCTAATAGCGAAATTAACTTTTCTACCTTTATTAGTGGCAGATAGTTTAGATACTCCAGCATTTTTTTGATTTCCAAATAAGAATACTAACGCACAAGATAAGTATATTGATTGACCGCCCTTTGGTTGTATTTTAGGTTGTCCAAATGAATTATCTGGTAACTCTACCCAAGGCTGGTTTACGAATATCATAGTGTTAGTGTATGGGGATGATTCTTTTCTCGAAGATGTAATCCTCTGAGCCATTCCCATACCCCATTTTTCAGATATAGTTCTAGCGGTATGTTGATTACCACCTTTCCCATCAAAACTCATTTTACAAGGTATAGTACCTATAGAGTCCCAACAAAATAGTATATCGTGAGGTAATTCCCCATTCTTTTGTCCATCTAAAACTTCCGTTACATATTCAAAAGCTTGTTCAATATAGTCAAATCCTAACTTATATAATAGGAATCCATCCCAAAAACCAGTAACCTCACCAGTTGTTTCATCTATTTCCTCAACGTATTCAGTTTTTAACCCCATTTGTCTGGCGTGTTCAAAACTAAATTTTTGTTCAGTAATAATGAATATCGGTAAGATACCCTTTTTCTGGGCGTCTACCGCAGCTTGTATAAGTGCGGTAGTTTTTCCTGTGTCAGAATGACCTAACATCATATTAATTTGTCCCATAGCGGGTCCAGGTATACCTGTAGCCTTCTGGAAGGCTTCCCCCAAATCAAAATACTTTTGTTCTTTGTATCTCTCAGAGGAGGAAAACTTTTTTCTTATAGAAGAAAAATCAGATGTTTTCTTTTTTAAAGGTTTCTTAGCCATATATTATTTTATATTAAAATGGTAGTTCGTCTTCATCAGAATCTTTAGAATTTAAATCTGTAACGAATACATCTTCTTTTTCCGAACTTTCTGAGGTGTCTGACATAAATGAAATCTCTTTTTCTAATGAAGCGGATTCAGCCTCTTCTTTGTCTTCTTCAGCAACATAAATCTTTTGTTCCGAATCCCAAATAGGCGTTTTATTCGTAGCAATAATTTCTAAATACTCAAGTGACTTTTTAGCGTAAACATCTTTATATGTCTCTTCGTTACCCATCCAGTCATTCGCCTTTGCGGTATCACTAGTTAAGATTGCAACATCATCACACATAATAGAATTAACGACAGAATGGTTTTTGTCATTTCTTCCAGCGACAATTACGATATCCCTACCTTCTCTTGGATCAGTGATATCACCTTTTAATTTAAATAAAGGGATTAATTTATCCATAACACCGTCTCCAGTCCACTTATGTTTAAATCTCCAAAACTTAACACCATCATCTTCGTTATCTCTATCGATACCTTTTACAACGTACCATTTACGAGGATTTAACCCTTTAGCCAATTCTTTAGCCTTTTCTGACCCATCTTCCAATAATGCACTTCTAGCTTCACATAATGGACAATGTTCTCCATCATTAAGTTTAGGACAATATGTTTTAGGGTACGTACCATTTAACTCTTTCTCGTGGAAATAAGCTTCAGTAAATGGAGATTCCTCACCTTTTCCAGGTAAGATTCTAAAGGTTCTGGTTGCAGATTTTACACCTTTCTGTAATTTTTCTGTGAAGTACTTTTTAAGTCTATCTTCGTTAGAAATTTTTGATTTTCCTTTCGATTCAGTATTTTTTTCATACTGTGAAAGAATTGCGTCTAATTTTTTACTCATTTTTATTTTTTTTAATGTTTATTTAACAATAATAGTAATAAAACATTAAAAAGTCAATAAGTATCTTAAATTAGTTTATGTATTTTGGTTATTTACGTTATTTCCCAGAAAAGTTTGAAGCGTCCTTGGACAATTTTTCGTTAGGGGTAATCTGTAAATTCTTTATAATATTTAATTTCGAGTCTTTAACGGTATTAGGATCATTACTGACAATATTAACAAAAGAATCTCTTAATGTTTTTTTAGGTATGGTTATTTGATCACCTATTAACGCTTCAGACCACCTAATTGTGTCAATTTCTGCTACAGTAAAATCACCTAATGAAGTAGTACCATCCATCAAAGGGTTAAAATCTACATTCCCCCTATCAACTATTAGTTTATTATTGCTTATCTTTATACCCCAAGTAGTTTTTGGTATCTTTACCAAATTTGTGTTCATTAAAAGTTTTTCCAATATTATATCTAAACCAATATTTAAGTTAGTTTCGAATAACTCATAATTACCTTTAATATCTGCACTCACCTCTATTAATCGATTCATTTTAAACAATCCGTCTGGGACATTAATATCCACATTAAAGGTTGCACCCCCACTAATATAATTAGTTGTTAACGTATCAATCTTAATTTGTGTTAATGTAATTTTTATAGTGACATTAAAATACCCCAAACCACTTCCCACATTTTCACTAAAAGACTCATCATATAATACACTTCCAACCTCTTTATTAAGTTCCCCATTAACCAATGGAATTATAATCTCTTGGATATCAGGTGTCTCAATGTACTCAGATATTAGTGTACTTAACTTAACACCATAATTTTCTGTTTTAGATTCGACTGCCTTTATAATATTTGACACAGCTCCTGCGAATTTATCCCCAAAACCATCCGTTTCACCTGTATTATACCCTAATTGTTGTAACGTATCGCTTAAATTTTTCACTGTTTCGACATTGCTCCATTCACCAAAAAGATAATCCCCCAACGATTTGGCAACTTTATCACCAAACCCTGGTTTTCCAGTATCATATCCCTTAGATGTTAAAAATTTTTGTATTTGTAAAAAATTCGGACCAGGTAAATTATCTTGTTCCGTCAGTAACCTATCTCCTTTCTGAAAAGAATAGAGTCTCTTAATTTTATCTATTTCCTCCGTCAAAGATATTTTCATAGTTACTATTCTTCGTCTTCTTCGTTATTAGAAGTAAAGGAATCTCTTATTTCCTTTTTATCGTAATTATCAACATCGCTCTGAGTTAACGTATATTCAGTTTCTTCTTCGGTTGCTTCATACCCTTCTTTATCTGACCAAAAATCAGTTAAGGATACACTATATGGAAACGAATCCATTGACCTCATTTCTAACCTTTCTACTGGTGTAGGGTTTCTTTTTTCGATTTCTTTTTCTAAATCATCTATTTTACCTATTACCTGATCCATTCCTCCTACTTGGGATTCTAAATCTGATAGTTTACCCAATAGCTCATCCATTTTAGTATTAATACCATCTACAGATGTTTTTGTTTCTTCAGTTTTATCAACTATATCTGTAACATCTACCTCAACAGTTTCTTCTCCTCCCATATCGTCTGAAGCAAATTCATCTTCAACTTCAGCACCTTCACCAGCATCGGCAAATGGGTCAGTTTCTTCAGTACCAGTCGCATCAACCGCAAATGGGTCTTCTACTGGAGTATCAGTTTCTTCACCTTCTGGTGTTTCATCACCAGCAGCATCAGCCGCAAATGGGTCCTCTACTGTATCATCAGTTTCTTCATCCCCAACTGGATCTTGTTCATTTAAAATCTCGTCAAATAAAAAATTTTCTTTTTTATCAGTTTCTTCGGGAACATAAAAACTATATTCCAATAATTGTTGGTGTCTTTTTAATTCTTCAGATAATAATTCTTTCTTATTCATTTCTATTACATTAATAATTGTCTACCATCATTTGTTTTGTAAACTTTATTTACCCTCTCAACGATTTCTTTACCATCGTTGATTAAACATTCGTCACCTATACACTCTTTTTCTTCAGTATCGTTGTCACCCAAGAAATTATCTAGTTTTTTCTTAAGAACGTCTTTTTCGTTTGTGTCGTCTATATTATCCATAATACTTCTTTAACTATAAATATAAAATTATTCAGAAAAATCCCGTTCTATCCCCATTATTTTTAATTCACCTCTTTTAACAATGATTATTTTATTCTGGTAGTTATCCCAATCTATTTTAAAATCTTTATAATTTATATTACCAGATTCAGAATCACTAAGACTTTCAATTAATAAATTTAATGCGTTTATGGTGTAAAAACAGACACCTTTTTTATGTACAATGATGGTTGTGGGGAAAAACGATGTTATATCAACGTTTTGATGTTCCTTGAGATATATTCTATATGTAAGAATTTTTTTATTATCCTCATCACAATTATACTGAAATATTTTATCGTCATCGATACCAAACCTTTTTAAAAGGTATTTTTTAAAACTATCAACTTTATCTAAATAAACAAAAGATGCTAGTGTTATACTTTTATCCGAATTCTCCATTTTTATAAATGTAAGGTATCAATTTATTTTTATATTTTATCTTATATAATAAACCCTTACATTTATTAAATATCTCATCAGAAACCAAAACATTATTATTTAAATTTTTAATCCGATTTAATATTTTTTCTTTTTTTATGGAACTATATTCTATTATGTTTAAATCTATACCAAATATTATGTTTTCACCATAAACGTACACCATATTTTTATTACTTATATAAATAACTGAGTCACTTAATGATAAAATCTTTTTTATTATTTTTTTATTTACCCTACTTTTTCCATGTAAAATATCCAAATAAACATACGGAATATTATCACCAAAAGTATTAAAACATACCTCTTTAAATTTTTCTAAATCAACTTCAAAGTCAACCTTTCTTTCCTTTTTACTAAATGTCCAGTATAATTTTCGGTTTATCTTTTTATGGATAATAGAAATGTTATCCCCAATAAACTCTTTTGCGTTATCCCAACCGATTATTAATGTAGATAAATCATTATCTATAGAATCTAAATCGTTACAGATATTGAAGTTTTCTTCTTCTAATTTTAAACTTGTTATTATATTTCCAACGTACATAATTACAAATATAGTGATTTTATTTTAAAAAGTTAATATATTTATGGATTATTATCATCTTTTAAGTCAAAAGCCAATAAAACTGATTCAAAAGCGTTATACGCTTCTTCTGGTGTTACCTTGGTGCACGATATCTCATTAGTTAGTGCGAAATCTGAAGAGGTACCATCCCTCTCCTTATCTGTCCCATTTCCACCAGCTGCGTCATACGAATTTTTATATGGACCCTTTAAAGTCGATTCGTTGGTTGGCTTTTTAGTTTTCCAAACATAAATTGCTGCATTAAAGGATTCGATAAAATTATTTTCTAAAGTATATGGTTCAATAAACACCGATGAAAAACCTAAAGGAGATTTACTATATTCAAAATATTCTCTTCTTCCCGTAATATATAAATATCCTCTAGGTTTAAATCTCCACCCATCACCAGGATATATATTATAATATTTTAATTTTGCAGCCGCTATCTTTACGAAGGCTTCATCTGATATCTCATCACCCGTAGAACTTTTTGTGGAAATTGTGTTAACTTCTTCATACTCACTATCTCCTACCGAAACGTAAGCAACGTTATTATCTCCAGACCCAGTATATGATGGGGTACTACCTAATATCCCTTTGGGGTTGTTAGCTGGAATACTTAATATATCTTTAAATGGGTTATCAGCAGGTATTGTAGAATTATCACCATAAAACATTGTTTTACCTGAATATATTGTACTATTATCAAATTCCGACTCTTTAATACTATCGTCTTCACTACTCCAACTGATGGTATCATTCCCTAAATAGTTCGATTGTACCATCACATTTGCAACAAACATACACACTTGGGAATTAGTATAAATACCCTGTTTTTCCATAAAAAATCTAACACCATTTAAATCACTTTGTATTCCGTCTTCTCCAAATGAACTTAATCCAGTTACATAATTAAAGTCTACCCCCATTTCTTTAAAGTTACTTACCTTCCATTTTGTATCAAAATCAAAACGGTCTTGAGGGTCTAATACACCTATTTTATATGTATCGTTTTTAGACGTTTTATTAATAAGTTCAATTTTAGGTATTTCATTTGTTTCATTTAAATCTAGATTTAAATCTGCCAATATTTCTTCATTAGGTTCACTTATAAATTTAGATTGTCTAACACCTGTAAAATTTGTAGTCATATGGTTAGGGGATATACTATGATTTACACTAGTTATTAAATATGCCCCATTAAAAAACGGAACGTTTTCTAAATTAAAATACATTAATGGTTGTATGTTCATACAACCTAATGCGTCTACTTTACATGTATATGACCTAGTTTTAAATAACTTAAGTAAATCCGTACCTTGATATACCTTTTGGGTTCCCCCTCTTTTATCTACCAATTCTGATAATGCCTTAAAATATTCACCAGTTTCTTTATGTTCTTGCTGGTTTAAAGAGACGTTTTTAAATATCGTTTGGTTTTCGGCACCAAACCCAACTCTAAACGCAACTAATGAATTATCACCCTCTTTAATCATATCAGAAGGTGGACTATCTAAGGAGAATCCGTCATTGGCAAACGCGTACGTACTTTTCTCACCAATATCCAAAGCTTTTGAGGCTGCACCAATATAAATACCACAATACATTGGACCCGAAGACTTATTATTCTGAAGTGTAGTGACAGGTTTAAACATTCTAGACACTTCTTCAGCGTCTTTATAATTTACAAATGTGGGTAGTATCTGAAGTAAGAAATTACTATCTCTTAATAATTTTGACATAAAGAAATATACACTTGTTTGTAGGTTACTCCCTAAAGTTAAAAAACTGCTTAAATTTATAGTTGCTTTATGTCCAATTTCATTCCAACCTCTATCAATAAACTTAAAATAATCATATAAAGATCTGTTACCATCTCCACCTGAACCACCACAAACATTAAAACATTGTTTTGTATCTGAAACCCACTTATCGTTTATATTTTTAAAATAATTATAAATCTGTAATTTTATTTTATTCGTAGTTGCGTTTGCACTTATTTCTGATTCTGAGTCATCTTGAGCTGTTTCTTTTTTACCATTTTCTATATTAGAGTATGTCACTAAAAAACTTTTTATATAGGCTAGTATTTCTGACCTACTAGCTTTAAGGTTTTCTGGTATACCATTTGGTTCGAAAATTCCTGGAGCCAAAACTATCATACTGGTAATTTTTAATAGTCTGGCTTTTATCTCCCTTGCAGCTTTCGATATCTGTGTCTCGGAATGTGTAGTATTAGACCTGTAAACTTTCATATCTTGTTCAAAAGATTTGAATTTGGATTTATCTGCCCAATCGGTGAATTTTTTAATAAGTAACTCTTTTGTCGCTGCAGGTATATTTAACAATTCATCTTCTAAAGGTAAATCGGAAGTATTACCATTTAAAGCTTGGTAACCGACTTTTGTTAAATAACAATTATTAGGAGAAGAAAAATCTGAATACCCGCAACCTCCATTTGATGGTGTAAATTCCCAATCAATATCCCCTTCTTTGTTTTTCCATAGGAGTCCACCTATAAAATACGCGTAATATAGTGGTAGGTTAATTATTTTTGCGTTCTCATATTTTCCATTAGGAAAAGCTGCACCTAATACCGCCTCTTTGAAAGTTTTAAATGGTAATGTAGATAATAGTAAAATAGCTTTAGCTCTATCACTTTGAACAGTATAAAAATCACTTTGGATTAAAAACTGTGGGTACGGACAAGTATCACCACTTACAAAATTTGTTCTATTTAAAAATTTCCCTTCTGGTGTCGTACTTCCCGTTAAATCAATAGTAGATAAACTATCTATTTTAAAATCTTTATATATTCCGTTATCTATCCCCTTCAACCCTATAGAGACTTCTTTATCCCAAACATTATACCCCAAATACGTAGTTATATTATTATTTCTTAAATCTTGACTCCTATACTCACTACTATTATCTGTCGTAATTTTATCAGTTTTAATTGCACTATATCTTGAATTTTGTGTTATCTCAATAGGTAATCTTTTAGAATTATTAATTATTGATTTCTCATCAAATAAAATATATTCCACTGACTCTTTTGGTGTACCTTGATTCGTCCCCCCTATATTTATCCCACCTATAGTAGTGGGGGTTTTTGATGTGTAAACAAAATCATCAGCGACTAACTTTAACCCCCTACCAAATTCAGTAGTTAATATAGAGTTCAAATTCGCATTTATTTTTTTCAACTTAGTATTATAAATATTTCTAATATCCGGAGTTACAAACGCCTTATTTGCCGCAATACCATCTAAAGCACCAAAGCTTTCTAGTGACCTAGACGTTGTACCCCATTTAGAATAATTTTTTAAAATTGCAACCCTAGTAAATAAGTTTTCTGCAATAAAGCTATCCATTTCACCATCATCGTTTCTAGTAGAGAACCCAATCCATGGGTTTATCTTATAATCAATGGGGTTTATAGGTAACCAATTATCAGTATCTAACCCATTTTTAAGTACAGATGCCTTACTAGTTTGTTCTAAGGATTTAGTTTTGGCAATTAAACTTGTAAAAACCTCTTCAACAAATTTTACTTCAGGGAAACTAGATGTATCTGACACATGATCTTCATCTCCAAGATAAATTTCCTCCAACGTACCAGAATCATTTTCAACATAAGCCGATGGCCAAGCAATAGGATCGGTAATTGTTTCGGGAACATCTGTTTGGAAATTAAGTAGAGCTTCTCTTCTAGCGTCTTTTAACCCAGGAGCACTCGACTCTTTTGTTATGTCCCAAATTGTTGCTGTCATTGCTTGAGTATTATTAGCAATAATCCTAAAACAGTTATCTATTGTCGGTCTAAACCCTAATTCCTCTTGGAATTTTTTCGTCATATCATCATTTAACGTTTTCTGAACTTTTTCTTTCTCTTCTTTAGCAATGATTATTAGTTCTTCTATCACACCTTGAACCCTCTCTCTTTGTTCCCTAAAATCTACAACTATTACGTTTGTATCTTTTGATAACGAACTACCTTTCGGGTAAAAGAAATCAGGCGAAGTTACTTTACCACTAAAAGAAACCATATTAAAAAATTTGTTAGTGTCATGCGCTGATTTATCATATGTTTTTAAAAGGTTTAAACTATTACCCGGTAAAGACATACTACTTAACACTGTAGGTAACTTTATCGGTTCTACTTTACTATCTTCATCTAAACTAACTACAAAATTTTTCCAATAATCTTCTGACGAATCGGATATGTTAAAACTTTCCAACATATCTTTATTCTGAGAATCTACTGTTTCTCCAGGAGAATCTGCTACAGATAATAGTTCGTTATTTTCCTTATAACTTTTTATTAAATCATGTAATGTTTCCATATAAATTTTAAATGCGGATTCTTGCACTGAGTTAATTAACAAGTAGTCTCTAATAGAGAGATAATTTTTATCCCTTTGTAATATAAGATCATCAATTTTCGATGACCTTATAACACTTCTATTGTTATATTTATATAGATAAGTGTCTGATCCTTGACCAAAAGCTTTTTCATCCTTATCAATTTTACCATCGTTATTACTATCACTAGTTTTTGGTATGGGTCCACCGATGAAGGACCTTATGGACTTTAATTGACTTAATTGTGTGTTTATCTGTTTTAACCTATCTAACTCATCTGTTTCCGATTTTAACACTTCCACATCTATTTGTAATTTAGCTATCTTAGTGAAAAAATCATCTATTTTTCTAGTGTTTACACCTGAGTTATTTTGAATCTGCTCAAGTGTCGCGCTGGTAGTTTCTGTTTTACCTATTTGTTCATCATCATTAGCTTCTTGTTTATTAAAAATTTCTTCTAAATTATCAAATCCTCTCTGTGTATTGACAGTACCAATAATATTCCCAATATTCATATCGTTTAAAAAGGCTTGTTGGAAACCTAAAAAATTGGCAGATATATCAAAATTACCTGTCGAACCATCAAAATTAGATGACCAATTAACCATATGTAGGCAATAATCAATTGACTGACCAAAATACCCTTTTACTGATAAATTAAATACTGGGTAAGGCATCTTAAAAAATATACTATATGGTGATAACCTTTCTTTGTCTTTAATGGTGTCAAATAATCCAGCCCCTCTAATATCAGTAAACGTTATATCTACAACAGGAACTAAACTAGCGTTGTATTTAATATCAATACTTTTTATACCGAAACCTTCTAAAACCCCTCTACTCTCTTCTGGAGCTAACCCACCTATATTTGTCCAGCTAGTTGTTGAATATGTTTTTTGAGATTTTGGGTCTAATTCACCTGATGAGTCATACTTTATTTTAGTGGATATAAAATCTACCTCATCAGCAACTCCGTTTTCAACACCACCATCTATAAATCTACTTCTTGGTGTTGCACTAAACTTGACATAGATAAACATGTCTTCAGGTGGTATCATATCCCTACCTGGTGGGTTGGGATCAACAATAAATAAACTACCTTGTTGTTTTACATTTTCAGTACCCATAACTTTTTTTTAATCTATTCCGTTGAGTCTTCTATATTCTTCAACCGCATTAATATATTGTTGTATACTATCTGTTAATGGAAAAGGTACTCTAATTATTTCTTTATCTGGTATATTTTCTTCTACACCACCATAAATAGGGTTAGCCAATAAAATTAACCACCCATGATATGGGTTATCGTAATACTGTTGACTTAGTTTATCTAATCTAGTTCTTTGAGCGTTATAAACTACTGTTTTATCAGAATTTTTAGGTTCTATTTTTATAAATGGTAGTGGTTTATAACTACCATCTACTTTAAAGTCTTGATATCTATCGAAATATTGATTTCCCATTTTTATAATTTTAATTCTTTTCCACCATAAGTAAACTCTTTTATGTGGGACTAACCTTTTATTTAATTAACTCAGTTCCGTTATAAGTAAACTCTACCGTCTGCTTACTTCCTTTTTTATTTTTTGTAAAAAATGCCGTAACCTTTACTGTTGGCTGTTGTTTTTTATCCTTTAATAATTCTTTTTCTAATTTTTCAATTTCCTTTTCTAGTTCTTTAATGTCCTTAATATTTTGGGTTACAGATGTGCCTGAACTTACTGCAGCTTGTTTGTTTGATAATGTTTGGTTAGCAGCTGTTAATCCAGAAGTTATTTGAGCTTCAGTTCTTCCTTTGTCACTATATTCAAAACCATCTCCCCACTCTGATTTAAATACTGGGAATTGTGATTCATTTGTAGTTTTATTAATAATACCTTTACCATTTACACTTACTTTATATGATAATAAATTATCTTTATCTACTTTACCATCTATTTCTACTTCTGAAGGTGGAACCCCTTCTTTTACTGATATAATAATATCTTCCCCGTCTGACACCACTAAAATATTACCTTGTTCGTTGGTGGTGTCGTCATCCCCACTTTCAGAATCTTTTAATTCATCGGTTATTCCTTCGTTTTTAAGAAATTCTGTAAGTGCGTCTGGGTCAACACCACCTTTTGCTTTCTCCTCTCCCAATTTAATACCGTCAACAATAGTACCTCCTTTGGTTACGTCAATCTTATCTGCCCTAGGGTCATACATTTGAGTATTTGCGTAATAATTAAATGATACTGCGTTTTGTAATCTATCTATTGGACCAACTAAAGAATGCCCACCAATTAAATCTACGGATAGTTGTACATTAGCTATCATAGGTTGTACCCCGATCCCCTCTGGGTTTAAATCCCATTTTATACCAGAATCATCATAGGTGATATTTAAACTGTTTATTATAACTTTTGTGTGGAAGAAATCTCCAATTCTTAATATACATACTGGGGGTCTACCAAAAGCAAGGTTTTGTGGTTTTACCCCTGTTTCTGTGTTATTATTAATACTAGGACCTTGTCTCATACACTGATTTAAGAATGTTAATCTAGTGTTTAATCCCTCTGGGGATGTTGAGTGGTATCCTGGTTGGAAATATTGTATTTTTTGGGATATTGTTTGAAAATAATTAGGGTAATTCGCATCAATAAAATCAAAATATTTTGTTTCATCAATAATTAACCCATCAATTAAATTAGCGAACTCTGGATAAAAAGATAACCCATCTACATTTTCTTTTTTAGGTTCCGCATCAGGACCTTCCTTACTATTATTTTCTATTGTAATATCTACCCTTCTATTGTTTGCATCACCAGCATCATCTGTAGACGCTGAAGACCCCTTACCAATTTTTTTAAAACTTATCCCCTTTTTCCCTGTACCTATTTCTATTTGATCAGCAATTTCCTTAGCCCTATTTTTAGATAATTTCTTTGTGGACCCTTCTGTATTAGTATTGGACTCACTCTTTGCAGGATCATCAGCACCAGTATCAATAACACCCTGTTTTTCTTTTTTGGCGGCGTAACCCTCACAAGTAATTTTCACTTTGTTACCTGCCAATATTTGTTCTTGAACCCATGGTTTTACCTTACCATTTACCCATTCAATTACTTTATCCATTCCCTCAGTGGGTTTTAAAGAATTCTCATCAAACTTAAAAGATTTTGACTCAAGTTTTTGTTTTACAGTATCAGTAGATTTTTGTTTTGCAATACTATTTAATTTCTTATCAATGTCATCTTTTGTTGTTTGACTAATATCACTGTTTTTACCAATTGCTGCTAAAAAATCATTCGCTGATGTACAACCAGCAAAAAATCTTTCTATAGCGTCATTTTGTTTACCTCTATACCCATTTATAACTCTTGGGTGATCAACAATAATTTTAAACGATATTTGACCACTTCTTTTGGAGTTGTTGTATGTGTAAACGGGCTCACTTCTACCTATAAATTCTGTAGATGTCCAATTAGCGCTAGTATTTTCGTCAAAACTTAACCCATAAGGTGGGAACCACATAATTCTACCTTTATTTCTAGATAATACATCCCCAGGACCAATTTCACTTAATGGTAAATCAGGTAGATTGTCAGCCCAAGCCAAATTCTCAATGGATAACATATATTTTTTAAGTGTTGTTTTTCCATCTTCTTTTGTAGGGTGGTACTTTGGAAACCCATTGTCCATTAACACACTTAAAGATGCGTCACCAGTTTTAACTGAAAAACCAGAACTTTGTTCAGCAGATGATGAAAATAAACCAGTATTTCTTATGGCTTTTAAGTAATTATAGTCATCATTTACTGTCCATACTCTACAATAATTACCATTGGCTTCAGCATCTATTAGAGCTAAGGGGCTAATAGCGTTACCCCTACTAATAAGTTTATCTTCTTTTTTATCTTTAAAATACTTTTTTGTTTGGTTTATAAAAACCTCAGTACTACTATTATTAACTAGTTGTTGTGTTTTATATAATAGTGTTTTTTCATTGAAATCAGCCCCGCCACCTGTCTTCCAAAAGAACTTTTCATTAACATCAGTTTTTTGTTGGTTACCGCTAGTATCTATTTCACCATTAAAATCTGAAGAGTTAAATGTCTTAGGTGTTATCGCCCCTCTGTTGGTACTTTTTTCTGTACCAATATAGTAACTAGAGTTAGTACCTTCATCAGACGTACCCTGTAACCTTCTATCTTTATATAATGGTCTATACGTATTCTGGTTTAGTAAGTTGAATAAGAATGTCACCTGTGAGGTACTGGTTCTGGTTAATAATGTATTAACTCTAATCTCAGTACCTAATGTTGGTTCAACCCCCTCTTTTTGATCCCCACTTAATTGACCAGTCTTTTGATTATACTCATTCCAACCAACAGCCCCATTTGGTAATGTATTAAAATATTGTTCTGCACCCCTTAACCTATTAACATAACTACTAACCCCTCCATCATTACCTATAGGTGGTGTTATATTTCCAGTACTTGGTGATTGGTTATTAGCCTCATCCTCTATCTGAGCGATTTTATTGATTATTGTCTTTTCAAGTTCTTGACCACCTACTAAACCCAAAGAACTCTCTCTTTGGAAAGTTAATGTTTTATATGTATCTATTACGTTAAATGGGTATGGTACACCCTTGGTGACACCTTTATTAACAAGAAAAAATTGATCACTATTATAAGATGTTGGGTAAAACCCCTTTACCTTTTCACCAAAACCTTCTGGTGTAGGATAACCCAAGTTCGGTGGTATTGTCAATTCATATGTTCTATAATCATCATTTTGTGGAACAAATCTATTAAGATTAACGTTTTGGGTGGTTCTAAAAAAGGTTCCAAGTGGAAACATCTTTTCATCTTCATTATAATGAATGGGAATATTTTCAGAAGCGACACCAAGAACTGGTACATTAATAATTTTCCCTATATCCTGTAATTTAGATACAAGTCCAGATTGTGTTAATGTTTCATTTACAGGAGGTGGTAAATTTCTACCTAGTAGACTATTTCTAAAGTCTTCAGTAGAAAGTGGACCCGATTGGTAAAATAACCCTTGATGATTTAATATTCCAGCCATATATAATAATTCTTATTATATAAATATTAGATACTAAATTTTCAGGTAATAAATTAATACTTTATATACTTATTCAAGTTTTTTTAATTCTTGTTTTTGTTTCTTGTATATTATTTTAAGTATTAATCTGGTCCTTGTAATAATAGGAAATAATATTTAATAAGTCAATAGTAAAATCGAATTTTTTTTAATTAAGTGTATAAAATATCAGAACCTTTAGATGGTTGAGCTTGAAAAACTGACGAAGGATCCCCATCACCATTAGCTATCTTTTGATATACTTCAATGATTTTACTAGTTAACTGACTTTCCATGTTGGCGCTTATTGCGGTATTAGAATTAATGTTAACATTTATGGTTGCCGTACCACTAACTTTCATTTCTGAAGAAGTTCCATTTCCATCTCCTCCACCCATTAACTTTTTAGGGTCACCAGCCGCTATTAAATCCCTATCATCTAAAGATATTGACCCAAACTCACCTGATAAAACTCTACCATTTGATCCTGGAAATGAGACTATATCCTTACCTGGAACTTCTTCTGCTGCTGAGTCATCTTTCACCACCTTTTCTGGTGTATCTTCTTTTTTAATCTTCAAAAACTCACCTATTGATTCCTTTACTGTAGTGACAAATTTTGCTACCTCTTCTGTTGCACCATTAAAAGTGGTATCCCACTCAGTTTTATCAAATAAATCACCAGGTTTAAATTCTGATGTAAATTTTGATGTCATAGCATCCATACTGAGTTTCATAGGACCTAATAAATTCTCTTTCATTTCCTCAGCAGTTATTTCATATAAATCAGTTGTCCCCGCAATGGTTGCCATAGAAGCTTCTTTTGCGCTAACTAATTGTTCTGACATTGTTTGGGTATTCATTGCGATACGTTTAAAAAGGTCACTATCTGTTTTACCTTCCACATTCTCATCATCTGCTTTAATTATCTCAGCAGCTAAATCATCCCCAATCTGATCTAACCCCAGTTCTTCACCCTTATGTTGTATAACAAATTCCCCCCTTTCTGCAGAAAACTTTGCCAAAGAAGCTAAACTTTCTTTAGTGTCAGAATCAGTAAGTGATGTGAATTTCATTTTAACGTCTTTTATTTTAGATGACTGACGAGCCATTTCTACCATCTTTTCAGTATTAATACCTAATTGTTCACCAGCAGATTTTAATTGCATTCTAACTTCCGCGGGAAATTCATACTCACCAGTCTCATCGTTAAACTGCATCATATTTTCAGTCATATCACCTAATTTCTTAGCTAACTCTTCTGGTTTGTTACGAGCTAAATACATCGTTTCAAAAGGGTCACCAAATGCATCCGCAATATCACCACCCAACATCTGTAAATTAGCAGCAGCTTCAATAGCCGCTTCGGGTTGGTAGAATTTATCTGCCATTTGTAAAACATCACTAACGTCTAAACGCATTTTAACAGCTTGTTTAGCCATTTCCGTCATACCCCTAACACCACTAGAAAAAGAATACGATTGTAAAGTACCCATATTATTTGATAAAACTTTTATAACTTTATTAGCGTTTAACCCTATTGCTTGTGATTCTTTAAAAACAGTTGCTAAATGCACTCCCATTGTATCAGTAGAAACCCCCATTAAATCAAACTTTTCAGCCATACGTGCTGCATCGGCAGCCATCATATTCGTACCCTTACTTATTTCTTCTATATTAACAATATCTTCAGCATCTAATACTTTCATTCTACCAGACTCTTCAGCCATTGTATTCATTATATTGGTAACATCTTCCATACTACCACCCATCTGTTCTACCTCTGACAATGAATTTTTAAATGACCTAGTTAGTCTATCACTCATACCTGCAGTCGCACCCATATCTCTAGAAACGGATAAATATTCTTTTGCAATCTTTTGTGCGTAATTATATTGTGCTGCGGTAGTTTGTAAGAAGTTGGTAAACTCCCTATATGTGACATTAACCTCTTGTTGTATTCTCCCTACTACCTTTTCTTGCCTACCTAAAACCTTTAGTTGTTTTTCCTGTAATTTTAATAATTCTTTAGCTTGCTCCCCAATCTTATCATTTCTTTTTGATAAATCTTTATATTGGGCAATTTTATCCTTTATAGTGGCTTTCTGTTCCTCCCTTTCTTTTAAACTTATTCCGTTGATATCCGAAAACCATCCTTTAGATTCAGCCCTTAATTCCTTTAATTGTTTAACCTTTTTTCGATACCCATCGTCATCCCAAGGATCTGCTGCCATAATTTAAGCTTTTAAATTTGTTATTTTACCTTTCCAATTCACAATTGCACACTTAACGTCTTTTGTTGTTTTATCTATCCATTTTATAGTCCCACCATTTTGAATACCTCTATCAGCGTTCTGAAAAGTCATCAAGCAATGTTTCCCATCAATTAGTAACTCAACAGTTTTACCTTCATTTTTATTGCTAGCTGACATAACTTTAAATTTCTCTGTATTCGATAATGATTTACCATGTGTCATACAGTCCACATTGATCCCATCATTTGCTGGTGGAGCTGGATTAGGGTTGAATTCTATAGTTATCTCTTCATACTGTATTAATTTCTCTGCCACAGAATTACTTTTTTTATTTTTATTTGGATCTCTTTGATTTTTAATTCTAAAATATTTACCCAATAACGAACCAAGATCATTCGCTACAGTATCTGCGTCATCTAACATAACCTTAAATTCTCTACACCCCTGGTTAAATTCATCTCTTTTTGTATAGTCAAAAATAATTTTTGCATGATTGTTTCTACAATCTCTAGCATAATCATCCGCAATTTTACCTTCATGATCCGAAAGGGTTACAATTTCAGCCTTTATCGCATTTTTAAATGTTTGATGACATCCTGATATGTTTAAACAGTCCGATGGATCAGATGTATATTTTTTAACAAAGGCGATACAATTACAAATATCGGGATCAACCTTTCTTTTAAAGGGGTTTTTTAATTTTGTTTGTCCAGTAGTTAATTGATATACTTTATATGCCCCAACCACTGGTGCTGCTAATACCTTACCAGCGTATTTACCACCAACTATAACATAACCAACACCCTCAGAGCCTTTTCTTTCCCACTCCTCAAAACTTTTAATTTCATCTGTGGTGAAGACACTCTCCCAAGTCACGTCACCACTTATTAAATCTTTACCGAGTTGATCTGACCTGTCACCAATAGTTAACTCTCCCTTATCTTTACTAACGATATCATCATACTTTTTATTTGTTGTGTTATCATCATCAATTTGTTCAAGTAATAAACTATCTATATAGATGTTAATATCCTCGACTATCTTATTTATATCATTAATATTATTCATCATCTAACTTTTATTAAATAAATATCAATAAAATATAAATTAGTCACCTTTAGGTAGTAATTGATTTAAAAATATTTTTCTGGAATATGTTGGTATGTTCATAATGTCACCATAACTAAACCCACCATGTTTAACTAAATACCCAATTTCTTTATGTAAGTTTGAGAGATAGTTAGAATTCAGGAAAGAAAAAATTTTTGCCGAATCTAAGAAAGCATTTAACGGACCCCTCCCCCTGGATCCGTGCGACCGTATTTAAATCGATTCCTGGTTCATTATCGTCAATATATTTTCTTAATTTTCTAGAATCTAATAGTGGAATCTTCTTAAGTATGTTCGATATTTGTATTTTACTCCTATCACCATCTACTTCAGTTACCATACTTTCAAGTCTTAAAACCACTTTATTAGAAATTTTACTACCTGACCTTTTCATTTGTGCCCTATCTCTTTCGATTACGTCATCCTCATCTTTAGCAGTTAATAATTTAAATTTTATTTTTTTATTAGATGTCGGTAGCGTAAAGTCGAACTCATTATTTTCGTCAGGTTTTATGGTTAGTTTTTTTAGTTTTAATTCACTTAAATTAATTTCACCATCTACAAAATCACCAACACCCTCATCATAAACAATTTGTTGGTATATCTCACCGATACCTGTTGACCTAAGAAATATTAATAAGGCAACCCTATCCCCCTCTAATAACTCATTCACCTCAAAACCCAAATCCTTAACTTTAGATTTTAATAAAACATCTATCATTTCGTTAGAATTATTACTTAAATTAGGTGACGTTAAAATAGATTCATCCATTGCGGTTAAATATTCTACCTTAACCTTAGATTTCTTATTTTTATATAATAACCCTTGAGATGGTAATTCTACAACATCGTAAGGTGTTTTAAGATCCTCAGGTATATGGTTAGGATCCATTGTTGACATAATTTCTTCCATAAAACTTTTTTAATAAAAATAACATATTATATATAATAATAAATACTAAAAATAATATTTTTTAATTAGATTCGAAAAATTTATTGAAACACCATGGCATCAAATTAACATATGCGACAAAGTCAGTTATACATTCTTCTTTTGACTTTTCTCCATAAATATTACCATAAGAACAGAAATAAGGGTAATTTGTCTCAAAATAATTAATATTTTTTTCGTTTATTTTAAAAACAACCTTACCGTTGGAATTTACCCAGTCAACTTTTGCTGGAATTAAAACTCCTTCTACCTCAGATGGTTCCAGTATTTCTACGAAATCACTTTTATTATTATTCCATGTCAGAAACCAATAGGCTTGAATTGATCCACAGTCAATTTTTTCGTCACCCTCCAAATCTTCATCTAATTGCCATCCATAATCTTTGTTCGGTTCTTCCAACCCATAAGTCACAGACGGAAGACTAATAGTTTTGTCTTTACTTATCTCACCTCTTTTAACAGCATCTTCCTCACAAATTGATGCGTACGATTTCTGAATTGTTATTTCATTTTCACTACATTTCGCTACTTTTGTTATATCAATGACATTTTCACCACCAGCGTTTATCCATACAACCTCCAGATCTTCTATTTCTTTTTTAACCACATCACACTCACTCACACTAAATATTTTGTTGTTATAATTCTTAATATCTTTAAATCCATCAGCAGAGTATATATCTAATTTCCCAATAACCCCTTTACAGTTCTCCCCATTATTGATTTCCTCTGTTAACTGTTTTAATTTCTCATAAATAAAAAAATACTTTTTGCAATTACATTTATGTCTTATTCTTTCTCCAATACCGTAATTTTTCATTTGATATTTACCCTCAACACCGTCATTATAGTTACCCAAGTCGATTTTAATCATATCTGCTTGCTTCTGAATTTCTTCTTGGGTGTTGTCAAACGTCTCAATACCTGCAGCAATAGCATTTCCAAGTTTCTCCGAATCCACCCCCCCATACCCAGTAATTTGAGTAAAAATGTCATTCATTATTGTCTGTTCCGAACCACTCGTTAATGCATTTTTTGCAATCTCCGATGCTTTTGCCTCACAATCAAAGTTTACTATTTCCTTTACTGTTAAGTTTTCTAAGGCATCTTCAACCGCTTTTTCCCCTTTTGACTGGATGATCTTTGTCAATGATTCTGAAGTTTTTTTAAAACTTAACGACATTCCACTAATAAGTGTAATCCCCCCTCTAACAGGCCATGCCCATGGTATTATAACATCAAAGAAATCGACATTCATCTTTTTCCTTGGGTTAGGATTTAAAGTATCCAACTCCTCAACATGTACCCTAATACAATCGTCCAATTCATACTCCTTCACAATCGTATAACTATCCTTAACTAAACCTGAATTCTTATCATCATACTCATTATACGTTTCGTTGTTCATTAACATTATACATTCATACAACCAAAAAATTCCGGCAATCGTCATTTCAATAGCAGTTATTCCAAGAAATTTCCAAAGTAAACCCCATTTCGCCCCAAGAATACCCCTTTTAATCACATCAGCATCTGTAACTTGTATACTTTTCTTTTTGTTCGTTTTTTTGTTGAAACTCGAACTTGATTTGTCTGTAGGTATCAATTCATACCCTTTGGATTTTAATGTTGTCTGAAGCTGTGATGTAGCATCAGCGGATTTCAAAAGCATATAAGTATCATAATCTTTGTGGCTCACTAGAAAATCCCCAGCACCAAAATTATTATGTCTCACCATTTTTTTCACTGAGTATTTCTTCCCCCGTAAAACGGACATTTTAGTGTTTACAAACTGAGTTATATTTTGTTTAGATAGATATACAAAATTTTCTGAGACAGCTCCTTTAATATCACCCCTATTTATAATTTTACTTCCATCAGACATACCAATATTGATAAGTTTGGGATTATCGTCAAAGATTTCAGCAACATATTTTTCTTTTTGTTTCAAAGTTAAATTAGTGTCATCTAACCTATTAATTATAGAAGTAACACTATTATTTCCTCTTTTTTGTAATACATCGTCAACACCAGCAATCACTTTAAAATAATTATTCAAACCATCCACCTCAACACTATTTAATTCTACCCCCGACTTCTTTAAATCATTTTTAATAGAGTTAATACCAATGAGTCCATCAGCACTTCTTGTGTTTAACAATTCACCTATATTTTTAGAAGATATACCATTGTTTAAGTCACCCGTTAAATTTTGTAATCTCTGTATTTGTGGTGTTTTGACACTAATATTTTTCAATATATTGAAGAACCCCTTTCCAAACCCCTCTGTCAATAATTGTTTATTTTTTAATTCTATGGATTCATCATAAGAATATCTATTAGACATTCTTTCTAATAGTAAATTAAATTGATTTCTATTGTATTTCATATTTTAAATTTTACTTAATAAATTATCTAATGACTCTAAATCTACCATGTTTACTAATATTAAATGTAATTGGTTTATATTATATTTCATATTTTAATTATTTGAATACCTTTAACATATCATCTAAGCTTCCGTACCCTATCATCTTCGCCCCATTATTGTCAGTCACCAATTGATCTGTAGAGAGACCAGTGGACCATTTCCTACTGCTGTGAGGATCAGACATGTCAGATAGGGGGTTATATCCCGTAGGATTATTGATACTATCAGTTAACATCGTATCTAAACTCTTGGTTTTGATAAACCCTTGTTTATAATACCCAGCAACACTAATATCATTGTACATATCATTATCAAAATCATACTTAAATTTATATTTCACATATTTTATTATTGTGCTATGATTAATCAATTCATTAGATCCTGCAACTGTTAATAACGCAGTAGAAGGATCTCCAATTGTTCGCGTCAATTTTTCGACACTATTTAAATTAATTTCGTATGGTAATTTTAAATAAAAACCACCATCCCCGTCATCCCAAAAATTTATTCTTTCTACTGCGGTAGTACCAAGCGCAGTAATAAGATTCAAATACTTAACATAGTAAAAACATATACCCCCATTTGACGAAAAATTACTCATAATTTTTCCATTTTTTACTATGGACCCACCATCATAACTTTTAACCCTATCATAAATCTTCTTCATGTTTGGTTTTTCGTAACATATATTTTGCACATTTTTTTCAACTCCACCACCCTTTTTAATAAAATAGTCCTGTGATTTTAAAAACGCGGACGCTTCTTCAGGATTAATATCACTACCTGAAGCAGTAAATTCAACACCATCTATTACACCATCATTATTGGTGTCAGGATTACCCTGCTCATTTATTATATTCCCATATAACCTTTCTTCTGTAAAAAGTTTTTTAATCCTTTCTACCTCTTCTTTTAATCTATTTTTCATATCATTTTTAATTATCTTAATTATTCTATTCTAAACCATCAAAATTGAAATTGACAATATCGATATTATTTTTTTTGTAGAATTCTTCATCTTCTTTGGATAATGGATTAGAGTTATGTGCATTTATTATGTCTTTAATTATATTCGGTTTTACTGATTCTGTTTCTAAATATTCTATTTCTGCGTTATATTGAGTTTCTAAGAAATCTTTAATTTCAGATTCAGTTTTATTTTCCCCCTTCATTGATTGTACGATTTGGACTAAATCTTCAAGTCTTGATTTAACATTTGTTAAAGGTTCACCAATAATACTATTCTCCCCATTAATTATTATATCCTCTAAATTTTTCTTAGGTGTAATACCATAATCATTTAGGTATTTATAAATATTATCTTTAAGGTTGTTTTGGATTTCAGTTATCAATGTACTATATTGACCGAATTGTTTTAAGTTATCTTTTAATATTTGTGATTCATTGTCATCTGGGTTAATATCTGTTGATACTCCTAACATTTTCACCAGCCCAATACTTGGAACTAATTCATCAAAGAACTTCAAACCTTTCTTTACTGCCTTAGCCGTTTCTTCTGGATAACCAAACATTAATGCGAATAAAGAACCTTGAAACAAAACGCTTTTTACATTAGGTACATATTTAGTGTAATTTTTTAATATTGTTGTAAAATCTACTCCTTTATCAAACTCTGATTGAATGTATTTTCTTAGTGTAACATTCTTTTCCGATGATTTTAACATTTTATTAAAAGCACTCTTATTACTTGTAGATACACTTTCCATCTGCTTTATGAAAGCCTTCATCTCTTTAGTACCAGCAAAAGACATCACTGAATTATTTAGACTAATTAATTTTTTTATCTCACTTGACGATAAACCTTCAAACGACTCCTCAAAAGCCTCTTTCTGGAATTTCGACCGTTGTTCCTTAGATAACGATTTCCACGCTACTTCCGAGTAGTTTTTCATTGAGTTTTTTATGACTTTGTTATAAATGTCTGTATATTTTTTACCGTTTACTACCAAACCTTTGGCTACTTTACCTAATTTACCAGCGCCAAAAGTAAAAACTGAGAAAAATTGTAATCCCGCATTAAATTTCCACCCTTCATCTTGTTCATATACATAACCTAAACCACTTACAGCATCAATTGCTATCGACAACATCGCCCCAGATGCTAAACACCCTGCACTACCAGTAAATGGACAAGTTAAGAACAATACTGCAATTGACATAATATCGAACATACAATGCCAATCAGATGGACATTTCTTAATAAAATCATCCGCCTTGTAATAAAAGTCTCTAGTGTCGTGCATAGTTTGACCTAACCTCTTCGCTGGGTTATAAAAACCAGCACCAAAGGCTGACCCATTAAAAACATTCATATTTTTATTTAGTGTGTTAACACACCCACAACCCATAATAAAGTCTTTATTACCATAGTCATCTTGATCTCTTACCTCACCATCAACGTCTACACCACTACCGGCATTATATATCCAATTTCCCATATTATTTCCCTGTTGACAAAACGTTTTCCAAGTACTATATTTATATTTTGCTGGACCCTGTAGTACTGACTGAAGAGTAGCCAAAGGCTGTAACCCCCCTACTGGAGTTCTACTACTATCATAAACAGCATCATCACAAAGGTACGCCTGTTTAGGGTTCTGAGTATCAAATCTATCATTCCAATTTTTTATCATATCCAAAAGTGAGATATACCCTTTCATCATCGACTCTACAGGTGTACCATTTTCCTTTTTAAAATTCACTATATCATTCTCAATTTCTGATACTAGGTCTTGAGCTGCATCCCACTTATCATCTTCGGACTCGGACTCGACACCACTAACATCATAGTTAAATTTCCAAGGTTTCCGTTTACCACCAGGTCGGGGGGTTGCAATCAGTTTCTTAGCTTGATAGTAACCTTTTTCTTCTTTGAACTTCTTCACCCATATATCTCTCATAATAACGTCAGGGGTATAATTTTGACCTTTGTAAGTGTTATGATATAGTGACCATACTTCATTTACTACCCACTCTGGGGATAATAAGGTGGTTCTATTCATATCAAAAAAGTCGTCTAAACCTAAGTCCCCTACCCCCACCGCAACACTAAGGAATTTGGTTACAAATTTTTGATCTACCATCGTAAGAGACCCATCCTTCCATCCGAACACCTTTCGACATTCATTCCAATTGTTTTTTGTTTTATTATAACTACTTACATATTCTTTAAGATCTATTGAGTTAGCAACCCATTTTGGTAATATAAGTTTGTCCATCGAAACCTTTGTTAATGTGGTTTTAACTTTATTTCCGTAATACTCTTTTTCTTTACTGGTATACATGCTGGGGGGTTTTGCATCTCTTTTAACACCGTCCCAGCTATCTATAGTATTTAAATCATTTTCTCCTTTCTTCTTATTACCCACCCCCTTTATTTCTTTCTGTCTTTCTTTTGTCGACCTATAATACAACTCACCACCTCTACTCCAAGCAACCTTAAAATGTTCATTACCATATGCACCACTTTTAGAAAACCCATCCGTATACCCTAATTTCTTTAATTCATTATTTATGGTGTCGAGTCTTTTTTTATCTTTATAAACCCACTCTCTAAAATTATCACCATCAGATTTATTTTTTATAAGTTTATTATAAAGATCTTGATACGTTTTAAGTGTATCATAATTAAAGAACAATTTTCTATTTAATATTTTATCGGCACCATTTTTGGTTTGTTCATTTAAAAAAACGCGACTATACTGAGATTCCGATATAATTATTCTGTTACCCATATCTTTTATACAACTCTACTTAGAAGTTTAGCCCATTGGACTGGACCCTTTTGGATTATTCCCGCCACAGTAAGTTCCTCATTTTCGGGTAACTCTATAGCTTTATTGACAGCGTCTTCAAACCCATCCTTAAACTGTTTATTTCTACCGAATATCTTCTCTTCAGGTTTAGAAATTATTCTATACTCATTCTCACCCACTTTTTTAATTTTTCCGCGACTTCTGCCATTTATTATAATTTCGTATTTTTGACCAATAACACCACCATCGGGTTTTTCATAATCGATATTCCATTGTTTTTTTAATAGATAAACACCCTTTCCCTTTTTAAATAGACCAATTTTTTCTAATTTACTATGGTAATTACCTAAACACCATTCTATATAACCTCTCGCGTCATCTTCCTTATCACCAAAAGCGTCTTCCATTGTCATACCTTCCTTAGCCAACTTAATATAATTACCCATATTTTCTCTACACCCTCCAGGACCAGAAAATATCTTTTTAAATTCCCCTTTATCTTGCCTATCGTCTTTTCTTTTTTCCGCCACAGTTGTTATATTGTCAACACCGTCAGAGTCAACAGGGACATAAAACATTTTACCGTCATTATCCACTAACTTACCACTATCATCCATTATCTTCATCGATTTTGATGGTGTTTTTGAATTCTTCTCACTAAACATACTACGTAATATATCAAAAGATATCCTTGTTCCACCCACAGGTTTCCAATCGACACTTTCAAAATCATCAATATCTTTCCGTTTCTTTATAATAGTTTCGTCTGTGGGGTTTTTATACCATATATCATAAAATAATATATTATCACCCTCTTTCTTAACATTAGTTAAGATAGTGTCATATTCAGTTTTATATTCAGGGGTATCATTTCCAGCTCCACTATCAGTACCAGCTCCACTATCAGTTCCACTATCAGTATCATTTCCAGCTCCACTATCAGTATCAGTATCAGTATCAGTATCAGCTCCAGTATCAGTATCATTTCCAGCTCCACTATCAGTATCAGTATCAGTATCAGCTCCAGTATCAGCTCCACTATCACTATCAGTATTACCTTCAGGTTCCGTATAAGAACTATTTATGGTTGAAGCTTTAACTTTACCCAAAGAATCAACCTTACTTGAGTTTATTCTCGTTTCAATAGCGTCCATCCCTTTTTGGTTAGTTTGTTGTTTCCAGTTTGTCCCATCAGTACTATACCAATATGTACCATCTGGTAGCTTTGAGTAACTATACTTACCCCCTTTATCTTTAAAAGTCTCCACAGTACTTACAACATTTGACTTATCTGGAGTCACTAACTCACCATTTACAAATGTTCCAGATGTCACTGTTCCATCCTCCTTAGTAAATGTACCCTTACCATTCTCCATATCATCTTTGAATTCTCCGACATATATTTCACCAAAACTATTTTTATACGTCCCTTTACCACTTCTCTTACCATCTACATATCCACCCACATATTCAAAATCCACATCTTTCCAAGTACCTTCCCCATTTTTACAGTCACCTGCAACACATTTCCCTGATATTTCTCCTGGTGGTGTTATACCTGTTGGTATTTCCACCTCTGTTGATGCTTCAGTAATTAAGTTACCGAACATTCTTTCCTCTGTAAACAGAGATTTAATTCTATTAATCTCTTCGTTTATTGATTTATATTTTCTCTCCATAACACAATAATTTTATCTTTATACTATAAATATTAAATTTTTATAAAAAAAACACTTATATATAAAAAATCCTCTTTATAAGTTTATATTATAAAGAGGATTAATAAATATTAAGTTAAATGTCTTTTGAGTTCACCTATAACCCATTCGGGTTTATCGTTAATATCCGTCTCCCAAAAACGAAGTAATGTATAACCATTTTCTAAAGTCCATTTATTTTTTATCTTATCCTTAGTTAAATTTTTTATTTGATGTTCTGTTACCGGTATCTTATGTTTAGTGTTAGGGTTACAGTGCCAAAAATCCCCATCTACTTCTATTAATATATTTTTACCCTTAATTTTAAAGTCGTATAAGGCTTTAATCTCCCTCACATAAAACTGTGGGTGATATTCAATACCACAATCATCCATTAATTTACTAAAATATTTTTCTAAGTTAGAGACAGGTGTTAAACCATTTTCTTTTATATAAGACACTCTTTTATGACTTTGTTTTTCCCTGTTCACCTCTTTACTCCAATATTCCCTCATACCCTTATCGAGACTATCTAAAACATGTTGGGGTCTTTTCCTTCCTTTTAGAGCTTGGGAAATTTTTTTATTCCTTTCTAAATTATTAGATATTTTCTCACCATAGTCCAATCTTTCGTCATCGTCTTTGGTTAATCCCTTATTCCATATAACTAACTCACCATATCCGTACAATCTTCTTTGGGTGTCCTTAGACTTTTTCTGAGCGTCAGTATTATGACCCCAATTATTGTTAATTCTAGAAGCGTGACCATGAATAAAATCTCTAAAACCCTTTTTAATTCCTAAAAATGATGGGGTTTCACCACACCCACAATTACATTTTGGTGATATACCTTCTAAATTATGTTTAATAAAGGTTTCTTGTGGTTTGATATCATGTTTTTTGACATTATGAGATGATAATCCCCATAATGAATCAAAGTCTTTATCACATATTTCACATTTGTGTTGCATAAAAAATCCCTTTTACATATAAATATACACGTAAAAGGGAAAGTCTTATGTTTGATAAAGGAATTCTAGAAAACATTTATTGCTCTGTCAAACCGGAGTGTACAAGTAATATCAGCCAAATCTGAAGAGGAATAATCTAATGAACCGAAATCGGCATCATTTAACTGAGTTCCTTGTAAAATCCATTTCTGAACAACAACACCAGTTGGATCTAACATTTCCAATTCAACATCCTTTTTGTATCCAGCGGCATAACCCTGTCTACCTGTTACTGATTCTGAATGTAGTCTAACCCACTCCATTAAAGCTTGTGTAGCTGAAGGACCGATTGGGTCTCTAAATGTAACTGAGATTGTTTCCCATCTAAATCTACCGATAACATAAGTTTCAGTATTTAGAAAAGGTATAGATACCTCATCACTTGTATATTTTGGTCGGCTTGTTGTTGATACCCACCATTCTTGTATTCCCAGTTCATCGGGAAACCTTAAAATAAACCTATTCTTTCTTAATGGTTCATAAGGAACAGGCATTCGCATTAATAAATCCGCCATTTTTTAATTTTTTTTATATTTATTATTGTATTTGATAAGTTTTTTCATTACCTTTATTAATAAATATCTAAAAACCAAAAAAAGTGGATTATAAAAAGTTTTTTTTAGAAAATAATAAAGCTGGATTAAAAACCAGAGAATCTTATATTGAAAATAATTATAATGAAATATATAATTCAATTAACCTTTATTGTGATAGTATAAACTTAAATGGGGTTATTCCGTTTAAAGAAAAAATATATATCTTCATAAATAAATTAAGTGATACCCCCATATGTAAAAATTGTGATAAAAAATTAAAGTTTAAGAAAAGTTTAAGAGAGGGGTATGGTAGTTATTGTTCCATAAAATGTACAAACCAACACGAAGATCATAAAAACAACGTTAAAGAAACATTTAACAGAAAATATGGTGGTTCACCAATAAGGGATAAGGATATAAAGAAAAAAATAGAACAGACAAACTTAAAAAGGTATGGTGTTACTAATATATTTAAAGATAGTGAATACATACAAACCAAAACTAAAGAGAAGTTAGGTGTACCCAACCCAAACCAATTAGATAGTGTAGTAGAAAAAAGGAAAAACACTAACCTCAACAAATATGGTGTAACCAATACACTATTATTAAATAACTCCCGTAAAAAGAACCAAAGTTCAAAACTAATTAATTTTAATGAAAAATATAAGGGGTTGAATGTTATTGACGATTCTGGTGATTATGTTAAACTTAAATGTAATAACTGTAATGGTGAATATGATATAGATAGGGGTCTATTGTTCTATAGATTTAAAAATGGTATAAACCCTTGTACGATATGTAACCCTGTAAGTGAGTTAAAATCTATAAAAGAAAAGGAACTAACAGATTTCTTATCATCTTTGGGATTAAACCTTATTAAGGGTGATAGAGATATTCTTAATGGTAAGGAGATTGACATACTATTACCTGATTTTAATATTGGTATAGAATTTAATGGTTTGTATTGGCATTGTGAGAAATATGTTGATAAGGATTACCATTTAAATAAAACTGATGTGTGTGAGTCCAAAGGAATACACCTAATACATATCTTTGAAGACGAATGGGTTAATAACAAGGATATTGTTAAAAGTAGATTAAAAAACTTATTTAAATTAACTGATAATAAAGTATATGGTAGAAAATGTATAATAAAAGAAGTTAATACTAAAGATAAAACAAAATTCTTAAATGATAACCATATTCAAGGTACAATAGGTAGTAAAGTTAATTTAGGTTTATATTATAATGATGAACTGGTGTCGATAATGACATTCGGTAAAGGTAGGGTTGTTATGAATGGTGTTAAAAATGAATGGGAGTTATTAAGGTTCTGTAATAAAGTTAATCATTCTGTTATCGGTGGGGCTAGTAAACTATTTAAACACTTTATTAAAAACTATAAACCAAACCAATTAATAAGTTACGCTGATAGAAGGTGGTCACAAGGTAACTTATATGATCAATTAGGGTTTAATAAAACACACAACTCAACACCAAACTATTTTTATGTTGTTAACAATGAAAGGGAACATAGATTTAAATATCGTAAGAATTTATTGGTTGAGTCTGGGTTTGACATTAAAAAAACTGAAAGAGAAATTATGTATGATAGGGGAATATATCGTATATATGATTGTGGAAATTTAGTTTATATTTATAATAATAAAGAAATTTCTTTGTAAAACACCCTATTTATGGGGATTTTTAATAAAAATGTAGAAAAAAAATAAAATTTATTACAAAACATAGCGCGATATCGAAAAGTTTGGCTTATATTTGTAACAACTAAAAAATAAACAACTATGAAAAAAATAATTTTAATACTCGGAATCCTAATTGGATTAACAATTGGTGTATCAGCTGAAGTGAGAGAAGATACGGTAACAAGAAAAAACTCACTAACCCAAAGAAGTGTAATCAAAAAGAATTTTGAAACATCATTTACCAATGAACTGGTGAAATACATCGAAACAGGTGATGTAACACCCTTATTAGATTTGGCTCAAGAAGATGATATAACCTTTTATGGTTTAAGTGATGATAAATACGAACTAAGTGAGGACAAAGAATACTTCAAACAATTCATTAAGAAATATTTAAATGTTCGATCCAAAGATTTAACAATACTTAGAATTGATAAAGAATATTATGACAATTCTAATCACAATTTTGGTTCAAAATATAAAATAACTATTCTATATCCTAATTCAGAAAGATACGATAACGTACAAATTTATTATAGTTGGGCTGGTAAAGTTAGAGGAATCACAATTAACGATAATCTACACGAAAACTCATATATAGACGGTGATTTAAATAAAATATTTGGTCTTGATTCTGGTTATGAAGGTGAGAGTTTAAGTTGGAAAAAGTTGTAAATAATAGTTTAAAAATTGGGTACGGTAAATTAAAAAGGTGGGAATTCCCACCTTTTTAATTTTTAAATGGTCTTAATATTAATTAAATGGAACGATCCCAATAGAATCTTGAAAACCCTTTTTTATGGTTGCAAAAACAGTTGAATCCTTCTTACTACAATCTTCATCCTGACAAGCACCCACTAACCTTAAGAAGTCTATGGATTGAATAGCCCTTTGCCATTTACCATTAGAGAATACCTTCCCAGCACTAACTCGACCTTCTTTATTTTTTACATATACTGAATAAAAGGGTAATTTAAGTTTTTTAGTTTTTGGGTCTTCAAGTTGTGTCTTATATATTAATACAGTACCCGGTAATTTAACATGTGATGCTCCGCCAGGTTTAAACGGAAACTCCCATTGTCTCTTCCCACCTGTGGTAGCATCGGCAACTGGAGCTTCATCTTGTTCTTTTATTACTTTTTTTACAATACGTCTTAAATCTGACTCTGTTAGATTTATAACTTTTCCGTTTTTCTTAATTTTCATTTTTTTTATTTTTATTTTTTTATTTAATTACCCTCTATCAAACTGAGGTTCTACATTATCAGCCGGTCTTTCATCTCCTCTTTCATTACTAACAGAAAAATCTAGGTCTTCAATTATAACATCATTAACACCAATAACCATCTTATACGCATCTAAAGCGTCATCAACATGTTTTGATAATCTATCATAAGAAACATTGGACATTTTAGATTTATTGGATTTATCAACGATTTTTCCAACCTCAATTATAGTCTCCTCTAACTCTTCATTTAATTCTTTTAAAGCACCAGATAATTCGTAAGCGTATTTTGTATAACTATACCCTGTACCTTTAAACATTCCACCAATACCTTTTAATTTAGATCGTAATCCTTCATCTAAAGATATCTTTTTCTTAATAATCCTTTTGATGTCGGATTCGGTTAATGTTATTATTTCACCTTCTTTCTTAATTTTCATAATATATTAATATTATTATCTTTTTATATAAATATAAGTAACTTATAAAAAGTTACCTCTTTATAATCATTTTCTTCTTTTTTGGATTGTCTGGGTCTGAGGTATCATACACCAAGAACTTTATATCAGGATATTTCTGTTTTAATTTTTCTTCTATTAACTTTTCAACAACCTCAACGTTACTGATATCATCATCACTAAACCCAATACTAATACCTTCAAAATCATTGGTATCTTGATATGAACTAACTCTATCTACAACCCTATCAACAAAATCTTCGAACGCTATCTTCTTACCCTCTTCTGGGTTTGTGGAATCTATATCCAACCCCCATTTATTAATAAATTCTTCTGAAGAAACTGGGTGGTAATCTTGTAAATTAAGATATTCGTCCATTGTTACCCCATTTAAATTGTTTTTCATCTCTTCTTGTTCATCATAACTAAAGGATTTTCGAATAATTAACTTTATACCGTCTTTAATCGCTCGTGGTGGGTTTGATCTGGCAGTTATAATAGAGAAGTCGCTACCACTAATTAAAGCTTCTTTAAACTTATTAAAACTAGGTCCATATCTACGACTATCTAACGCTTCTTTAGTGTCACTTATAAAGGCATCATATTCTTTAAAATCTTTAAACGCTTCACCCTCATTATCATTTAAAAATCTAAACTCCGTACCTAACTTATGTCTAATACTTCTAAATTCTTCTGTTGATACGGATACTGGAACCCAAGCTAAACCATTAACACTATAATCCAAATGAATTCTTGTTGGCATCATAAGAATATTATCGTCCCAATCAAAAGAGTAAGCTCTTTTTTTAAATTCTTTTAATAATTTATATTGAGATTCGGTAAGTTTAACTTTCATATTCTTATAAATATTCTTGGAAATAAAAAAACCCACATATAGTGGGTTTAATTATTAATTTATTTGTTTAAGGTTTTATTTTATTACTTTTTTTACAATACGTCTTAAATCTGACTCTGTTAGATTTATAATATTACCATCCTTTTTAATTCTCATGGTTTTTTGTTCGTTTACGTTGTATTTAGACTTACCCTTACTTCTCTTCTTAAAAGGGTTTCTAATTTTTAACCTTCTTCTCTTCTTTACTTTTTCTTTAGCTTTATTTTCGAATTCTGCATCAAGTTGTTTTTCAATTTCTTTTTCTTCTTTCCTACTTGGGAAGACATTTGGTAGAGGTTCATTAGGGTCAAAATCTGCTTCAACATCAGTGTTAACATCAGGTACAACATCAGGTACAATCTCAGGTCCAATCTCAGGTCCAATCTCAGTGTTAATATCATCTTCTGGTTGATCGGGTGACCCTTTTCCTGCTCCAATTGCACTAATTAAAGCATCATGTGTTTTTTTACCATAATACCCATCATCTTTAAGTTCTAATTCACCTTGTACTATTTTAACTTCTTTAATAGTGTTGTTACCATAAGCACCGTCAACATCGATAACTTCAGACCCTTCATACTCATTCATATGATCTTGAGCTACCTCAACAGCTTCTCCACAATCACCTTTTTTAAGGTAACCTTTCCCCATTTTTAATTTATCGAAATACCAATCAATGTCTAAATTTCTTTTACACCACTTCTCTTGAATTTTAGGTTCGGTACTTGAATCATCATTACCAGACATATCATCATTACCAGACATATCAGGTGATGGTAGATCAACAGGTCCAGACATATCATCATTAGATGGTGTCGTAGAATTCTCTATTGGTGCAGCTTTCCCAAAATTCTTAAACACCCAATTTATAGTTTGTTCTTCATTTGGAAGTACATCGTTAATTATTACCAGTCCTGAACCTGCGTTTCGTGCCCCACCCCAGTTTTTTGTTGGTCGTATTTCAAAATATCTATCATCAGATGATGGTTTTATTGTGGACATTAATTCATCACCACGTTTAATATATATAGTATCTTTGTCTGAGTTTGCTGCCCAATTATCGTAAGAAGGTAATACTTCCGAAATTCTTTTACGCATTGGTGATAAAGCCACACTTTCATTTAACGATTTTGGTGCGTTCTCATTAATGGGTTGTAGCCCCATCATTCTACGCATAAAATTCGTTTCGTTAATTCTTTTTTTATAATTCATATCATTTTCATTTTATATCAATAATCAATTTTATCTACTAATAGTAATTTACGTTATTATCTTTTTTTATATAAATATGTAAATTTCATTTAAATTCATTTTAAATTTATATATCATCAAAGTTTGCTCCAGTGTTAGTGATGTTAAATTCGATACTAATGTATTCTAACGATCTTGTTGGTTTGATAAATACCCTACCATTTAACTCATTTCTATCAATTGATTCTGGAGTATCATCCAACGTAACCCTAAAGTCTGTTAAACCTCTTTCCTTTCTAATGTTATCCAAAATTGGATTAACTAAACTTAAGAACTGATTTCTTACAACCTCATCATTTTGTTCGAATAACAATCTGATTGAGACCGCTGATATAAGTTTTCTAGCTTGTAGTAACAATCTTCTAACATTAATTCTGTTAAGAGCTGTTTCTTTAACTTGTAACGTTTTGTTACCAAAGATTACAACACCAACATCAGAGAATGTAGCCATTGGGTTAATTCTTCCTTCATATAAAGTATCTCTATCATCCAATCTAAGTTTCACTCTCGCTTTAACTGCGTTTGTTGTTCCTCTATTTAAACCAGCTGCTGCGAACCAAGGGAACGCTACGTTATCTGTCAGTGCAATGTTTCTCATAACTTCAACAGTAGGTGGTAACCATACGTATCTGTTATTTTCTGTATCATTCATCTGTAACCATGGCCAGTATGTTGCTGAATAGTTTGAATCGATTCCCGAATCTTCTACTAAGTCAACCGCCTCACCAACTGTTAATGGTACGTTATCTGCATCAACATCTGGTGTGGTCATAACATAAAGCGAATCCGCTCTATCAACCTCAACCATATCCACAGCACCCTCTACTAAACTAATTTGATTCTGTAAATCTAACCCTGGTGAAGCGAATACATTAATGTTAACCGCTTCTGGGTTATTATATGTATAAATACCATCTAAGAATGCGTAGTAATCAGAAGTGATACCATCATCTCCCTCAGAAGTAACATACGTATCAAACAAACCACTTTGAAATCCTGTAGATCCTTTACTACCTGTTTTGGTATAATTATCACCATTTGTTCTTTGTGTTCTATATTCATCCCACCCATCATATCCACCGAAAGATGTGAATGTAAATTTCCTAGCTGCTAATTTTTCATATGGTCCACCGACTAAACCACTGTCTGTAGTAAATGCTGATACACCAACTTGTAATGATGGTGTGTATGTGTTAACACCCGCATCAATAACACCGCTAGTTGAGTTCACATCTAAATGGAACCCATCTGTTCTACCACTATATGTGTTTTTACCGTTAGCATCGGTAACACCAACACTAACTGCTTTTATACCTTTATAGTCGAAGAAGTCTTGATCAACACCTATAGTTGAATTTAACCCTAAATAAGTTTTTCTTAGTTTAGAAGTGGTAAATTCAGAATAAGCAGTTTTATATTCTATCTTTGGTGCGATTGCGGTACGATTACTACCTACATATGTTCTATTTAACACACCCTCGAATCCAGCTGGAAAATGGTTCTTTAAATCTGGATCATTTTCATCATATAATTCCACCATTATATATTTACTTCTTAACGGATATTCACCATCAGTAGTACCAATTTTTCTAGCTATGTAACCATTTGATGTACTATCCATAGATAAGTTAGAGAATTTTTCTACAACTGACGGATTAGCGTCAGTGTCATTAAAGTTTCTAACCATTAAATCAAAAGTTTTGTTATCTGGTCTAATGTTTATAATTGAGAATTTAACGTCTTCGTTAGCCGCATTACCATCTGATATCGTAATAAACCTAAATAGTCTTTGTAATGTGGAACCTGCACCTGTACCTTTAAGTTCCGATAAAACCCAAGGTGAATAAGCCGATAACCATTTTTCTTTATAATCATTTAAGCTATCTGTAGTCTCAGAACCAATCTCAACAAAATCAATATCTAATCCCCTTACCTTTCCGTTGGTAATTAAGTCTTCTAATACATTACCATAAATTTCTTCTACCCATAACTCAGTCTCTTTATCTTGAACCGAACTACCGAATACTTTAGGTAAGTAATTTTTAGATGTTTTATCCATTGAAACGTCATAATCAATAGATAACCCAGCACTAGTAGTACCTGTAATTTGGAAGGACGCTAATGAGTTACTTGGAAGGTTTGAGGTGTTAAACATCGCAACGTCTGTAGAACCAGTAATATCAAACACTAATTGTTCAGCTCCGTTATAAGTTCCTCTCGATCTAAGTGTTGCAATAACTGAACCATCGATGTCTGTTAAACAACTAGCGGTATATGTTACCACACTACCTGAAGTGGTACCTGTTGCAAATGTCCCTGATGTTCCAGCGGCGGTAACTTCTAAGTCAAAAGTAGCACCACTAAAATTACACATAGTTTTTACGTATACTGGATCCGTAATTGAAAATGTAGTTGCGGTTGTTGCTAAACCTATACTAGCGAATGTTGAGGTTAATTGACCATCATCATATAATGCTTGTAGATTATCATCAGTGAAGTCCATTATAACTGGTGTGCCACCTGTAGATGCTGTATAATTTAAAACACCTGTATCACCTGTAAATGTACTAGCAACGGTTGTAGGATCCTCAGCGGAATCCAATGTTATTGACCACGCATTTCCTGCGTCATATCCAGACAAACCTAAAACCCTACTCACCCATAGTTGGTTTGTTTGTGTCAAAAATGATTTTGCAATGTAATTGAGTTCATATTTTTGAAACCCATTACCTTTAAATTTTTCAGCGTTTAACCCACCAAAATAACTAATAAACTCATCGTAATTAGAAATAAAGACTGGTTCAAAAGCTGGACCTTTAGGTGTTTCTCCTAATAACCCTAATGTAGTTAC
>Ga0233446_1000545_pt1 | contig 37970 bp, 38 predicted proteins | sample SI_124_October20_4_FD_182780 | JGI IMG/M metagenome (GOLD analysis project Ga0233446, IMG submission 182780) | Seawater microbial communities from Saanich Inlet, British Columbia, Canada - SI_124_October2016_120_MG | ecosystem: Environmental > Aquatic > Marine > Inlet | place: Canada: British...
AAATAACATTAGTAAAATCAACCGTCCTGCCCAATCCATCGGTCAAACGACCATCTTCCATTAGCTGTAAAAATACATTTAAAATATCTGGGTGGGCTTTTTCTAACTCATCAAGTAAAATTAAAGTAAATGGTCTTTTTCTTACGGATTCAGTTAAGTAACCGCCTGTTCCAACCCCACCACTACCTGGGGGCGATCCGATGAGTCTATTAATACTCGATTGGCTTTGATATTCACTCATATCAAGTCTAGTCATGTTTTCTTCTGAGCCAAAATAAACTTCAGCAACCGTTTTAGCTAGTTCGGTTTTACCAACACCAGTTGGTCCTAAAAATAAAAAATTGGCAATTGGTCGATTCATATCTCGCAGCTCAGCCCTTGCCCTTCTTAACGCCGAAGAAACCATGTTAACAGCCTCATCTTGGCCAACAATACGTTCATGAATTTTTTGTTCTAATTTTAATAGCTTTTCCCCCTCTTCTTCTGTCACGCTTGTAAGTGGTATATTTACTTTTTCTGAAATTAATTTAGCCACATCTTCTGCCGTAACAATTGCTTTTGGACCTTTATTTTTATGGGCATAAACAGCAGATTGCTCAATAATTTTAATAGCTTTTTCCGGTAAAAATCTATCGTGAATATAACGCTTTGATAGTTTTACGGCCTGTTCAATGGCATTATAAGAAAAATATACTTGATTTTTATACTCAATCCTTGCGGTTTTTGCTTCTAAAATCTGAATAGTCTCGTCTATTTCTGGCTCTTCTATATTAACCTTCTGCATTATATCACCCAAAGATGAACCTTCAATATATCTTGTATAGTCAGTTGAGGTAGTTGTAGCAAAGGCCAAAAATGCTCCTTGAGAAATTTCTGAAACCAGAACCTCAGCTAAATCTAAACTCTCCTCGCCACCAGAACTAATACCCATCATATCTTGAATATCCTGAATAAACAAAACAATATTACCCGCTCTTCTTATTTCAGTAATAACATCCATTAATCTTCCCTGGGCTTCGGCTGGACTAGAACCACTTACAAGCCTAGCTATACTAAGACTTATTATTCTTTTATCTTTTATAATTTCTGGGACCTCTTCAGTAACCATAAGCCTGGCTATTCCACCAATAATTGTAGTCTTACCAACGCCTGGTTGTCCAGATAAAATAACACTCTGACCACTTGCCTCCATAGCCCTAAAAATATTTTTTATTTCTTTTTCTCTCCCAACGCAAGGCTCTAAATAGCCAAACTTAGCCAATAAAGTTAAATCCTGAGAAAAATGATCCAAAACCGGAGTTGCCACTGCAGTCATAGCCCTATCCATTCCACTACCAGGCTTTAAAAGAGCTGATTTTTGATATTGTCTGCTAGATTTTAACATTAATTCATTTACACGAATCCAAGAAACGACATTTTTAATTTTATTAAGATCAACCTTTAAGTCAAAAAGTACCTCCTGTACATCTTCGTCAACCTTTGAAATAGCTAAAAGAAGATCTATTACACTAACCTGAGCCTCACGAGCAACATATGCCTCTAAATAAGCTGAAAATAATGACTCCTTAGCCTTCACAGAAAAAACTCTTTCATCGTTCTGCTTAAATTCATGAAACTCCTGCTTATTTAAAAGCCTATTAATTTTTTTGGCCAGATCCTGAATATTAATCCCAAGACGAGCAAAAATTAAATCAACCTTTTGAAAAAATAAAAGTGAAGCAAAAATATGAACAGGCCTAATTTCTGGATGTTTAAATTTACCAGCCAATCTCCATGCCTCTTCAGTTGCTTTTAAGGAATTATCCGAAAAAGATTTAGAAATTTCAACCTCTGATTTTCTAGGTAATTTTGCAATTTCTGCCCAGACATCCCCCATTAAAAAAACACCGATAGCTTCGTTATACTCCCTCTTTTTAACCTTTTGTTTAGCTGATGACTCCTTATCAAGCCTATAAATCAAATACATATCCGTTACCAAACTAAACCAAAAGACAAGCGTCTCCCAAGGTTGAGTTAACCAAAATTCAACCGTTATAAATGTTTGCAAGCTTGAACTATAAATGTAATATAAAAAAAATAAAAACCCACCAATACCGAAGGCAAAAAGGGTCCCATTAACAATCTTTCTGGCTGTCTTTTCTAATTTATTTTCCAAAATAGAAAGCGTTGTTATTTTCTTACCCCAATAAAATAAAGTTTTATCGAACCAAAAAACAACACCTCGACCACGACAATTAGGACATTCTTTATTTTCGTATTTACCACTTGAGTTACAATATTCACAATTAATACTTTGAAAGGTTTTCCTCTCTTCTTTTTCTGAATTATTTTTTTCTTCTTCACTCATAATTATACTAAATTTCCTGAAATTATTAAAAATATTTGAAAAACAACAAATATTGGTAAAACAATCCAAATAATAGGTAATACTAGAATAAATACAAAAGCAAAGGCAAAGACAATTGATCTAAGAATCAATTGAAAAAACCTCATTAAGAAACTAATGAAACGTCCCTGAAGATCATATTGACCATACATCGGTCTAAATATATTTTTTGCCCAAACACTTACTCCTAAGGAATTTTGAACTTCTTGTATTTTAAGTCCCGTAAACAGTAAAGTTTTTTTAAGCCCTCTTGTATACCACCAAATCGGGAAATAAATAAAATCCCCCACCAAATCAATGGTAATATATTTTATAAGCAAGAAAAAAGAGTTTTGTATCATAAAAATAAAGCTATTTTACTTTATAAGCGACGTAGAGCGAGTGAAATACGAAAGTTTTACTTTCGTATTTCCGGGCTTCGGAGTTTATATAGGCTAACATCATACAATCTTTATTAGATTTAATATAAAAATAACTCTTATTAATTAACCTATACCCTTATCGCGATTATATATATTATAACACATTTTCTATCTAAAGAAAACGAAAAATAATCAAAAAAATACAATAACCATAGAAGGTTATTGATTTATTTTTTCACTAAAATTCTTTTTTAATCAACTAAAAAATTAAAATTAAAAAGATGATAATACCTAGGGCAATTCTATAAATAGCAAAACTTTTTAGTGAATATTTTTCTACAAAATTCAAAAAATATTTTATAGCAAAAAATGCTGAGATAAAGGAAAAAATGGAGGCTAAAAACAAGATGATAAATTCATCTACAACCAAACTAGCAAAATTAATATCTGTTATTTTAAATAAAGATGCCCCTAAAATAATAGGGATTGAAAGTAAAAAAGAAAATTTCACCGCCTCTTCTCTTCTAAGGCCAGAATAAAGGCCAGCAACCATAGTTATACCAGACCTTGATGTACCTGGTATTAAAGCTATAGCCTGCGCAAAACCAATAAATAAAACATTTTTCCAATTTAAGTTATCAATGTTATACTTTTTCTTTCCAGATTTTTCACTATCAAAAAACAACATCGCTACCACGATAAGCATTGTTACAACCACATAAATAGATCTAAATTTTTCTTCAATTATATCCTCAAAAAAATAACCAATTAATGCTGCTGGTACCGTTCCAATAACAATTAAAATAACTAAACTACTATATCTATCACGCTTACCTTTTAATAAATTAAAAAAAGATCTGACCAACTGCCAAATCTCTCTCTTAAAAAATATAATAACTGCAAAAAGCGAAGCTAAATGCAAGGTAACATCAAAAGTTAAATTATCAACAATTGGAAGATCGAGTATTTCATGCAAAATAAATAAATGACCAGAGCTTGAAATAGGGATAAACTCTGTTATCCCCTGAACAATACCAAAAATTATAGCATTTAAATAATCCATATTTTAAAAATTAGGAGTTACACCCCTTAAGCAAACATAGACTCCTCAACCTCTGTCCAAATTTCATCGTCTTCATCCCATTTATAAACTTGAAATTTAGTTGTCTCCTCTTTGTCGGAGTAAATATAGGTCACAGCGGTATCACTGCCTATTCTTCTTGAGAAATTTGTCTTTTTTTCAACGACAATAGGCCTAATAATGAGCTCTATCTTCATTTTCCCCAAAGGTCCTTCAAACTCAAGGATCTCCCTTTTTTTGAAGGCGCTGTCACCGTTTATGTCCTCTCCTATCTCCTCTTTATCGATTCGATCGTCGAAGACTTCAAATTTATCTTTTATTAAACCTACGACATCATTCCATTTTTCACGACGCATATATTAATTTTCTAGTTTATTACCTATTTGTAAAATTGTTTTTTCATTAAAATGACGGCCAATAATCTGAACACCCAATGGTAAATTTTTAGATTTACCAAAAGGAACACTAAGCGATGGTACGCCAGCTAAATTCACTGGAGCTGTAAAAATATCCTCCAAATACATCCGCAATGGATCATCAGTGTTTTCTCCCATTTTAAAAGCTGGCCCTGGTGTCACTGGAGCAATAATGGCATCTACTTTTAGAAATGCCTTGTCAAAATCCTGTTTAATTAGAGTTCTAACCTTCATTGCTTTTTTATAGTAAGCATCATAATATCCAGTTGACAATGCATAAGTTCCAAGCATAATTCTTCTTTTAACCTCCGGACCAAAACCTTGTGACTTGCTCTTCTTGTAAATATCCATTAAATTTTTTACTTTTTCATCTTTGTTTCTAGTAACAGAAAAACCGTATCTAACTCCATCATAACGAGCCATATTAGAACTAATCTCTGATGGGGCAATTATATAATAAGTAGCAATGGCATGCTCTGTATGAGGCAAGCTTATATCAACCATCTCTGCCCCCAAGTCTTTTAGTTTTTGCATTGCCTCTTCTACACTTTTTTGGGCATCTTTACTTAATCCTTCTATAAAATATTCCTTTGGAACGCCAATTTTTAATCCTTTAATATCTTTATCTAATTCTTTTACATAATCTGGGACCTCAACTTTTGGAGTGGTCGAATCTTTTTTATCATGCCCAGCAATAGCCCCTAAAACAATCGCTAAATCTTCAACGCTTTTTGCAATTGGACCGATAGTATCAAGAGATGAGGCCATGCTCATTGCCCCGTACCGAGAAACTCGACCATAAGTAACTTTTAATCCTGGCACTCCACAAAAAGTTGCTGGCTGACGAATAGACCCCCCTGTATCAGTTGCCAATGAATACATCGCCATACCCGCCGCAACCGAAGCTGCACTACCACCAGAAGAACCTCCGGCAACTCGCTCTAAATCATAAGGATTCTTGGTTACACCATATGCAGAAGTTTCGGTCGAAGCCCCCATGGTAAATTCATCGGTATTAACTTTCCCTAAAATTATAGAACCTTGTTCTAAAACCTTTTTAACTGCGGTAGCATCATACGGTGGAACGTAGCCTTTTAAAATATTAGACGAGGCAGTTGATTCCATGCCTTTAACACAAAAACAATCTTTAATAGAAACCGGTAACCCCTCAAGAATTTTTATATCTTCGCCTTTTTTAATTTTTTCATCAATTTTTCCTGCATCATCCATTGCAACTTCAAAGTTCTGAAGGACATAAGCATTAATATCCTTATCTTTATCTTCAGCTTCTTTTATATGAGATCCTACCAACTCTTTGCAAGAAAAATCTTTATTTTTTAAACCCTTGTGGGCTTCTAAAATCTTTAATTTACTAAGTGACATATTATTCAAAAACACTTTTTACCCTAAATAACCCTTCTTCTTTGTCTGGAGCATTATCTAAAATATCATTAATTAATTCTTTTGAGGCTTCCCCCTCTTTATCTTCTCGAATAGCGTTAATTAATCCTGTAACTTGGGATGTTTCTTCTACGCCATCGGTATTAACTTTATTTAATTTTTCAACATAATCCAAAATAGCGGAAAGCTGACCTAAAAACATTTCCTTTTCTTTTTCCGTTAACTCAAGACGAGCTAGTTCGGCAATATGCTCTACTTCTTTAATTGTTAACATAAAATAATAATCTTTAATTACCAATTAATTTTTGGAATTCTTTCTCATTAATAATTTTAACTCCTAATTTTTTAGCCTTTTCATATTTACTTCCAGGATCTGATCCAACTAAACAAAAGTCTGTTTTTTTACTAACTGAGGACGACATATGTCCGCCCATCAACCTTATCTTATCTTTTGCCTCATCTCTTGTCAAATTTTGGAGAGATCCAGTTAAAACAAAGGTTTTCCCTTTTAATAAGTCACTTACCTCTTTATTTCCTCTTACAAACTTAACACCATTTTCAATTAATTTTTTTATTTCCCTTATTTTTTGTTTTTCGTGGAAATATAAATATAAACTTTCCGCTACTTTTTCTCCTATTCCATCTATTAATTTAAAATCCCGAACTGATTTTTTTTCTAAATTTTCTATCATTTTAGACAAACTCATTCCTCTGGACTTATCAGCAAGTAAAACTGCTGTCTCTTCTCCCACATATCTAATTCCCAATGAAAATAAAAATTTAGACGAACTAATTATTTTAGATTTATCGATAGCTTCAATTAAATTATCTGCGGATTTTTCGGCAAATCTTTCTAAGTTTTCTAAATCCCCCTTCTTAAGATCAAAAATATCGGAAAAATCACGAACTAATCCTTCTTGAATTAACTGTTCTATTATTTTATCCCCCAATCCATCTATGTTAAAACCTTTTTTAGATACAAAATGGATTAATTTTTCACGCTCCTGAGCATAGCATTTTTTATTAGAGCAATAAGTTGCTGCCTCGCCTTCTTTTCTAAAAACATCTGAATCGCAAACTGGGCATTTCTTAGGCATAACAAACTTCTTCTCCTTGCCAGATCTTAAATTTTTTATTGGCCCAACAATTTCTGGAATAACATCTCCGGCCTTTTGAATTACAACGGTATCACCAATATGAACATCCTTTTTATTAACCTCATCCTCATTATGTAACGTTGCTCGAGACACTACAGACCCAGCAACCTTTACTGGTCTTAAGTGGGCAACTGGCGTTAGAGCCCCAGTTCTCCCAACTTGAACAACTATATCTTCAACTATAGTAGTTGCTCGCTCAGCTGGAAATTTAAAAGCTATAGCCCAGCGCGGAGCCTTGCCAGTATAACCTAAAAGTTCTTGATATTTTCTGTTACTTAATTTAATAACAACACCATCAATCCAATAAGACTCTCTATCTTTATTCTCCTTCCAATACTTCCAATAATCAACAACTTGTTTATGATTTTTGCATATTTTAAAATGTTTATTAACCTTAAAACCTATTTTGCGTAAAAATTTTAACTCTTCTGCCTGAGTTTTTGGAAAATTATCAGCATCTAACTTGGATAAATCATACAAATAACAATCTAACTTTCTTGAGGCCATTACCTTAGAGTCTAGCTGCCTGATAGATCCGGCCGCAGCATTACGCGGATTAGCAAATTCTACTTCTCCTTTTTCTTTTCTTTCTTTATTTAATCTATTAAATTCTTTATTACTCATCCACACCTCACCCTCTACAATTGCAGAGATATCTTTATTAAGATGTAGCGGGATACTATTTATTGTTTTAATATTTTGAGTAATATTTTCACCTATTTTACCATCCCCCCTACTTGCAGCACGTACAAAAACTCCTTGCTCATAATTTAAAACCGTATGAACCCCATCTATTTTAAGTTCACAAACATACTCTAAGCTATCTTTTATTCCTTTTTTTAAAAGCATTCTTTCTACTCGATCAAAAAAATCTTGGAGCTCTTCTTCATCAAAAATATCTTGAAATGACCATTGCCTAACGTCATGAACAACCTTTTCAAACTTTGGAAGCGGTGCCCCGCCGACTCTCTGAGTTGGTGAATCCGACATAATAAATTCGGGAAACTTTTGCTCTAAATTATAAAGTTCTTTTTTTAAACTATCCCAAACAGCATCATCAACTTCGGGATTATCTAAAACATGATAGAGATAAGAATGATGATTAATTTCTTTTTTAAGCTTCTCTATTCTTTTTTTTGCTTCTTTTTTATCCATAATTATTTTTTAAATAAACCTGTAATATATTACAAGTCTAATATACTATTCATTTCAAATAACTTTATAATTTCTATATTATCTGCCCCTCTTCTGTAAGCGTAAGGTATTCTAACAATATCCAAACCGCCCAAATAACTATTGCCAATAAATGGAATCAATGGATTTGATATACTTATTACATAAGAAGAGTTAAATTTTACGCAACTATTTTTATAAAAAATTCCTGATTCTATTCCCTCACTTAAAAAAATATCGGAACCAACTATTTGCATGCTAACCCCATATCCGGTTAATCCAATTCTTTTTTTATTTAATTTTCCGCCACCAATATTACTAGCTCGATAAACATTAAAACCATCTCCTGAAGTATATAAAAAATCATCTTTTATTGCCATACTTCCCGGGTCAATATTCTGATAAATATTAATTAAAAGAGGGCTTGAAGGATTTGAAATATCATACTCCTTTAAATTACGACTAACATCATCGTCCCCCCAAGACTCTTCATAAAGATCGTTATTATTAACATATAAATGACCAGAATAATTATTAGCATCAATAAAAGAATTTTCTAAATTCAAATTTCCGTTAGAGGAAATACTATAAATATCAATGCCACCTTTTATAAATCCATCACTGCCACGAGATACGTATAAATAATTATCCTTTAAGGTTAAAAAATTAGCAACAGAAGCAAAGCCAGATCCGCCGACTACTTGAACGGGGCTTTTCTGAGTTGTCACCGGCAAAGTGCTTATAACTCTATACCAACCCTCACGCCCTTCACTATCTAACCCAAAAATTATCAAAAATTTATCATAAATTACAGCATCTATAACCTTAGACATAGAAATACTTCCAGACAAAGAACCTATCAAGCTTAAATCATCTAACTTGTAAACCTCTAAAGCAGAATTTTCATAAATTGCATAAATATAATTTTTATCGGCTAAAATTTTACACAGAGATCCATTTACCCCTAAACCATAATTATCTTTTTTTATTTCATAATTTTTTTTAAGAGAAAAATTTTTATTATTTTTTATAGTAAATTGATAATTAAAAATATTAGACGGCAACTCATTATCGCCACCAACCCTAAGGCTTGTTGTAACGCTATTATTATTAACACCTGTAATAAAAAACTTTATATATCCTATTTCCATATTAGGATCTACAACTGGTTCATTAAATAAAATTTTATTACCACTTGAGGCATCTTCCTCATCTCTAAGTAAAACCCTGTCTCTTTTATTATAAACACCTATCTTATATCTAATACACTTATCGCCAATTACAAAACTTATAGAATCTAAATCTTCCCCTTGTTTAAATATCTCATTTATTTTTGGACAAATAGTTGTATCTCTTTTAATAAAAGTATTAATCTCTGCATTTTTAAATTCCTTTGACAGCTGATCTACAACAATTCTTATATTACTTAACTGATACTGAGATTCCATCAACTTACGATCTTTATCTAGGGCAAAAGAAAAAATAACAAAAATACTTCCTAAAACCAAAATAAAAATAGTTATAGAAATCAAAACCTCAAGAAGTGTAAACCCCGAACTACTTTTTAGATTTAATATTTTCATTTTTTTACAATCTTATTCATTGCTTTATTTTATATATACGTTATTTATATTTGGACACACTAAATACAGTTCTTCCCCAAACATATATTATGTTCTAGTTTTTTTTCTACATTGTGAAATTTACCCACAGAAGTTATGGAAATAATTCTACTTAAATCGTCTTTTTTATCGTTACTATAATCTATTTTTATATATACATCATAAACAGCTCCTCCTTGTAATAATTCACCGGAAATAATAAGGTTAGCATCATTAGAACTTGTACAACTATCTCCATAGGGAGAAATAGGACAAGGGCAAATATTGTTTTCATCCCAAAAATCAGGGCACATATCTATAGTACTATTAGCATAAGGAGCAAAATCTATATCTCGAAAAAGATCAGCGTCATTATTGCTAAAAATATCGTTTTTAATAAACCACAAAGCCTTATTTAATCCGCTTTCAGCGGCAAAATAAGCCTGTCTGGAGTCACTAAAATTACGATTTAAAGAAACGTCTCGAATAATAACATTAGAAATAATCATCCCCACGGTCAAAAGAACCGATAAAATTATAAGCGAAATAACCAATGTGCTTCCTCTTGTATCTAATTTTTTTTTCATCATCTCCAATTATATAAATCCGAAATTATAGTAACCTGCTTATATGTTCCTCGCTCCTTCCATCTAACCGTTGAATCAACCTTAATTACATCATCGTAATAATCACCATTATAATCATATGTATCCGTTATTATAACCCTTTTTTCATAGATAGTTTCGATTGAATTTGAATTTTCTTTATCGTGAGAATAGTAACATAATTTCGGCTCCAAACAATTATAATAAATCTTATTCCAAGAGTTAAATAAAGCCGAATTAATTGTCCAATTATCATGACTGAAAATAAAAGTATAACTTTTATCCATAGAAAAAATATCTGGTTCACCGCCACAATAACAATTATCTCCTTCAAATAAAATTTTTCCCCAACAGTTCCATGATTTATCCAAATAAGCCTGATCACTGCCCCTGCACTTTAAAAAATTGTCTTCTAATTTTATTTTAAAAACCTCTAAGGTTTCCTCGGCAAATAAGGTTGCCTGCTCTCTATGTTTTATATAATCTTGCGCCGAAATCATCTTTACCACAATAGATAAGACCGATAAAATACCTACGCTTAAGATAGTTATTCCTATAATAGTTTCCAGAAGGCTATATCCTCTTGTTTTTTTACTCAACATAAACAAGACCATGACTATTTAATTTTATATTAATTTCTTTATCTCCATCATCGGAAACAACTTTCAAAAGACAACCTTGAAGACAGCTAGTCAAAGCACCATTCACGCCACTTGCTTGAAAGTTTCCGTAAGGTGGTTCAAAAAAAACATTTCTAAAATCATCTGTTAAATAACTTACTCCTTGTGGTAAATTTTTTTCCTCTAAAATTATATCTCCTTGATTAAAAATATAATCAGGGGGGTTATCTCTCTCTATAAAAACCCTATAAGTCTTACCGCCTAAAAAATTTATACCCAGAATACACTTGCCGTTAAGACAGTCTTTATTTGTATCGATTTTATTAAAATCCCCGCTTAAAATTTTTTGTTTAACTTCTCTGATTGAATAAACTATCTCCTTGGCTGCAAGTTCTGTAACAACCTCTTTATTTATTCTAAATTTATAAAAAAACCCGATAGAAATTAAGATTACCACCGTTAAAACAATAAGCATCTCGATCATTGAAAAACCACTTTGATTAGTTTGTAGATTTTTTTTTATTTTATAAACCATAATTTACAAAAGAAATATACCAACTTAAAATACTTTGCCCCCAAAACAAAGCAACTAAGGTTGCTGGGGTCAAGAAAGTTCCAAAAGGTAATTTACTACCCATACCCTTTTTACCGATTAATATTAAAAAAATACCAATAATAGAACCCAATATATAAGCCAAGAAAAGTGCCACCAACACTAAAGGAAATCCGAGACTAACACCCATGAATAAACCCAACCTAATATCACCGCCGCCAATCCATTTTCCATTCGAAATGATAAATTGTAGATAAAAAAATCCCCCTGCTATAAAAGATCCTAATATTAAATTTAAAAAATCATGTCCCAAAATAATATTTAAAAGAAAGACAACTGCCGTTGCCGGCAAAATTACTTTATCTAAAATAATATACCAATTAAAGTCCTGAACGAAAACGATTACTAAGATAGATATAATAAACAAATCTCTAAAAAAAATAGTTAAAAATTTTAAATTCAAAGCTAAATTCTGATCACAAAAACCAACGCAACCACTTGTTAACTCTAAATTTTTAATTGCAACAACCACAAACAGTAATCCTGTAAAAAATTCGACCAGTGGATATTGCCAAGAAATTTTTTTATTACATTTACTACATTTTCCCTTAAGCATTAAAAAACTAATCACTGGTATATTATCATGCCAAGGAATTTGCTTCTTGCACTTTGGACAATAGCTCCTCCCCTTAGCAAATGGTTTTTTGTAGTAAATTCTAAAAATTAGTACATTCAAAAAACTACCGACAATTAAGCCGATTATAAAAAAAAAGCTTATAAAAAATAAATCCACGGGCATAAATATCAAAAATTAAAACATTAAAACAAATAAGTCCTATTAATAGGAATATTACAAAATATTATTCTTCTAAAAACTTTTGATCTACTGTTAGTATACCATATTTTACCGACATAAAAAACAATCCCGGCATATGCCGGGATTGTTATAATTGTATTATGTAATAATACAATCAAAAATTTTTGATTGTTTCACGTGTATTAAGTGGCATCATCTTGACCCAAACAAACAGCGGTCACAGAAAGAGTACCATTTCCGTTAGCATCAACTTGTCCGACAGAGTCTGAACAGTTGAGACCAGTAGGAGCGACTCCATCTGATTCAATACACTCAGAAGCAACTGTCCAATTAGAAACAGAGTCTAGGTCTCCTGCTATTCCACCAGTTGGAACTTGCTCCAAGGTAGTAGCAATTAAATAATTTGCATTAGTAACATTCCAGCAGTAAACCCAAAATCTTTTTGTAGTTGATGGATCCTCTGGAAGACCACCTGGAAGATATTCAGATAAAATACTCTCCAAAGAATTGGTTGCAGCGTCCCATGGATCGGTTCCATCGGTTGGATCTGGAACTGCGCCGTTATCACTAACATAAAGCTCAATTGCAGTTTGCATGATCTTTAGATCAGATTGACGTCTTGCATCACGAGCTTTTTGCCTTGCATTACCAAGAGCAATTACAGCCATAGTAGAAAGTAGGCCAATGATAGCCACTACTACTAAAAGCTCGATAAGAGTAAAACCTTTCTTGTTGATTTTTTTCATTATTTTTCACCTCCTTTCAAATATTATTTTAATAATCAAACATTTTAAATGTTTGATTATTTTTATACATAAATAAATTATAACACAAAAACAGTTAAAACGCCAAGGAAAGATTATATACCGGTATAATAACTGTAGCTATAAGCAGGCCAACCGCTACTCCGATTATTATCATAACAACTGGCTCAAATAAAGTTATGGCATTTTTAATACTATCTTCAATATCGTTGGTATAAAAATTAATTAACTTTTCTAAAACAGCCGACAGCTTACCTGACTCTTCGCCCACATTTATCATATGTCCATACATCGGGGGAATTAAATTGCTTTTCAAAAAAACACTGGCAATTGAATTACCATCCTCAACCTCCCGAGCGGCTTTTTCAATTAATTCCTGATAGACAATATTATCTACAGACTCTTTGGATAGTTTAAAAGATCTACTAATATCAACCCCCCCCGAAACCAAAGTATAAAAACTCCTTGAAAACTGAACCAAATAAAACTTCCGCAATAATAATCCAACAGCTGGAATTTTTAACATCAAAGAATCGAAAAAAACTTTTCCTCCATACGTTTTATTATACATATAAAGCATATAAAGAATGGCTCCGATAAAAATAAAAAATATCCACCAAAAAGAAAAAATTATACTGTTAATAGCCATTAAGACCTTAATTGAGAATGGCCATGGAACCCCCGCTTCGACAAAAATCGTAGCAATATTAGGAACCACAAAAGAAAGCATTACTACCCCCACTAAAAAAAGCGTAGATAAAATAAAAATCGGGTAAATCATAGCATTTCTTATCTTTCTCCGAAGAAGATATTTTTTTTCCTCCTGACTAGCTAAAAATAAAAAAGTATCCTCTAATTTACCAGATGTCTCTCCAGATTCTATCATCTTTACAAAAAAATTGCTGAAGATTTCTGGATATTTACTAAAAGATTTTGAAATTTTATTACCACCTTCTATCTTATCAGCTACATCTAAAATAACTTTTTTAAGATATTTATGCTGTGTTTGCTTTTCGACAATTCTAAAAGCTTGAACTATCGTTATGTCAGCCGAAATAAGGATTGATAGTTGTTGCAATAAAAAAACAACATCTCTTTTTTTAACAGTGTTAAAAATACGACTAATAAAATTATCTATAATCCTTACCCTCTCTCGCCTAATAATTTTTATAATAACAAAACCCTGATCATTTAATATATCAGCCGCCATATCCTGATCATAGGCCTCAATAACACCAATTAAAGCCCTACCTTGATCGTCTTTTACTTTGTAATGAAAAAAAGACATTTTATTCCCTCCTTAATTTATATATACCCCTTAACTTATAAAAATTTTTTTACTTTATCCACAACCTCAGCTGGAGTAAAAAATGTTTTAATAATATAATCCTTTGCTCCCAGGTCGTAACCCTTTTTAATACCATCTTGCTCGTTTATATTCGTCAATAAAATAACTGGTATATCTTTAACTTCTAAATCTTTTTTTATTTCTTCCAAAACCTCAAAACCGTCCATCTGAGGCAACATTATATCAAGTAAAATTATATCTGGTTTTTTTTGTTTAATTATAATTACCGCCTTTTTACCATCAGATGCAGTAAAAACTTCAAACCCCTCATTGCTGAATTTTTTATTATAAATATTAGATAAAAAAACATCGTCTTCAACTATTAAAACTTTTTTTGCTTGATTTTTAACCATATAATTAATTTTATAAGCAACGTAGAGCGAGTAAAGTATAAAAATTTATTTTTATACTTTCAAGCCGAGGAGCTTATATGGGTTAACATCATGCGGCCTTGCCGCATTTAAATAAATACATTCTTATAAATCACTCTGTGTCCCCCTACATAGGAGCGAATATAATTTTTAATCTTACCTATTTTTTAGTTATTCTTATAATTTCCTCCAAGGAAGTAAATCCCTTTAGAGCTTTTAAAATACCGTCTTGCTTTATTGATATCATCCCCTGATTACTTAGATATTCTTTAATTTTTGATTCATTATAACCAGTCGAAATCATACCGCCCAATTCTTCATTTATTGCTAACACTTCTGCAATAACCATACGCGATTTATATCCATTATTATCGCATTCTGAGCACCCCTTGCCTTTATAAAACTTCAACTCGCTTTCTTTAGTATTTACAGATTCTAAATATTTTTTTGGAATCATCTTTATCTCCTCCAAAACATTTCTTTTAAGATCATCGCCAATTTGTACCTCTGCTTTACATTTTTCACATATCTTTCTTATTAGCCTCTGAGTAATAATAATTTTAACTGCTGGTCCCAATAAAAAAGAATCTACTCCCAAATCTATTAGCCTAATTAAAGCTCCAAGAGCACTATTAGTATGAAGGGTTGATAAAATAAAATGACCAGTTAATGCCGCATGAATAGATAAATCGGCTGTTTCCTTATCTCTAACTTCCCCAATCATTATTATATCTGGGTCCTGTCGCAATAACGATCGAAGACCAGAGGCAAAATTAAAGCCAATAGCAGGCTTAACTTGGGATTGGTTTATACCCTCAATAAAATATTCGATCGGATCCTCTAAGGTTACTATGTTTATACCTTCTTTATTTAAAATATTTAAAATAGAATAAAGGGTTGTAGTCTTACCAGATCCAGTTGGCCCAGTTAGAAAAAAAGCTCCGCTCCCCAATCTAATATTTTCATCGATAATTTCTATATGCTTTTTATTAAATCCTAAATCTTGAAGATTTAAAACTCCTTTTCTTGGGTCTAAAATTCTAATAACAATCTTTTCATTATCAAGTAAGGGAAAAATAGAAACTCTACAGTCTATATCTTTATCATTGATATTAAATTTAATTCTCCCATCCTGAGGAATGCGCTTTTCATCTAATTTTAAATTAGCCAAAACCTTAACACGCGAAACTAAGGAGGAATGAATATGAATTGGCAAAGTAAGAGAAGTGTGCAAAATACCATCTATCCTATAGCGAACCCTAGATGTTTTTGCGATTGGTTCAATGTGAATATCCGACGCCCCACCGTCAATTGCATGTTTAATTATAACAGAAACCATCTTAGATATTGGCGCTTTTTTAATAGCATCTAATGCCAAAGACTCATCTTTTTTACCCGAAGAAATATTTTCCTTAGCCTTGTTTAAGGCATCTTCTATTTCATCTTCAATGTTTTTACTTTTATTTATAGCGTTAGTAAAACCATTATTAGAAACAATAAAATATTTTGGATTTAAATTATTCTTTTTAACTAAAAAATCTATTGCCTGAGTTGCTTTAACATCCTGCGGATTAACAAGTCCGATTTTAACTTCCGTTCCTTTTTTAGAAAAAGGAATAGCCTTGTGCTCTTCTAAAACATCGATTGAGAAGATTTTTAACAATTCAGATGATATTTCTTTTTTTGAAATATCAACATAAGGAACCTGTAGCATTTCCCCCTTTACTTTCGTTAATCCCTCTTCATCTAAAACCTCTTTTTTTAACAAAATATCTTCAACTTCATTGAGTTCCCCCTTAGAATAACTCTCCCTAGCAACTTTTGGAGAGATAATCCCCAAATTAACCAATCTATCTAACAATTTTTTTTTAGTAAATATCATAAAATTACTCTAAATTGGCTTTATATGGATTAAAAGGGTTGTTCCGCCCCAATTCATCTTTTGATAAATTGTTATAGGGTTTTTTCGATAAGTTTTTATATTTTTCATTTTCCATAAAGGTGGTATCAAAATCAACAACTATGTCATTAATATCATTTGTACTATAACCATAATTAACAACCCTGGAATCTAATTCTCCAAATATCTGATTTTTCCAAAAAATTCTTTGATCCCAAATAAAAGTATAGTATAAATAATAACCAATAAATACTATATAAAGCAAAATAAAAACCCTAAAAAGGCTTTTTATCTTCTTTTTTATTTTTTTCAATTCTTTTTCCGAAAGTTGCATAGTTTTTTTTATTATCCATCAAACCTACTCTTGTGGTTCATAATAAGCGATAACGCTTAAGTTTAATTCCCCCTTATCAAGAGAAGAAAAATTAAAAAATTCAACATCCATTAACCTTAAATTATTTTCAATTGAATTTAAAAGTAATTTTAATCGATCATAAGTAACCCCGCTAATTCGCATATCTATTTTTAGCCTAGAGACCTCGGAGCTAATATCTTCTTGATCAATTAAGTCTTTATTATTATATTTTTTGTATTCTAAATTTGAAAACTTAATAAACTGAAGATTCATTTGATTCTCCTTAATAAGCTTATCAAGATAATGAAAAAGTTCTTTTTTCTGATCTTCTTCTGGTAAAATTAATCCTACTTTATTTATATCATCTGGACTTATTTCATTTAAACTATCCTTCACTTCATATAATCTTTTTAAATAATTTTCTTGTTCATCATAAATTTCTTTTTCTAAATTCATTTTTTGAGATTCAACTTTCTTAATCTCAATTAAAATTCCCTTAAAATAATAACTGTAAGCAAAATAAATAAAGAAAAAAACAAAAATTAAGATAAAATAATCAAAATTTTTCACTAAAAAAGAATATATCTTATTTTTATTGTTGTTTTCACTTAAGATCATAGCTTATTAGACCCACTACTTAATGAATCTATTTTAAGAAAAAGTCATCTTTAAATGTTAAAACTATATTAAACCTAACATAATCTTCGTCTATACCCTGAACCAATGTAGCTGAATCTATTTTAACTTCATCAATTCTATCTGTTAGCTCATATGCTTCTAGTTGTTTTGATAAATTATCAAAAGAAACAGTCCTTGCCTGAAGAGTAATCTGTTTAGTTCCACTGCTTTCAAAATTGACATAATAAACATTTTCCAAAGTATTTTCCTCTAAAAAATTAAACAGGTTAGACCAATAAATATGATTTGTAATTAATTTGTCAATTTTTTTAAATTTATTATCCATTTCTTCAGAATCTTTTTTGTAGTTTAAATTATTATGAATTTCTATTTTTAATTGTTCGTTCTTATTAGCCAGTGCAACACTTGCCTCTTTAATCTCAATTTTTCTATAATCTAAAACTATTCTAAAAATAAAAATTGTAATCAATAAAAAAATTACAATTGAAAATAAAAAATGAACTTTTTTAAAAATTTTAACCTTTAGGGCCCCAGAGTATTCCTCTAAAATAAAATCGATATTTTTTTCCCCATCTTTTACATGTTCTTTGTTTTCTGTTTTAACTTTTTTGTCTGTAGTCTTATTTAAAAATGTTTTGAACTTATCCACGTTAAAAACAGTAACCAAAAAAGGTTTTCGTTTTTCCCCTCCTCCGTCAATTTTCTTTTTTATACTACTATCTTCACTAGAAAACGGTCTATATTTTTCCTTTTTATCTTTAGGGGCGGGGTTATCTTGTTTTTCTGAATTATTTTGTTTTGGCTTTTCGGCCATAAAATTTTATTAAAAATAAGTGTCATTCCCACGAAGGCGGGAATCTACAACGTCTTATTCAGCTGGCTTTATGGATTCCAGCCGGAGTTTATCCCGTACTCGATACGGGGCGGGAATGACAGCGTTAAATTTAGTCATTTACATAATCTCCCTCATTGCCAAGCCAATCGGTACAGATAACTTAGGTCCAATTTCCTCAAAAATAGGCTTTAAATCTTCTGGATATACAATCCTAGCCCAAGGATCACCAAGATATACTTTCTTATTTAATTTTTGTGATAAATAATCAGGTAAATAAGAAAGTAATGATGATCCGCCGGTTAATATTATTTTCTCTATATTTTCTTTTTCTAAATTTTGCCCTAAAGCAAGCTGTTCTTTAAAAAAGTCTATCGTATAATTAATTTCATCGATTATTGGCGTAATTGTACTTTCAATAGATTTAAAAACAGAACTATTTGAACCATTATCGCTTATTCCAATATCGTATTTAAATTGCTCCGCCCTTTCTACGGAAATATCTAAGTTTTGACCTATTTCTTGCGTTATATTATTTCCACCAAGCTCAATGCTCCTGTTTATAACCGGCAGACCATTTTGAACTAAAGATATATTAGTCGCCTTAGCTCCCAAGTCTACAATAATTAAAGTCGATTTATCATTACCGACCAAAGATCTAATAAGGGCAAATACTTCTGTTTCCAAACTAAGCAAGCTTAAATTGGCTCGCTGGAAAATGTCCATATACTTACTGACAAGCTTTTTAGGAGCGCCAGTAATTAAAACCTTTGTATCTTCTTTTTTTTCTTCTTTATCCTTTTTATCTTTTTTGTGTTGCTCACCTTCAACGTGCTTTTCACCCTTGCCTCCTATTATTCCTTTCATTTTATTTGAACCAGGGCTTTTTATTTCGTTAATAACATTCCAATTTAAAACTATATCTTCAAGGGGCATGGGAATAATCTTTTTAGCCTCCCACTTAATTGCTCCGGCTAGATCTTTTTTGTTCATCTGTGGCAAACTTAATACAGAGGTAAAAACTGAAAAGGTTGGTAAAGCTGTGATAACCTTATTACCCGTTGCCTTTGATTCTTTAAAAAGATGTTTCAAAATTCTTGCTGCTTCATTCCTGGCTGCTTCTGAGTCGTCTTTAATAATATCAACTGATTGTTCGGTAAAACCATAAGTAGCAAGCTTTGGTGTCCCCTTATCGTCTGCTAATTCGACCAATTTAATGCTTGAGGCACCTATATTAACCCCCAAGTAACTGTAGTTAGAACTAAATAATCCCATATAAAAAATTTAAAAATAAAAAACGAAAAAATAAAAATTATTCAATATGTATTATACCAAATTTTTTAAATATTTACTAATCGATTTTTGCGCATTACATAACGCAAATCATCTACTGTAAGTTTTTGACTTTTCCCTATAAAAATTATACAATAAAATTACTTAAATAACAAACAAAAAGTAACTATTATAAAATCTTATGATGGTAATTATATTAACGGTTGTAGTAATATTTATTATTACTGTTTGGATAATTGCCGCTTACAACGATTCAAAAAATAATTAACTAATAACTTTTAAAAAATATTTATGACTACACTTATGTGGGTAGTTTTAGCTGTAATAGCTGTTACTATCATTTGGCTAATTGCCGTTTATAATGGCTTAATTAAGCTTAAAACAAGAACCGAGGAAGCCTGGTCAGACATCGACGTTCAATTAAAAAGACGTTACGACCTAATTCCAAATTTAATTGATACCGTTAAAGGCTATGCTACCCATGAAAGAGAATTACTTGAAAACGTAACTAAAGCAAGAACCAACGCCATGAATGCAGGAACTGCCACAGAACAAGGCCAAGCAGAAAATATGTTAACTGACACATTAAAATCTTTATTTGCAGTAGCAGAAAACTACCCAGATTTAAAAGCAAATCAAAATTTTGCAAAACTTCAAGATGAACTATCTGATACTGAAAATAAAATTCAAGCTGCTAGAAGATTTTACAACGGCAATGTTCGAGATTTTAATATTAAATTACAAGTTTTCCCGACTAATATAATCGCTAAACAGCTTGGCTTTGAAAAAAGAGATTTTTTTGAAATCGATGACGAAAAAGAAAAAGAAGTTCCAAAAGTAAATTTCTAATTAAATAAAAAATAATATGGGACAAAAAAAACAACCAAATAAAGTCCCCATTCACAGAAAAAAACTTGGCGTCAAGCCGAAAGAAGACGAAAAATATCTAGAAATGATAATTGATTTTATTGATGGCAAAGTTGACCCAGCTGATATGAAAGAAGCTATTATCAGATACAAAGGACCCGAAGAGATTGGAAGAATTAATGACATTTTTTCTAGTCTATATAACGGAAAGGGATAATAGATAAAATTGTAAATTAATATATTAGACAAAATTTTTGTCTATCTTTTATGTTTTTGATTTAAAGTATTTGAAAATACAATTTGCGAAATGAGGACGTAGCAAAATCGCCGCGTTAAATAAGACTTTTCGGCGAGAACGTCTAAAGTCATGGAATGGGCCCCGGCGAACAAGCCTGTACGCCTCATTTCGCAAACCCTATCTTCAAATAACAAACTCCATTAACGATAAACCGATAATCAATTCTATGTTTAAAGAAATAATAAAATGGGATATTTATGAAATACGTACAAAAATAACACCGATCAATGGTGTAAAGTTTAGAGGGCGAGTACGAAAATTATGCTTAGAAAAAAATAGAAATATTCTTGTAGAAAATACACAAGATATTGAAAAGTCCGTTCGATTTGCAATACCAACAAAAGAAGATCCTTCTGAAATCAAAGAATATTTAAATAAAATTTTACCAGACGCAACTATAGAGTTAGTTGTAGAAAATATATCGAATCCGGTATTATCTAAACTGAAAGTTAATATAGAAAATAGATACACGTTATAATCAAATAAAAAATTTTGAATATGTACGATCAGATAACTAGAAATAAAAGAAAAACTATTATATTAATTGCGATATTTATTGCCTTTATCTTATTTTTGGGCTGGCTTTTTGGCGAGCTCTATGGCTTTGGCTATACAGGGATTGTTTTTGCCTTCTTTATCTCTATTACTATGAGCCTAACCGGCTACTATAAAGGAGATAAAATCGCCTTGATGTCATCTGGGGCTAAAGAAATTAAAAAGGAAGATAACCCTTATGTTTACAGAATGGTAGAAAACCTAAGCATAACAGCCGGCCTACCAATGCCCAAGGTTCATATTATAAATGATCCAGGAATGAATGCTTTTGCTTGTGGGCGCGACCCAGAACACGCCTCTGTTGCAGTTACGTCGGGAATTGTAGAAAAGCTAGAAAATGAAGAACTAGAAGGCGTAATAGCCCATGAATTATCCCACGTTAAAAACTACGACATTAGAATAATGACCATTGTTATTGTTCTAGTCGGAATAATTGCTTTAATGGCTGACTTCATGCTTCGCGCCCATATCTTTGGCTTCGGTGGCCGAGACCGAGACAGTAAAAGCGGACCTTTAATGATTATTGGCTTAGTCTTAATGATTCTCTCCCCTTTTATCGCCCAACTAATTCAACTAGCCGTTTCCAGAAAAAGAGAATTTTTAGCTGATGCAGATGCATCCCTTTTAACTCGTTATCCGGAGGGTCTAGCACGCGCCTTAGAAAAAATTTCTCAAGATAATATTCCAATTAAAAAAGCAAGTAACGCAACAGCCCATCTATATATTGCTAACCCATTTAAAGGTAAAAAAGTTGCTAAACTATTTTCTACTCACCCACCAGTAGCCGAACGAATCCAAGCCCTGAGAACAATGGGAAAATAAATTTTATATGAACCAAGAAATCGAAAGAAAATTCTTAATTAAAAAAATTCCGGACTTAAAAAAAATAAAACCGGTTATTTATAATCGTCATTTTATTTTCAAAGATAAAAAAACAGAAATACGGATCCAAAAACGAGGGACAAGATATGAACTTGAAAGAAAAGAAAAACTAGATAATATATCTTTTAATAAGGTAAAAATTAAAATTAGTAAAAAAGAATTCGATACCTTTAAAAAAATATCGTTAGATCAAATAAAACGAAAAAGTTATTTAATTAAAAATAACCCAAATATAACAATTAAAATTTATCAAGGAAAACACTCTCCGCTAAAAAGGGTTGAGGTGGAATTTAAAAGTAAAAAAGAAGCTAATAATTTTAAGGTTCCTAGTTGGTTTGGCAAAGAAATAACCGGCTCTCCCCTTGCTAAGGATTCCAAATTATCAAATCTATCATCAGAAAAAATAAAGAAACTGCTCACTATTTACTAAAAACTATAAACTAACATATTATGTCTTTTTCAAATAAATTTACAATAGGCTATAAAAATGCTCTTACCGATGCATATAAACTAGCCCAAGAAAATAACAATCAACTAATTGAACCTGGGCATATTTTTTATGCTTTAATTATTCAAAAAGGATCCTTGGGAAATCAAATAATTAACAAGCTCAAACCATCTAAGGAAGAAATAAAGAAAGAGCTATCAATTACAGCTAAAGATCGAGAGAAAAGGCCATCTTCAGCGCTAGCATTAAAAAGCAAAGAAGCTATTAAAAAATCAACGATAATCTCAAATAATCTTAACCATACGTTTGTTGGCACAGAACATCTTTTACTCGCTATCCTAAAAATAAATAATGTAAATATTAGAAATTTTCTTAAAAAATATAAAATTGGCCAAGCAAAATTAGAAGAACAAATAAATGTGACTCTTAAAACTATCTCTAAGTTTTCCGAGATTCCAGCTCAAAAAAATCTAAACGCTGTTGAGGAGTTTGATTTTTTTGGACAACAAGAAAAGGAACTCGCTCCTGCTAATTTTATGCTAGAAATGACTGATAAAGTTTTTGTTGAAAAATTTGACCCTGTTATTGGTAGAGAGAATGAAATAAATAGAATCATCGAGATTCTTTGTCGCCGTAAAAAAAATAACCCCCTTCTCTTAGGTGAGCCGGGTGTTGGCAAAACCGCTATAATAGAAGGCTTAGCAAAAAAAATACACGATCTCGATGTGCCATCGATGCTTTTTGGCAAAAAAATAATCAAATTAGATCTTGGCAGTGCTATAGCTGGAACAATGTTTAGGGGTGAATTTGAGTCTCGACTTAAAAACACAATCGAGGAAATACAAAATAACCCGGATGCTATTTTATTCATAGACGAAATTCATAATATTGTTGGAGCTGGATCATCCAATGGATCATTAGATGCTGCCAATATTTTAAAACCTGCTTTATCACGCGGTGAATTTAGCGTTATCGGAACAACTACTTTTACTGACTATAAAAAGAATATAGAGCGTGATCGAGCTTTAATTAGAAGATTTGAAAATATTCAAGTTGAAGAACCAAACCATGCAAAAACATTAAAAATATTAACTGAGCTTAAAGAATATTATGAAGACTTCCATAAAATAAATATTAGCTCTGAAGCTATAGAAAGTGCTATTAATCTTTCTTCTCGCTATATAACCGACAAATTCTTACCGGATAAGGCTATAGATTTAATCGACGAAGCAGCCTCTCGAGTAAAAATTAAAAAACAAAAATATAATTTAAATTTTATTCAATCTGAGTTCGATAGAAAATTAAAAAATATCCAGGAAGAAAAAAGATTTTACATAAATGCAGAAAACTACAAGGAAGCTATAAGATTAAAGCAAAAAGAAGAAAAAATTAGAAAAGAATTTGAATTATTTAAAAAGTTTAAAAGTCAAAGTCAAAAAATATTTTTAGGCGAAGTATTTAAGAAAGATATTATAAAAGCTGTTTCTAAGACTACTAATATCCCCGTTGAACAATTAAATTTAAGTAACAAGCAAAATATTATAGAACTTGAAGAAAAATTAAACAATAAAATTATTGGGCAAAAAGAAACAATTAGAGTTGTTACAAAATACCTAAAAAGATCTTTGCTTAATATGTCCCATCCAGAGCGACCGCTTGGTTCATTTATTTTTCTAGGCCCAACTGGCGTTGGCAAAACAGAGTTGGCCAAAGAAATAGCCAAGACTGTTTTTGGCAGTAAAAAAGCTATGATTAAGCTTGATATGAGCGAATTTTCCGATAAATTTAATACTTCAAAATTAATTGGTGCTCCGGCCGGTTATGTGGGTTACGATGAAGGCGGAAAATTAACCGAGTTCGTCAAGCATAACCCTTATAGTTTAATTTTATTTGATGAAATAGAAAAAGCTCACCCCGATATTTTTAACCTCTTACTTCAAATATTAGAGGACGGAATTTTAACTGATGCCAGCGGTGAAACAATTAACTTTAAAAATACTTTAATAATTCTTACTTCAAACATTGGGTTAAAGGATTTTTATTTTAAAGAAGATATCGGCTTTGGCTCTAAGGGTAAAAAAGATTTTGATTTTAACGAACTTAAAAATAAAATAGATATTGGAGTTAAAAAAACGCTACGCCCAGAACTTTTAAGCAGGCTTGATAAAATATTGGTCTTTAACCCGTTAAAACAAAAAGACATAGAAAAAATAGTTAAACTGCAAATAGACGAATTAAATGAAAGGCTGGCCGAAAAAAATATTAAAATTAAAGGTAATGACAAGGCTATAAAGCATTTATCAAAAACTTCTTACCTGCCGGATCAAGGTGCGAGAGCCGTACGAAAGACAATTCAAGAAAAAATTGAGGATGAATTAATTGAAATGATGATAAAAAATAAAAAAAGTGGTAAAATAAAGATAGGAGCAGGAGAAGTATCTGTAGAAGACTTAGAATATAGAATTTAAAATTTATATAATAATTTTATTATAATGCAAGAAGGCAGAAAAAAATCGGGAAAAACAACAAGTTCAAAAGAAAAAAATGAAAAAAGTGATTTAATGGATTCATTGGAAAAATTTTCCACAAAAATAGAACAAAGAAATGCTGAGCAAAGAGATACGGAGCAAATAAGAAAAGAGGAAGAATGGATGCAAAAAATCAACCAAGCTAAAAGAGTTGCTCAACTAGGTTCTGTTGCGGCAAAAACAGCTGGCTATGGTGGTGTGGCAAATGCCTTACAAGATGGAAGTGATCTTTTTAAAAGCGCAGAACAAGGAGCGGGACCTAACGCCATTAGAAAATTTGGATCAAACGCGGCTGGAAAAATGGGAAGAAATAAAGCAATAAGAAGAGGTTTGTCTAAAAATAAATCAAGTGCATTAGGTGGAGCCTTATCTGGTGCGCTACAAGGAGAAGGTGTTGGGGGAATAATAAAAGGCGGTAGTATGTGGTGGGCTTTTGGAGGACTGGCTACTGGTATATTTTTTCTTCCGGCGTTAATATATCTAGATTATTATTATATAAAAGCTAAAAATGATGCAAAGGGCTTTATTAAAATGATGCTGTGGCAAAAAATTATTCTTGCTATGGCTAATATACTCTTTTTATTTATTTTAATATTTTTACTAGCATTATTAACTATTTTAACCCTAGCCATCCAGTGCAATGAAAATAAAACCTCTTGTGCTTGGGATTTTTTAAAAAATATTTTTTAAAGATAACTTACTATGAAATTACCAGAACTAGACTATAAAAAAGTATTATTATTTGCGGGCTTTATAATAATAGCTGCTTTTTTTGCTTGGTTAATTTATATGATGTTTTTTGGCTCCCTGGGAAAAAAGGTAGCAACCCCTGATGAAGAATATGAAGATTATTATAATTTAAGAGATGGTCAAACAGCTAATATAAATCAATCTATTTCTGGCGGTCTTACTACAGATAATAAAAATACAAATATCAGCCAGCCAACAACCAATGAAGGCGTAGATCGATTACCAGAAACAAAAGATGTTGTAAAAATAACCAAAGACATAGTACAAGGCGCGATAATTGACAATACCGGCAGTGGTGTTATTTATTATAACAATGCCGACGGAAAATTTTACGAAATATACAAAAACGGAACAACTAAAGTTCTTAGTGATCAAACATTTTATAATGCTCAAGACATATCATGGTCAGATGATAAAAACAAAGCCATTATTGAATACCCAGATGGATCAAATATAATTTACGACTTCGCTACAGAAAAACAAACAACCATACCAGCTAACTGGGAAAATTTTAATTTTGCCTCTGATAACAAAAAAATCGTAACCAAAAGCTTGGACGCTAATCAAGAAAACAATCATTTAATAATTGCCGATACTGTAACGGGCAATGCAAAAATTATCGAAGAATTAAGCGATCAATCTTCAAGCTTCCAGATAAATATTTCCCCAACAAATCAAATTGTTGCTTTTTTTACAAAAAATATAGATCTCAATCATCAAGAAATTTTTCCAATAGGTCAAAATGATGAAAAATTTAGTTCATTTATTGTCGATGGACAAGGTTTTCAGGGCAAATGGAGTCCTAACGGAGAGCAAATGATTTATAGTGTTTACAATATAAGAGATGATTATAAGCCAAATCTTTGGATAACAAATAAATTCGGTTCAGCTAAAAAAAGAATTTTAATTAATACTTGGTCTGAAAAATGCGCTTTCTATAACAATAGCGTAATATACTGTGCTGTGCCTCAGAGTCTAGAGAAAATGATGGGACTGTCCCCAGACTATGCAATAGATATTAACGATGATATATACAGAATCGATCTAAGTATAAATTCCACAGAAAAAATAACACTGCCAGAAATAGGCCATAACATAAAAGACCTTATGATCACTAATAATGAACAGGAGTTATATTTTACTGATCGTAGAACAGGCAGACTTTATAAAATTAACTTATAAGCGACGTAGAGCGAGAGAAATACCAAGCTGAAAGATTGAGTATTTCCGAGCCGAGGAGTTTATATGTGCTAACTATATAAGCTGATTATCGCCAAACAACATATGAAAAAGAAAAACAAAGATATACATTTTTTTATCTTATCACTTATATTAATGTTCGTTGTTTCGATATCTCTTTTAGGAATTTTAAAGATAACTGGCTCATATATAGCAAATAAAATAGCCCCTGAAAAAGAAGTAAATATAATAAATGAAGAGAAAAAAATAGAAAAAAAAGTTGACTCACTGAGCGATCCGTTAATAGTCCCCGCTTCAAAAGTAAAAATAAAAGAATAAAACCGTTCTACAAGATAACACTTCAACTTTAATAAGGAGTGTTATTTTAATAGAGTTATTATACAATAATAGATATGGCAAAAAATCAAACAATATACATTTGTTCAAAGTGTGATAGTCAAACCCCTAAATGGCAAGGAAGGTGTCCTGATTGTGGTGGCTGGGGAACCCTTAAAGAAGGCAGCGCTCCTAAAGAAGGCAAAAATGAAGTCGCGACGGGCAAAGTAAGCGAATTTACAAAGCTTAACAAAATAGAGGGTAAAAATATACAAAGAATTAAAACTGATATTGGAGAGTTTGATAGAGTTTTAGGTGGAGGAATTGTCCCAGGGAGTTTAACTTTAATTGGTGGTGAACCAGGGATTGGTAAATCAACTTTAGTTTTACAAATTTCAGGCTTAATTAAAAATACTTTATATGTTTCTGGTGAAGAATCAGCTCAACAAATAAAATTAAGACTAGACAGGCTTAAAACAAATGGTGACAATATTTTATTTTCATCTGACATTGAAGTTGAAAATATTTCTCAAACAATTAAAGAAATAAAACCGGGGTTAGTTATAGTAGATTCAATACAAACTATTAGATCTCAGGAAATAGAAAGCGAAACCGGAAGCATCTCACAAATTAGAGCAACAACCGTTAAATTACTTGGGGTAGCCAAAAAAAATAATACTCCAGTTTTTATAATCGGCCACATTACTAAAGACGGACAAGTTGCCGGACCAAAAACCCTAGAGCACCTCGTTGATACGGTTACTTACTTGGAGGGTGATGAAAAAAGTGATTTTAGAATTTTAAAAACTAAAAAAAATAGATTTGGACCAACATCAGAAATCGGCGTCTTTGAAATGGAAGGCGGCGGGCTTAAAGAAGTTAAAAATCCATCTGGAATCTTTTTAGATGATGGCGATAAAACTAATCCTGGCACAACAATTAGTTCTATTATCGAGGGAACACGCTCTTTCTTAATTGAAGTCCAAGCTCTCGTTACCAAGACTATTTTTGGTTATCCACAACGAAGAGCCTTTGGCTTTGACACCAACAGATTGCAAATTTTATCGGCTGTCTTAACTAAAAGAGCTGGAATAAATTTAATCAATCAAGATATAAATTTAAATATCGTTGGTGGAATAAAAATAAAAGAACCGGCAGTAGACTTGGCAGTGTGCTTGGCGGTTGTTTCGGCATATAAAAATAAAGCTTTACCTAAAAATTTAATTGCTATTGGCGAGGTTGGCCTTGGCGGAGAAATTAGAAAAGTTAGCAAAATAGATCAACGAATAAAAGAAGTTAAAATTTTAGGATTTGATAAAATTATTACGCCAATCTTTTCCTCAAAAGAAAAAATAGAAGGAATTGAAATTATACAAACTAAAACATTAAAAGAAGCTATTGAAAAAGTTTTTTAATTAATTACGTAATTAATTACGTAATTTAATATGTAATTAAATTTTTTATATAAAAAAGACGAAGACCCAGTCAATAAAATACCGACTGGGTCTTTTTAGATAGGAAATTATTTTCCTTTTTTGCAAATGGTCCACTCTAGAGTGCACACCATATCATGAGAACCTGTCTCAGTAACAAAATCCTCTTCATCAAACAACATCCTCTCAAGGAATGGCATTAATGGTTTGATATCATAAAAAATATCGTGCCTTGATACAACATCAGGATCTTTTTTCCCTTTGTAATAAGAAGCTTCAATTACCTTGCCCCCAAGATCAATTTGAACTACAACTGGCCCAGGATCAGATGGGTCTGGCCCACTGGCACCAATAATATCTAATAACATGAGAGCGTTCCTAACATCGGCATTTGGATAAAACTTCATAATAATTTCTCCTCTTCTGTTTTTTGTTAAAAATGTTCAGTTTTTTGTTTTTATAGAATAAAACAATATATAAATATACCATAAAACCACATTTTTGTCAATATAAAAACACGCAACTCACCGCGTGTTTTATAATAAACAAAACTTAAATTATCCATCAACTTACTCTAAATGTACACTTTCCTCAAATTGTTTAATTTTTTCTTTTAAAGCTGGATACTTATTAAACTCTGGATCTTCATCCATTATCCTTGTAGCTTCATCATTAGCTTTTTGGATTATACTAAAATCACTTAAACTCGCTATTTTAAATTCCGACATTCCGGATTGCATTTTACCATAAATATCACCATAACCCCTAAATTCTAAGTCTCTTTTTGCTAACTCAAAACCATCACTACACTCTTTTAATGCCTCAAGCCTGTCTAAAGTGCTTTCACTCATACTATCGCTAAAAAGTAAGCAATAAGATTGATATTTACTCCTACCGACTCGACCCCTAAATTGATGAAGTTGAGCCAAGCCAAAACGCTCTGCCCCCTCAATTAACATTACTGTGGCATTTGGAATATCAACACCAACCTCAACCACTGAAGTAGAAACTAAAATCTTTATTTTATTATCTAAAAAATCTTTCATTATCTCTTCCTTTTCGGCCGACTTTAATTTTCCATGAAGTTTGCCTATTTTAATATCAGGAAAAACTTTTTCATTTAACCTCTCATATTCCTCTGCTACAGACTTAACCCCCAACTTATCGCTTTCATCAATCAAAGGGCAAATAACAAAAATTTGCCTTCCCTCTTCTACTTGATTGCGAATAAACTTATAAGAATCTGATCTCCCACTTGGCTCAATAATTTTTGTTGTAATTTTTTTTCTATCCTTGGGCATTTCTCTAATTATACTTAAATCCAAGTCACCATAAATAGCTAAATGCAGGGTCCTTGGAATTGGAGTGGCTGTCATTGATAAAAAATGCGGGCTTGTTTTTTTATTCCCTGATTTTTGTATTAATTTACCCCTTTGCTCAACTCCAAAACGATGCTGCTCATCAACTACCACTAAGGCTAAATTCTTAAACTCGACCTTATTTTGAATCAAGGCATGGGTCCCAATAATAATATCTATTTCACCGTTAGATATTTTTTTAAAAAAATCTGCTTTTTTTATCTTTTCATCACTTGAACAAATTTTTTGTTCACTTCTAGTTAATAAGGCTAAATTTATATTAAAATCTTTGTAATCTTTTTTTAATGATTCATACTGTTGCTTAGCTAAAATTTCTGTGGGAGCCATATATGCCGATTGACGACCGTTTAAAACAACATTTAGCATTGCAATGGCACTAACTACAGTTTTACCTGAACCAACATCACCATCAAGCAGTCTATTCATTGGATAACCTCTTTGTAGATCATTTAAAATGCTCCACGATGATTTTCTTTGATCATCAGTTAAAGTAAATGGTAAACTATCAACAAATTTTTTAATCTCCTTTTCCTTAAATTCAATTTTTTCTGCTACATTCTTTTTATTTTTGTTTTTAATAGACTGTTTTTGTAACTGAACTAAAAACAATTCATCAAATTTTAATCTTATCCGAGCCTTTTTAATTAATTCTGCATTGTCTGGAAAATGAATCTGTTTTAAGGCTTCATTTAAATCGATTAAATTTAATTTATCTTTAATTTCAACTGGCATCCAATCCTCCACCTTTCTTATTAAGGGAAGAGCTAATCTAATAAAAAACCTTATCTGTTTATTTGTTGTCCCCTGAGTTAATGGATAGACGGGCACCAATCTACCAGTATTAGATGCATCCTTTCTCACTTTTTCATATTCAGGACTAACCATCTGCATGCTATTAAAATCCGTGTCAATCTTGCCTGATAAATAAATATTATTCCCCGGTCTAATATTTTTTATTAAAAAAGACTGGTTAAACCAGACTACTTTCATTGACCCAGTTTCATCACTGATAACAGCTTCAGTTATATTTCTTCTTTTTACTGAACTTCTTCTATTTTTTATTAAGTCTACCCTACCCTCTATAGTTACAACTTCACCAGGAACTAAATCATTTATTTTTTTAACATTAGTAAAATCATCGTAACGAAAAGGATAATAATAAACCAGATCAGAGACACTAATTATTCCCAATCTTTTTAATTTGGAGTTTATTTTTTTAGCAATCGGTGAAATACTACCAACCGGTGAATTAAAATTAACCATATAGATAAACTAGTTCGTATTATTTTTTTTCTTTATCATTAAAACAAATTTATTGATTTCTTTGTTTAATATTTCTTTTTTTGAAGTATCAAATTTATAAAAATAATCTATTTTACTAGCAAATTCTTTGTGAAGCGGTTTTCTTCTTTTATAATTATCTATTGCTTCTGTGGAATCTTTAAAAAGCCAGGTATGTTTATAATTTTTAAGCTTATTTATAATAAATTCCTCCGGCGGTTTAATGTGTATCCATATATCTATTAACTTAACCTCTTTATTTAAATTTTTAATATAATCCTTTGTATCTGGTGACACACAATCAGCATCAATACATATACTATAACCCTTTTTACTATATTTATCTATTAAAAAAATTGCTATTTTAAGTGTTTTAATATAATTAAAACCTTTCTCTTTTAATATTTTCCTTATTTCATCTGTAGATATTTGCAGTAAATTTAATTTTCTACTTATAGATTTTGTTACTGTTGTCTTTCCAGCACCCACTAACCCAACTGGGCATAAAACTAGTTGTGGATTATTTTTTATTACTGGAATCTCTAGCTTTCCTTCATACAATGAAATAATTTCATTTATTTCTTTTTCAGAAATATTTTTTCCCTCAGCTTTTTCTTTATTAGCTAATTGTATTTTTTTACTGGTCATATATATGCCCCTGTGCCAAGAGCACAAGGTGATTTATAAGAATATTTATCTTAAATGCGGAAAACCGCGTGATATTAATCTATATAAACTCCTCAGCTCGGAAATACTCAATCTTTTCAGCTTAGCATTTCGCTCACTTTACATCGCTTATAAAATTTAATTGTGTCCTCAGGAGGATTCGAACCTCCGACCTTCGGCTCCGCAAGCCGACGCTCTATCCATCTGAGCTATGAGGACTAAAACAAAAAAAGCTCGATAAATGTTTTATATAAAAAATAAAACAAAAAACCGAGGCAAAATTAATAGAAATATACTTTAACTAAATTTTTAATACCCTTCCCAATGCCTCAGAAAGCGGCTCATTTTCTTTATCAACGTCTTCTTCTAAATATTTATTTAACAAATCTCTTAACTCCAATGGCGAAACACTACCTATTTGTATAATTAACTGGGTATGAAATATATTATCAACTTCAAAATAGAGTTTTTTAACCTGAGGAGCTTTATAGATTATCCAAAATTTAGACAAATTATCATATTCATAAAAATTACGTCCTAACAAAATACCTTTATCAGTTATAGAAAAATCTATATCCCTAGGATCATCTTTTAATAATTTTACCAAAATAATTCCAGCTAATATAATAATAATTGGAAAAATAAAATTTTTCTCTTTAATAGAATACAGAAACATAAAAGCTCCAATGGAAAAAGACACTATATACCATGATAAATTCCTTTCATGTTTTTCGTATTCTGGAAAAATCCATTTTAATAAAATCTTCCCTGAATCAATTTTATTTTTATCTTCATTCTGAGAACCCCTCATAGAATTACAATTGACAAATTTTTAAGAAAATATATAATAAAAATATTGTAAAAAATATATCTACCTATAATATACCCTAAAAAATCCCGATTGTCAATTTGATCGGGTTGTTATATTATAAGTAAAAACAAAGAAAATTCTAACTTTACATTAGTGTGGAGGGATGCCAGAGCGGTTGAATGGGACGGTCTTGAAAACCGTTGAGCCTTAACGGGTTCCCAGGGTTCGAATCCCTGTCCCTCCGCAGTGGTGTAAAGTGAATATTCAAAATGGAGAGGTGCCTGAGTGGTTGAAAGGGGCACCCTGCTAAGGTGTTAGGTCTTAACGGGTCTCGAGGGTTCGAATCCCTCCCTCTCCGCACTGATGAAAAATCGCTTTTATTCTTGATTTTAGAGAGCCTTAAATACGGCTCTTTGAAGCTAAGGTTAGCGATTTTTTTGTTTTTCAATTGAGCGTTCCAAAGTAGAGTTTTAACAATTATTTCTTGTTTACCATTTTTTCTTTCTTTAAACTCTTTTTTGGCTTTAATTGGGTATAAAAAGATGTTTTTTATCCGTTCCAAAGTAATTTCATTGTTTTGGTTTTTTTGTTGTTTTAATTCGTCTAAGTCTTTTTTGAGTTGTATAATTTCGTTGTTTAGTTTAATATTTTTTTGATCATACACCTCTTTTGTTAAGTTGCTGTCTAAATATAGGTTTAAAAGCCTGCCTTGCCTGCTCTCTGCCTTTATAATAGAGTTTTGTATACTTTGTTTAGCTTGTTCTAAATATTCGTCTGTTTTGCCCAGTTTCTTTTTATTTGCCTGATAACACATTTCAACTAACCTTTCGTTAATTACAACATTATCAAACATTTTAGCCATTTCTTTGGAAACATCCTTTTCTTTTAAGTATGTTTTATGTTCGTCGCATTTTCCTTTTCCATTGGTGCAATAATAATAGATATGTTTGCCTTTCTTTTTAGTAGCGGTCAATACACAACCACAGGTATCACATTTTAATACTCCTCTATAAGTAAAGTATAGTTTTTGCTTTTTAGTATGGGCTTTTTTGTTTAAAACATTTTGAACGCTGTCAAAAAGCTTTTTGGATATTAAAGGTTTATAATTTCCTAAATACTTTTTTTCATTTTTTACCATTATTCCGCAATAAAAAGAATTGGATAATATTTTATGTATTTTACTTTTATGGTATTTATTACCTCCACGACTTCTAAATCCTTGCTTAAATAATATATCCGCAATTTCCTTAACGCTCATATTTCCACTATTATATAAAGTAAATATTTTTTTAATATATCCAGCTCTTTCTTTGTCAATAATCATCCCACCTTTGCCGTCATTTAAATATCCCAGTGGGGCTAAATTAGGCCAACCGCCTTTTTCCAGTTTGGTTAATATTCCACGCTTAACATTCTTTGATAAGTCTAAAATATATTGATTAGCCATCCCGCTTTCAACATTAAATAAAAGCACATTGTCAGAGGGTAAATATTGCCTATCAATAGTTTGTATAATTTTAATTTTATCTTGTTGTAAAAACCATTGAATTATCGCACTGTCAATCGGGTTGCGAGAAAGTCGGTCAATTTTCCAACACAAAATACCTAAATTTTCTTTCTTGTGCCTTTTAATATATTTGATCATCTCCGTAAATATTGGTCTGTTGTCGGGCTTTTTGGCTGACTTGCTTTCAGTGTAAATTTTAACAATTTCCAAATCCAAATTAGAAGCCAATTTCTTCATTTCGTTTATTTGACTTTCTAAGGATAAAATTTGTTTTCCCTTGTCTTCGCTTGATTTTCTACAATACAAGATGTATTTCATATATTTTTAATGTTTAAAAAATGTATAGATATATTATCATAAATATTATTTGCTTGGCAAATTAGATTTTAGGGTATATGCCGTATATATAACTTTTCCAGTCCACTCACTGTCAAAACTATTTTTAAACTTTGGCGTTAATTCTTTAACAAAATTTTCAAAAAATACTCTTGCCTTTAATCCTGTGATTTCAACGGGATTGTTTAAATTGCGAGAACAAAAAAATTTCTTTTTACCAAACATTCTTTTATCAAACATATCCTTACTTAAATACTTGCAAAAATACGCCCCCATATTATCAACCTTGTTAACATCTTTAACTTTAACAAAGCCATATTTCCAATATCTGCTTGCAAACCACCTTTCCCATTCAAAGCTATCACGCTTTAATATTGTTTTGATATTGCAAAGCAAATGATAATGAACTGATCCGCCATGCTCTTTTTTTCTTCCGAAATAATCAATGTCTTTTTGAAATTCCACAACAGCGATATATTCAAATTCAGGCTTGTTATACATAACTCTTTTCATCGCTAGGTGAAACAATTTATTAGCTTTGATTAAGTCGGTTGTACTCTCGGCAAAAGTTAGAGTTAAAAACTTGTTTAATTGCGAATTGGAATTTGTTAATCTTCTAATATTTGATCGGGTGCGTTGGATTGAAAACTTTGTTTTTTGATTTTGCTTTTCTTCTTTTTCTATTATTTCTTTTTTATATTCATACATATCTAATTGCTCAATCTCTTTTTGTTCAATTTCTTCGCATCTGTATTTTTTCTTTTTTTCTCTTAACTCTTGTTTCACTTTTTTGTATCCACGCATAATATTTTTAGTTTTGTATTCATAAACCTCAATTTCTTTTCCTGATTTTATAATTTTAAAGTTGTAGATATTTAGCATAATATATTTTGGATTAAAAAACTTCTTAATTTTATGTGCAGATGTGTGCCTATAATCAAGTTAAGATATAGTTTTCTTTTCTCTCGTCAAAATTGGCAAGGTTTTGACGAGAGAGAAAACATTTTAAACAATTCTTAATTTTTTAAAGATATTCGTTTTTTGGTCTGCCCTGTCGGGCATTCCCAAAAAAATGAATTACCCTTTAAAATAAAATTAAGTCAATCATCACTTAAAAGATTTTCCATTCCCGTATATAAATCTGCAAAACTATCTAAATACATATCAGCGGTTTCGCCTGAAATATCAACATCACATACTTCTTTAAAATATGCTTTACACTCTTCTCTTAATTTTTCGGAAAAAGTAAACACAAAAAAACCGCTTAAATAATTATGCGGTTAGTTTATATAAAAGGTATTCCTTAATTATACATGGAAGAAATTGAGGAACTTTTTAATTTAGCTTGTTTAAGCTATGTTTGGGGCGTAGTTTGGTGGAACTTTAAACAAGATCTATTATATTTTGTAAATTATTAGATTTTAAAAAATTATTCCATGCTTTTAAACATTCGGTCGCTACATCAAAAACATCATAAGATTTACCGTCTACTTTAAATTCTATTCTTGACAAATTAGATATACCTTTATCTGTTGGGTGATGAAAATAAATATGCGTATTTATTTTTTCAATTATTTTACCTGATCTTGGCCGTCTATTTAAACCAGCATGTTTAAAAGTATTGCAATAGTCCGCTGCCAACGAAAGATTTGGATCGTTATTTATATATTCTTCTATTACATTACCATTCACCAATATACTTGCGTCTTTCTTAAAAAAATCTTTTAAATGATAGCATTGATTAAAAAATTCTTCTGCCGCATCTTTAGCTTCTGTGTTAGATATTTTTTGACCATTATCTGTGCTAATCTTTTCTAAACGTTTATATACTCTTACCATTTTTGCATATTTGTCTTTAACTGTATGTTCCATATTTTTAATTTATATATTTTAAGTACTTCTTGTTAATTTTAACATTTCCAGTCTTGTTAGTGGTAAATATTAAGAAGTCGTCTATTTTGGCGTCTGTTCTAATTTTGTTTTGCAATCTTTCACAAGCGTTATAGTATTTTTTCCAGTCTTTTTGACTATCATAATCTAATTCTTTTAATTTTTCTTCGGCTATGTCTTTATAATATATTTCCTCGTCTTTATCTTCTTGCTCAAAAAGATATTCCAAAACATAATGTTCGAGGGGTAAATCAGCTTTTCTTTTAATTTTCACCTGTTTGCCTTTGATGTGTAAAATACTTTTTTCTTTATCAAAATATATGTTGTCTTTATGCCTTTTAATAAAATCCTCGGTGCTTAATTCGTTTATTATTTTTTTATTTAAAACCGTAAAAGACATATTGTAAACCATATCTTGAGCAGGGTCTTTAAAAGCCAGTTCTACTTTTTCCTTAAATTCGGCTATTTCTTTTTTGTCTGTTAATGTTTTGTATTCTTCCATAGTTTTATACATAGCGTCTAAAAAAGTATAGAAAAATATTGTGTTATTATCTATATTATTCTTGCCTGTTTGAATACCAAAGTCGGCAAAAGTGGTTGAGCCAGTCATCATAGAATTTAATGTTTCAGCTGTTTTATTATTTTCTTCTTCAAACAATGCTTTTAACGCTTTTTCTGTCTTTAAAAAATCCATATATTTATGGATTATGATCATCTTATTTAAACAGTTAGACTCTGATTGAAATTCTTTCTCTGTTTGGTTTATTTTGTCTATTATTTGATGGTTTATCATAATATCTATATTATAGATATGGAATAAAAATCAGTACAATTTTGCCTAATTGTCTAATATATTACCAAATGAACCAATTAATACTTTTGCTGGTGATAAATCTTCAATTGACGTATTTCTAAAAATACAAACATATTTATTTTGAAATTCATCGGCAAGTTTAATAACATTACTTAAATAGTTAACACTGTTATCTTTTTCAATATAAACAATATGACGTTTATTTTTTATTGATTCTACTATTTGATTTTCTATAGTTTTATAATCTAAATTTTGACCATTCGTAAATTCTGGACTTGTGTCATAAAAATTTTTAAAAGTATTTTCCATTGCTATATTATTAGGGGTAATCATATC
>Ga0233446_1000551_pt1 | contig 37662 bp, 28 predicted proteins | sample SI_124_October20_4_FD_182780 | JGI IMG/M metagenome (GOLD analysis project Ga0233446, IMG submission 182780) | Seawater microbial communities from Saanich Inlet, British Columbia, Canada - SI_124_October2016_120_MG | ecosystem: Environmental > Aquatic > Marine > Inlet | place: Canada: British...
AACTTCTGATTCCAGAAGAAGTGCTCCCTTTGTCGTAATCCAGGATTATGCAAAGGGAGCACTTCTTCTGGAATCAGAAGTTGAGCGTGAACGAGGAATTATTTTAGCTGAGAAAAGACAGAGAGATTCAGTCTCCTACAGGACTTTTAAGAAATCACTGCAATTTGAACTTCCGGATTCTATATTTAATCAAAGATTTCCAATCGGGATTGATCCTGTCATTAAAAATGCTGATAGAGATTTATTAAAAGCATATTATGATAAGTGGTACAGGCCGGATAATATGGCCCTGATTGTTGTTGGCGACTTTGATGTCAAAAAAGTTCAGTCCATGATCATCAAAAGGTTTTCCAAGCTGAAACCACGGGCAGAATTTATAAAGCCGATATTAAAGACCCAATGGAAGGAACATAAGGGAATAGAGTCTTTTTATCATTATGAACCAGAAACCGGCAGTACGGACATTTCAATAGAGACCATTTCCTGGCTGCCTTTTGAAACACAAACCGAGGATGTGCTAAAGCAAAAAATTTTAACATATATTGCCAATGCAATGTTACAAAATCGGTTGTCCGGAATGGTCAGCAGGCAAACCGCTGATTTTTCAGATTCCACTGTTTTTTCCGGATCATTTTTGCATCATATTTCAACTTCCTCTATCAGTGCAAGGTGTGAGCCGGATAAGTGGGAAGAAAGCCTTGTTCAGATTGAAAAAGTTCTGAGACAAGGACTTTCATATGGGTTCACCAAAAAGGAATTGGATAGAGTTAAAGCAAATTTTATTTCTTCACTTGAACTGCAGGTTAATCAGGCAGGTACACAAAAAACTCATTATCTGTCCAGATCTATTTTAAATGCAGTCAATGGGAAAAATCTGTTTTTATCTCCTCAGCAAAAAAAAGATCTTTTAAACCCCTTTGTTAAATCTATTTCACTTAAAGATGCCCACCAGGCAATAAAAAAAGCATGGTCAAAAGAACATAGACTGATACTTGTGACAGGCAATGCTAAAATTAATACCCAAAATCCCGAATTAACCATCCTTGAAGTCTATAAAAAAAGCAATATTGAAAAGACAGGTAAATATAAAGGATTTGAATCCGGCAGTTTCCCTTATCTTGAACTGCCATCCTTTAAATTTGGAATTAAGTCAAAACAAGAGAATGTTAAAAATCTTGGTATTACATCAATTAAATTTGATAATAATATTCGATTAAATTTAAAAAAAACAGATTATAAGCAAAATGAATTTTTATTTAAGGTTTGTTTTGGAGACGGCAAAAAATCCGAGCCTTTATTTAAGCCTGGTTTAGCCATTCTAACAGAAGATGTTTTAAAGGCCGGCGGGCTTGGAAATCTTGATAATGATCAATTGGAAGAAGCTCTTGCCGGCAATAAGGTCAGTATCAAATTCCAAGTAAACGACAATTATTTTGCTTTATCCGGTTCTGGTGATCCAAAGGAAGCAGAGCTTATCTTTCAGCTCATCTATCATTATTTGAAAGATCCAGGATACAGGGTTGAAGCGCTGAATCATACAAAAACGCTTTATAAACAGCAATATGACCGCCTTATGCGAACGCCTGAAGGTATCATGCAGATTAAAGGGGATTTTTTTCTTGCCGGCAATGATACCCGATTCGGTTTACCTCATCCAGATACAATAAATGGATATACCCTTAAAGACATTAAAAACTGGGTGACCCCATATTTTAAAAATTCACCTGTTGAAGTATCCATTATTGGGGACATTGATGAAAAGACTATCATTGGTCTGGCTTCAAAATATATGGGAGTGTTGGAAAAAAAAGAAGAATTTTCCAAGAAATTCATTTCCGCCGGGAAAATAATTTTTCCAAAAGGAGAACAGCTTGAACTCAAACTGAAAACTAAGATTGATTCAGGCGTTGTCAGGATTGCCTTTTTAACAGATGATTTTTGGGATATAAAGAAAACACGTCTACTGTCTGTTTTGTCCAGAGTTTTTTCCGAAAGGCTGAGAATTGTTATTAGAGAAAATTTAGGACTAAGTTATTCTTCTTATGCATATAATGATCCCTCAAGTATTTATAAAAATTATGGGGTAATGCATGTGGTTGCCAACATAAAACCTGCAAACCATTCAATTGTTTACGATAAAATTAAAGATATTGTTGATTCGATTATAACGGATGGTATCACAGAAAAAGAAACAGATTTTGCATTAAAGCCGGTTCTGAATCATTTAAAACTTATTCGAAAGACCAATAGCTATTGGTTAAATTCTGTTATGTCAAATGCTTCAACCTACCCGGAAAAATTTGACTGGGCCAATACAATAATGGATGATTACCAAACTATTACCCATAAAGATTTGATATTGTTTGCAAAAAAATATTTAAATATTGATGATAGTGCGTTGATACTTATAAAGCCGGGAAATCTTAAAGATTAAGAAAGGTAGAAACCTTCTGGCCAATATTAAGATGGGTAAAAAAAAATGAATTTAATTTGTTTCCTCAGAAGGATTTTCTATATGTTCAGAAACATTATTCCGAAGGTAATAATCAAGATCAAAAAGCTGTTTAAAGCTTAAGTCGGTAAATTGTACTTTTCTTTCTCTAACCTTCATTGCGCTGAATGAGGGAGCATTGGTGACTTCCTCATCTGAAATTGTTTTAAATGGGAGATCACCCACATAAAATCCCATACTGCTTAAAAAAATTGATTCTTCCGAATCGTTTTTGTTTTCAATGTTATCATTTTTTATGTCACCATTGTTTGTATCAATATATTTAAATGCGAGTCCGCCCATGCTGATATCAATTATCTGCCCTAATTTGTGAGATTTGGGACTAATGGCAGCGTAGGCTCCGTCAGCAGCTTTATACCTTTTGCTTTTTCGTCTTTCAACAGTTCTTTTTCTACCTACCATGATATATTCCCTTTATTTGCTTTCGTTAATTCAAATCGTTTTTCTGCTTGTTTATACTTATTTATAAAGTATGCACAAAATATGCCATTTGAAAAATTCAATTTGTAATGTTTACCGCTCATTAATCAAAGTCTTAATATATCGCTCAAAGAAAAGCAATAGGCCCAAATATATTTTTTAAATTTTATAAAATTTTATCAATGCCAAGGTAAAGAATGATAAATCTCTGCAGAATTTTAAAGAATAATGGTAAAACTAGTTATAAAAATAGAATTTTTTTCCCTAAAGTATTACATTTTTTCCTCAAATTGTTTTAACGCCCTGTTTTTTCTAACATTATTCGGAGTAAAAATCCTGCCGCTTATGGCAAGATATACACCATGAGGTAATGTCTGAACTGCAGCGACAGCTGAGCCTAAATTAAAAATTGCATCACTGGATTTAAATTTAGCCGGTTCCATGGCACCGGTAAGAACTACTACTTTGTTTGTCAGAGAACTCAGTACTTTTGCAGTTTCAATCATGGTGTCAGTACCATGGGTAATGATTATCTTTTCATAAGGGGTTCTTGCTACAGCCTTATGGATGATGGATCTATCTTTATCAGTCATATCGAGAGAATCTTTTTTCAATAAAGATGCGATATCATACCTGAAATTCACCCTCGCATCCTTTAAAATATCAGAGATATTGGATTCTCCTATTTCATATCTGCTTAGGGCATCAAAGTATACTTTATCAATGGTTCCACCTACGGCAAAAAATTTAATTTTCATAGTCGCTCTCTTTTTTCGCTATTTTTGCTCAACTTATTTCATTTGAGGTCCTAAAAAAAACTTCATGGTTGAAATGCAGATATCATAATTAAAACCCCGGTATCGTAAAAAGTTCATCATTTTTTTTTTAAACGAGCCTGGATCAAGATTCTGCCATATTTTTATTTTTGTTTCTGCCGCCTTTAAAGCCAGATCCTGATCATCATATACCTCTAAAAGAGTCTCAATCTGGTAGGAGTTAATTCCTTTTTTTTCAAGCTCATATTGAAGGGCAAATTTTGATTTGGGTTTTGTTTTTATTCTGGTTTCTATAAACAGCCTTGCAAACTCTTTATCGTTCAAGTAATTTTTATCCAGTAAAATTGCAATTATTTTTTTTTCAATATCCTCACTAAAGCCTTTGTTTTTTAAATATTTTTGCATTTCCTGAATTGTTCTGGGCTGATAGGATAAATAGGCAACAGCAAGATTTAAAGCACTTGTGATTGTTTTACTCACCATAAATTTTATCCCATAATTTGACAGGTGTTTTTAAAATATCGGACATCATCGTTATAAGTCCTTCACCAACTGCAGAAGGATGCAGAGGAACAACGATTGGATCAAAAAGTGTTCCTGTTGCTTTTACCGGAACAGATACAAGCCGCCCGTTCAGGATTGTATTTAAAATAGGAATTTTTTCTATAATCAAATCAATTGTTTTAAAAGGTGCAACCAGGCAAGTCAGATCCAATGTGTCTTTAACAGGGTCAATCCAGCCGCTGAATATCAGCGTCATGTCCTGACCATCAATTATTGCCTTGGTAAGATAAATTATACTATCCTTGATATCGGCTTCAAGTGAAATTTTAGCATAAGCAAATCCATTTTGCCTTATATCCGGAATTTTCCCTTTAAAAATTTTTGAAATATTTAATACCGATAGAATTCTTGAAAGAAGTGTTAGTTTATATATCCGCCCTTTTTCAGCATTCAATATGAGGTCACCGTTTAATTTATTTAAATATTCTTTTTTAATGTTATTAGATTTAATATGACCACTTAAAGAATATTGTCCGTCCATAAAATTATGTTTTTTTAAAAGACAGGTGAATAGATCCTGAATATTGTCTTTAAAATCTGTTTTAAAAGGAATATCAGCGTACAGGCTGTCTTTTTTAAAATTGATATTACCGCTTAATTCCAGATCACATAAAAAAGCTTTGTCCAATTTTATATGGGAAGGGTTGTCTGATAAAAATAATTGAGAGTCAATATTAGTAAAAGTGAATTTTTTAATTTTAAGTTGATCTACCTTGAAATAAATAATCTTATCCTTTAATAACCGATTATCAAATGAGGCAGTTGGAGGTTGAGAAAAAAAAGAATTCAGGTCCATGGTTTTGGTTATGATATTTAAATTGGAGTCATTATCAGTATGTATTAATATGGATTGTCCTTTGGTAATATCATTAATTTTTTTTGCCCAGAAACTGTCCTGAGTAATCACTTTTTCTAATGAAATCGTATTTAACATTCCCTGAAAATCAAACAAGAGTTTATCTTTGCTGTGATTGAATGATATAGAGGCATCTGAAATTGTTTCATCTAAAATTTTTATTGTACTTAAAGCAAAGGATGCAGGTGTTTTACCTTGTAGATTAATATGGACTTTTGGCCCGCTGGGAAATTTTAACTCTGTTTTTAAAAAAGAAGCTGCAGTCCCAAGTTGAAAATAGCCATTTTCCATATCAAATGGAACCAAAATACTATCCAGGTGTTTTTTCGCGATTAATTGTCCTATCCATGAAAGATGGCTAATTTTGGCTTGGATATTTTTCAAATAAAAAAGATCCCTGGAAAGATGGTATTGGCAGGACAGGTCTTCTATTTGTTTCTGATTTTCCCGGGTTGTAATATTTATTCGATGGCTTTTGCCGGTTAATTCATATTCCCATAGTTCTGGTTTTAATACAGGGCCGGAAAGGCTAATCGAGTCTATATTGACTTTACCATTCCCCATTTTAACAGGTGATATTATTTTTCTGGTCTTTTCATAAGAATTCAACCAGGGTATTGATGTTGCAAGATCAATAAGCCCGGAACCCGATTGGATCTTAATCCATGCATCATTCTCAAAATTAACAAGCATATTAGAATCATAAATTTTATTACCATTAATATCGGCATTAAGATGTTGAAGAGACACTTGGTTGGTTTCATATTTAAAATTTACATTTCCAATAGAAATATTACCAGGAATACGATCATAATAGCCCCTAGCAGAAAAATTTTCTGCATTAATTTTAACCCCAAGTAAAGTGCTGTCTGGTTCCATTAAAAGTGTTAATGCAGCTTTTGATTGTCCTTCTACATTATGGACAAGAGATAATTCTTGTGCCAGAAGTGTTTCAGGTAAAAGGCTTATCAAAGTCTCTGGTAAAAGGGAAAGGTCAAGATCAAGTGAAAATTCACCTTGAAACGGAACGTTTTTATAGTTTAGAAGATCAATGGAAAGACTTGCTTTCTCAAGTCTTGAATTTTGAATTATTGCTTTTGTAGTCTTTATGTCAAGAATACCATTTCGTATATTTACATTCCCATTAACTTCTGAGGCAGTAATGTCGGTTGCAGGAATGACAACAGATCCATTTTTTATATTTCCCTTTAACCTTAAATGATTTCCTTTAAAAAGGTCTTTAAAATCTTTGCCATGAAAAGATACAGCCACTTTGGGGACAATGCCTTTTCTGACAATTTGGAAAATCTTTGTTACAATTTCATTGTCCTTGAATAGCCTTAAGGACATCTGTCGTGCCGGATCAATATGAATATCGGTTCCAGTAAATCTCAGGCTTGATTTTTTTTTGGTATAGTTATTTTCAAACTGGATACCAACTATTCCTTCAGGGTGATTTAATTTAAATGGGGTTATGACAAGTTTACAGCCTTCTTCTGCAAGTTTAAAAGATGATTTGATAAGGTTTGACCGCAATAATATATTTTTGTTTTTAGAGTAAAGCTTAGGTTTGATAAAGGTGCACCGGCCTTTAATTTCTCCATTTAAATTTATGGTGGTAAAGACTTTTAACTGATCCAGCTCAATGTAATCCAATTCAGGATATTTCTCAAAAACAGTTTTTGATAGTGAGCTTGGTTTGAATTTTATTTTTTTTATAATTGTATTTAAAATTATTTCTTTATTTTTTTTTGACAGATAGACTGACCCATCCATTTGTTTAAAATATTGACTTATTGCATTTTTAAACCTGATTTCTACTGAGGACTGGTGATCCGGTAAAAAAACAAATATTTTTTTTAAGTCCTGGGTAATGTTTGAAAAATAATTATTAAGTGGTGAATTAAAAGACTTTTCCTCTATTGGCATTGGCTTTATTTCAGGTCGATCAATTGTTATTTGATTTACATTTATTTTACCCTGCAAAAGCTGTTTAATATCAAAGTTTAATTTTATAAAATCAATGGTAAGCTTGATTCTTTTGTCGGGATTGAGCACCAACTTATTCACGGATATGCTTGGGTTAGGAAGGATGGCCAGTGATAAATTAGACCCGTTAATATGAGTTCCGGTTTTTTGATAGAGGAAAAAACTGATTTTGTTTTTTATATATGATGTGTTGATGCTCCAGGTAATTAAAAAAGGGGATAATAATATTAATCCTGCAATTAGAGCTATACCATAAAGAAATATTCTTTTAAGTACTGTTTTATTAATAAAACCATTACCCATTACCAGGAAAAACCAAGATCCTTGGATAGATCTATAAAATCAGCCATTACAAGATGGGTTTGATCCAATAAAATTTTTTTAAAATCATCTGTTTTAATATTATCTTGATCTATTTTTTCAATGAGAGGCTTACCAATAGACTTTAAATAATCATTTGCAATATCAATCTCTAATTGTTCATATTGTTTTTTCTTTGATTTCCGGATATCCAAATTCAAAGAGAGCGAAGTCTGCTCATTTAGCATGGATGCCAATTCAATTCTTTTTTTAAGATAGTTTAAACCAGGATCTTTAATTGATCTTTTTTGGTAGGCAATATTTAGTTTTTTATTTACCAGAGAAAGAGGTTTATAGGCAAGATATGATGTCCTGGATATTGTATCCCAGGGCAGGGCTCCATCTAAAGAACTTTCTCCGGTATCTTTAATTTTATAAATGTATGGATATTCTAAATCTGGTAAAATTCCTAAATGTTGAGTGCTGTCACCTGATACACGATAAAATTTTGCACTGGTCAGCTTAAGTTTCCCTGTTCCCAGTGACTGCATTTCCTGTACTGTTCCCTTTCCAAAACTTCTTGTTCCGACAATAACTCCCCTCTGGTAGTCTTTAATCGCACCTGCAAAAATCTCTGAAGCAGATGCGCTCATTCGATTGATTAAAACAATAAGGGGTCCTGAATATTCTATATCTGGATCATCATCATATAATAGGCTGATTCTGTGTTTTGATTTAATCTGTACGACTGGACCGGATTTAAGAAAAAGACCGGTAAGCTGATTAGCCTCTTTTAAGGAACCGCCGCCATTGTCTCTTAAATCAATAATTAATCCGTCAATGTTCTCATTTTTAAGTTCAACCAACAGTTTTTTAACGTCTTTTGTTGTACTTTTATAGTCTTTATCTCCCCTGTAATAGGCATTAAAGTCAATATAAAAATTAGGGATTTCAATAATGCCAAGTTTCAAGGTCTGGTGGTTCTGTTCGATGGTGATAATTTCTTTTTTAGCAGATTGCTCTTCTAATTTAACCCGTTCTCTTTTTATTTGAATAGTTTTGATTGAATTGCTTTTTTTTGCAGGGATGATTTTCAGCCGGACAAATGAATTTTTTGGACCCCTGATAAGTTTGACAACATGATCAATCCGTTGTCCTATTGTGTCTTTGATCTTTCCGTCTATGCCCTGGCCCACACCAATAATTTTATCCCCAGGCATAAGTAAGTTTGATTTGTCGGCAGGCCCTTTGGGAATTAAACGAATGACCTTTGTATATTCATATTCGTTTTGAAGAACAGCACCAATCCCCTCAAGAGATAAACTCATATGAATATCGAAATCCTCGGAAGCTCTGGGAGGGAAAAATTGAGTATGAGGATCAAAACTTGCAGTCACACTGTTCATGAAAATTTCAAAAATATCATTTGAATTTGTTTGAAGCAATCGATTGAGCCGGGTTGAATATATTTTTTCAAGCCTGTCAGTGATCAAATCAGTATCTTGATCATCAAGCATCATGGAAATTATATGATTTTTTAATTCTTTTTTCCAAAGAAAATAAAGTGCCTTCTTATCGTCCTTCCGCTGCCGCAAATCGATTTCAGATATTATGGACTCATTTTTAGTGAAGTCAAAATTTTTTTCCCAGGTTTTTATCAGTGTTAAAATATATTCCAGCCGCTCCTTTGATCGGGTCATATATAAATTAAATATGGTGAAAGCAGTATTAAGACGACCTTTTTTAAGATCATTATCAAACCGAAATTTATATTGGTTTAATTGATCAACATCTCCTGCCGTAAAAAGCTGCTTACCTGGATCAAGCCTTTTTAAATATGTGTCAAGAATTGTTGATGACAGTGAATTACCCAGGTTTTTTTCAAGATAATGATATCGCTCAAGTGCTTTTATAATTTTAATACATTGATAAGAATGCTCTTGTGTAGGGCTTATAGGCTTGACAATATTGGCGTATGCTGATGAAGAATACGAGAAAAAAATGAGCAGTGAGCAAAAATATTTTAATAAATTTGAAATATGAATATACCTAGTTTTTTTCAATATCATGATTTAAATCCTCAGGTGTTTCAAAGCTTAGTCTGCCTATTTTACCGGCCCTAAGTTCACGAATCAATGTTTCAGATGCTTTTTGATAATTTATAATTCCGCCTTTTTTTAAACATCCCCTTGCAGAACCGATTTTTTCTATTAAACTTGTTTCATCCTCTGGGATGGTTTTTAAAAATGGATACCTTTTCATCAATAACTCAGGATATCTTTTAATTAAAAGACCGGCGGTAAAAAATGCAATGTCATTATAGTCAATGGCTGTATCTGATATGGCACCGCTTGCAGCAAGGATATAGGCTTTTTGATCGGATTCTATTACCGGCCATAGTATCCCTGGTGTGTCATAGATATCAATATTGTTTTCTAAACTGGTTCGCTGCTGGTGGCGGGTGATTGCCGGCACATTCCCGGTTTTTGCAATTTTTTTTCCGGCAAGCGTATTTAAAATAGTTGACTTTCCAGTGTTTGGAATACCCACAACCATTACTTTTAATTTTCTGGACCGGTTGCGATTAACTTTGTCTATACAATAATTCAGTGCGCTATATGCCTGGGATTTTTGGGATCCACAAATTGAGATAGCAGGATTCTTCTTTTGCTTTTCAAAATAATGAAGCCACAATTTAGTTTGTTCAGGGTCAGCAAGGTCTGACTTATTTAAAACTTTTAATCTGAATTTGCCTTTGCAAATCTTATTTACAAAGGGGTTTGCACTTGCCTGGGGCAGTCTTGCATCTAAAATCTCTAAAACAACGTCTACTTTAGATATCGCCTTTTTAAGCAGGTTTTCAGTTTCAACCATATGTCCTGGAAACCATTGTATTGTCATTTTTTATTTATTCTCTTTTTAGTTATTATTAATTATTCATGAATTATTGCATATCAGTGCAATTTTTTCAAAGACAAAGGCCTAATACTATTTGATTCTTTCAGCATTCATTGACTTTGATACCTGATTTTGACATGATTCAGTAAATCAATTCTTTAATTTCAGGATATATTTATGCTCTTTAAAACTTTATGGAATACCATCTGTATATTAATTCTTTTATTTTTTACAATCCCCCTGATCTGTGCTGGTACAGAGCCATTGGCCCATCAAAATTTTCAATATGAATTTCCCCCATTAATGAAGAGTATTCAGTTTAAAAAGGATATCCGATTTTGTGGAACTAAAATTCCCATTGAACATCAGGATGTTAAGGAAAGGCTTGAAAAAGAGATGTTATTAGCCTTGTGGAACCGGCCTCAGGTGATCCTCTGGATCAAGCGGGCGGGACGGTTTTTCCCCCATGTGGAAAAAATTTTAAAACAGCATGGTCTGCCGCCCGATTTGAAATATGTTCCTTTGATTGAAAGTGCTTTAAGACCCCATGCCGCTTCCTCAAAAGGTGCAGTTGGATATTGGCAGTTTATAAGATCTACAGGGAGAAATTATGGCCTTAGGATTGATTCTCAAGTGGATGAACGAAGAAATATTTTTAAATCAACCAATGCCGCATGTAAATATTTAAAAACCCTGGAAGAGCAATTTGGATCTTACCTGCTTGCTTTATCTGCATATAATATGGGGGAATATGGTTTGAACCGTGAAATTAAAAGGCAACAAAATAATGATTTTTTTTCGTTGTACCTTCCTTTAGAGACCCAGAGATATGCGTTTAAGCTAATCTGTGCAAAAATAATTTTTGAAAATCAGGAATCATATGGTTTTTATTTGAATAAATCAGATTTATATCCTGTTTTTTCCTTTGATAAAGTTAATTTTAAATCTGATTTTCAAATGCCCATTGCTGTTATAGCAAAGGCTGCGGTTATACCCTTTAAAACGATTAAAGATTACAACCCTGAATTGCGTGGATATAACCTTGAAAAGGGTGATTTAACTATTTTGATACCAAAGGGAAGGGCAAAAAGATTTAAGAAAAATTTTAATTCTCGCTACAAAGATTGGGAAAAAATTTATAAAACAAAATTTCATATTGTTAAAGCCGGAGATAGTCTAAGTAAAATTGCTCAAACATATCAGATGTCTTTTTTGTCATTGTTACAATTAAATAATCTTTCTGTAAAAAGTATGATTCACCCGGGAGACAGGCTTTTGATTGAATGAAAATTAAGAAGAAGTGTCGTCGGTTGAGCTTACGTTTTCTTTTTTAGGTTTTTGTAGTTTTTTAAAACAGACTTTATCATCTCGTATGATTGCGCATAGTTTTGGATTATGTAGTTCTCTGCAGGTTGCGTGATTATAGAGTGGGCATTCAGGGTATTGTTTAGACATTTTAATTCCTTTTTATTTGTTTCCCCAAAGAATTTGTTAACCATACTCTAATTTAAAGAATCTTTCAACCTATTTCCCGGTATGGATGGACCAGGTAAACAGGAAAGCCAACTAGCTTAAAATTATTGTGTTAAAGATTTTTCTTTAATTGTTGCAGGTTTGGATGAATCAATATTTATCTGTGGTTTTGGTTTAGTGTTCTTTGTTGCTTTGTTTGACATCCGGTTAATCTCTTTTTGAAGCCTTGAAATATTTACCTCAAGTTTCTGATTCAATGTGGTGATCAGGCTATCAATGGTATTCAAGCGATTATTTAAACCATTTTCCAATTGAGTCATTTGTTTGTCAACTGCAGATTGAGAAGCACTCTCATTTTCTAAATTTTTATATTTTTTGTCCATGAGACTGAAGTTTTTTCTAAGCTCTCCTAATTCCTGATCACTATCTGGCAGTTCATTTAAGCGGTCATTAAATTCTTGTTTTAAAAGAGCTGTTTCTTCTTTTATTTGCAGGGCAATTTTATCAAATTGAGATGTATTGTTTTTAAAAGTTGAAAGGGTCAGTTTGTTAATCCTTTCAATGGTTTCCATCGTTATTTTATTCTGGTTTGCATTATTGGCAACCTGTTTTTCAAGTTTTTCAAACCGTGTATTAATGGTTTCAGTGTCGACCTTTGAACTTGCTATTTTTACGATTTGCTTTTCAAGAGAGGTAGTCTTTTTGTCAAATTCAGGCAGGTTATTTTCAAGATCAAACCTGTTTCTGGCTATTTTTACATCAAGGGCATTTAATTTATCTTCTAATTGTTGAGAAATCCTGTCGACCTGGCTTTGCTTGGTCACATCAACATCAACAAGTCTTTCTTTCATATCAAGATAACCAAAAATAAGGATGGCACCAATAAGGCATGGAATAATGATGGAAATAATGGTTACCCTGTTGGAAAGTTTATCTATCTTCAAGGTATTGAGTTCTTCGTGATATATTAATGCAGAAACCTGACTTTCCGAATCTTTAAGGTTTTCTTCTCTGGAATCGAAATTTGATATATCAGATCTGAAATCATTTAAATTCATTTTCTATTCCTATTATTTTATTCCCATTCAATGGTTCCGGGAGGCTTTGACGTTATGTCAAAAACAACGCGGTTAATATTTTCAACTTCATTGATTATCCTGTTGGAAATTTTGCCTAAAAGATCGTGTGGCAATTTTGCCCAGTCAGCTGTCATGGCATCATTACTGGTAACGGCTCGTATTGCAATACAATTTGCAAAAGTTCTTTTATCTCCCATAACTCCCACGCTTTTCACAGGCAGGAGCACTGCAAAAGATTGCCATACCTTTCTATAAAGTCCGGCTTTTCTGATTTCTTCAAGCAAAACTGCATCTGCTTCTCTTAAAATTTCAAGTCTAAATTCGGTTATTTCACCCATGATCCTTATGGCAAGTCCAGGCCCTGGAAAGGGTTGACGCCAGATGAGATCATCATTAATACCCAATTCTGTTCCAAGCTTTCTTACTTCATCTTTGAAAAGTAATTGTAATGGTTCAATCAACTTAAGTTTCATTTTTTCCGGCAGACCGCCAACATTGTGATGAGATTTTATAATGGAAGTGGGCCCTCCAAAAGCTGATTTGGATTCAATAATATCAGGATACAATGTTCCCTGACCAAGGAATTGTGCTCCTTTAATTTTACTGGCTTCATCTTCAAATACTTCTATAAAAATATTTCCAATAATTTTGCGTTTTTGTTCAGGATCTGTCACGCCTTTTAAAGCCGTTAAAAATTTGTCTTTTGCATCAACAAATTTAATTGTTAAATCAAGACTTGAGATCAGATTTTTTTCAAGGGTTTCTTTTTCATTTTTTCTTAAAAGACCATTATCGACAAAGATGCAGAGCAGATTTTTTCCAATGGCTTTATGTATAAGCGATGCAGCAACTGATGAATCAACACCGCCGGAAAGCCCCATAATTACTTTTTTATCACCAACTGCGGCCTTGATTTGAGCAACAGCACCATCACAAAAGGATTTCATTGTCCAGTTTTTCTGGCAATTACAGATATCAAATAAAAAATGCCGGATCATTAATGAACCATTTATGGAATGTTCAACTTCAGGATGAAGCTGAAGACCGTAAAATTTTTTTTCATGATTTGCAATAGCTGCAATAGCAGTGTTTTTGGTGGAAGCTGTAATTACAAAATTTTCAGGTAATTCAATGGCAGAGTCCCCATGACTCATCCAGCATTGAAAACCTGTATCCATATCTTTGAATAAAGGTTTGGATTCTTTAATATCAAGACTTGCAAACCCATATTCACGTTTAGTGGCTTTTTTAATTTTTCCGCCCAGGGTATGCACCATATAATGCATCCCATAGCAGATACCAAGGATGGGGATACCAAGATCAAAAAGCTTTTTATCGATGGTCGGGCTGTTTTCTTCATAGATGCTTGACGGTCCTCCGGAAAGAATGATGCCCCTTGGATGAAGGTTTTTTAATTTTTCAAGAGAAATACTTGCAGGTTCTACCTGGCAGTATACATCGTTTTCTCTAACCCTTCTTGCAATAAGCTGATTAAATTGAGAACCAAAATCAATAACAACAATCATGTAATTATTCCTATAATAATAATTTATTAAACTACATTATTTCCTATAATATGGATAAAAAAGCAAGCTGTTTTTATCCGGAGGTTGCCAATTGGCAATTAATATGATTAAAAGAGAATTGAAAATAAAAATAAAATTTTAAAAATAAATTGGGGAGTGTATATGTATCTGGCAAGTGATTTAAGAAAGGGTTTAAAATTTGAAATTGATGGAGAACCCTATGTCATTATAAACTTTGAATTCAAAAAACCCGGAAAAGGGCAATCTTTATATAAGTGCAAATTAAAGAATATGATCACTGGTAATCTTTTTGAAAGAACCTATAGGTCCGGTGATAAGTTTAAAAGAGCAGATCTTGAAGAACAGGAAATGGAATATCTTTATGCGGATAGAGACAATTGCTGTTTTATGAGCACAGCCAATTATGAACAGCATTTTTTGTCAAAAGATCAATTGGGGGATGCAATAGATCTGTTAAAGGACAATACCATCTGTACTATTCTATTATATAACGGCCACCCCATTGGTGTAACATTACCGAATTTTGTAAATTTGGAAGTGATGGAATCAGAACCATGGGCAAAAGGCGATACAGCAACCGGGAGCACAAAACCTGCTATACTTGAAACAGGATTCGAGGTTCAGGTTCCCCCTTTTATTGATCAGGGTCAGATGGTAAAAATTGATACCAGAACCCGGGAATATGTGGAAAGGGTGAATGAATAATTCAACATTTTTGGTAATTATTCAGCTCTTACGCTTGAACCCGCCTTATCTGATGGATATTTGTTTCGATGCTAAACGCTTAACCTCCTGCAAATATCTATCAGACAGGGCTTTGGGATATTTTTTTTAATAGGCTGAACAATTATCATTTTTATTGCTGTTCTTTGAAACTGCAATCTTTGTTTGGGCATTTTAAAGATTTTCCATCCCTTTTGGTTTCTTTTTCAACAAGATAAGCAGAGTTGCAATCAGGACATGATTTATCAACAGGTTTATCCCATGATGCAAACGTACAGTCTGGATAATTTGAGCATCCAAAAAATATTTTACCTCTTTTTGATTTTCTTTCGACAATACTTCCTGAACAATCAGTTTGCGGACACTTAACACCGATATCCTTACCATTTTGTCCACCATTAACAGATTCAGTATGTTTGCAGTCGGGGTATCCGGTGCAGGCCAGAAACAGGCCAAAACGGCCCTCTTTTTGAACCATGGGCTGTCCGCATTTTATACAATCTTTGACTTTGGTATTATCAATGATTTTTTCAACAATTGAAAGGTTGCCCTTTTCATCTCTTAAATAATTGCTGGTAAATGAGCAGTCAGGATATCCGGTACATGCGAGAAAATGTCCATTTTTGCCAATTTTTATATTTAATTGCTTTTTGCAAGACGGACATTTTAAATCTGTGTCCACCCCCACCCCTTTCACACTGACCATATTCTCGCTTGCAGCATCCAGGCTTTGTTTAAAGGTAGCATAAAAATTTGTTAAAAGCTGGACTTCTTCTAAATTGCCGGTTTCAACATCATCAAGATTGGTTTCCAATTGGGCAGTAAAGGAAATATTTAAAATGTTTGGAAAAGATGCAGCCAGCAGATCATTTACAATAAATCCGAGCTCACTTGGAATAAAGTACCGCTTAATAAGATCAACATATCCTTTGTCCCTGATCACTGTTAGAATGGAAGCATAAGTACTTGGTCGACCAATACCGTTTTTTTCAAGTTCCTTAACAAGGGAAGCTTCGGAAAATCGAGGCAGAGGTTTTGTAAAATGTTGTTTAGGATTAATCTTCAAAGTTTTTAAGGCAGTACCGATTTTTGCATCAGGCAGCACTTGAATTTCTTTTTCCTTTGATTCTTGATCCTGGGAATAAAGTTTCATGAATCCTGGAAACCGAACAGTTGAACCACTTACTGAAAAAAGATATTGATCTGTTGCCTGAATTAAAATTGTTTTCTGGTCAATGATAGACTGTGTCATTTGTGATGCAACAAACCGATTCCATATAAGCGTATAAAGATTAAACTGATCAGGACTTAGAAATTTTTTAAGCATTTTAGGTGAATTAAATACTGATGTGGGCCTAATGGCCTCATGGGCATCTTGTACTTTATTCTTATTTTTAAAAAATCGTGGTTTGCTTAATGCAAATTCATTCCCCAGGGTTTTTGAAATAAACTTTTGTGCTTCCTCTGCCGCATCTGATGCAATTCTGGTTGAATCCGTACGCATATAGGTGATCAGTCCTTCAGGTCCTCCTGTGCCAATTTCAATGCCTTCATAAAGTTGCTGTGCAACGATCATGGTTTTTCGTGCGGAAAATTTTAAACGATTGATGGCATCCTGTTGAAGTTTACTTGTAATAAATGGGGGAGCAGGATTTCGTTTGATAGTTTTGCTCTTTATATCATGGATAACAAATTGTGCATTTTCAAGATCTCTTAAAATACCTGAAGCCTGTTTCTGGTTTTCAATTTTTGCCTTTTTATTGTTAATTTTAATTAAAGCTGCATTAAACTGAGGAGGAAACAGTGATAGAAGGTCTGCTGTGATAGTCCAGAATTCTTCAGGAACAAATTTTCGAATTTGCCTTTCCCTGTCACAAATAATTTTAACGGTAACTGATTGAACCCTTCCTGCGCTTAATCCTCTCTGAACTTTTTGCCATAATAAAGGAGATATCTGATAACCTACCAGCCGGTCAAGTTTTCTTCTGGCCTGCTGGGCATCATATTTATGAACATCTGGTTTCAGGGTTTGTTTTAACGCTTCCTGAATACCTTTTTTTGTTAATTCATGGATAAGAACACGATGAAAAACCTTTTCTTTTCCTTTTAGAATATCCATTATATGAAATGCAATGGCTTCACCTTCACGATCAGGGTCAGGAGCAAGGTAAATCTCTTTGGCACCCTTGGCCAGTTTCTTCAAATTTGCAATAATTTTGGCTTTATCTTTTATATTAACATATTTGGCTTTAAATTTTTTTTCAATATCAATACCAAGGGTTTTGACTGGAAGATCCCTTATATGGCCGGCACTTGCACCAATATTAAATTCTTTTCCCACATATTTTTTCAGTGTTTTTATTTTTGTTGGTGACTCTACGATTATGAGAGGCTTTGTCAATGGTTTTCCTCCGAGATAGAATAATAATTACCCTGATGGCGATTGACTTTTCCCTCAAGTTCCAAGTCAAGCAATTGGGATGTGATTTGCGAGCTGTTCATCCCGCTATTTACTATTAACATATCAATATGGACAGGGTAGGGTCCTATAAATTTTAAGATTTCAGGCTCTGCAGTTTTACAGGTTTTATAGTTAGACATTTTTTTATTTTGTAAAGATACGGGTTGATAATTTTTTTTCAAATGAATGAAATGATGAAGCTCATCCATTATATCCATTTCGTTTTCCACAAGTTTTGCTCCTTGTTTTAACAGAGAGTGCGTGCCCTGACTTTTTTTTGATTGTATACTTCCGGGAACTGCAAATACTTCCCTGTTATATTCACCTGCCAGACGGGCAGTGATCAGAGAACCACTCCTTTTAGCGGCTTCAACAACAATACTGCCACATGATAATCCGGCAATGATTCGATTACGAATGGGAAAATTTGATGGAAAAGGTTTTGTATCTAATTTAAATTCGGAAAATACAGTCCCTTTATCTGCTATGTCGTGAAAAAGGTGTTTGTTTTCCCTGGGATAAATTTTATTGAGTCCTGAACCCATAACCGCTATGGTTTTTCCCTGTGCTCTTAATGCCCCTTTATGTGCCCTTGCATCAATTCCCCTTGCCAATCCGCTTACAATCTGGAATCCCTTTTTGGCAAGGTGATATGCAAGATTTTCAGATGTGCTCAACCCGTATGCGGTTGCACTCCTTGAACCTACGATAGATATACAGGGGGCACTATTGTCCAGTTTTCCCAAATAGGTTAAAAAAGGTGGTGGATCATGAATTTGTTTTAACAAGGCAGGATAGGATGAATCAGTTAATGTTACAATTTTGATACCTTTGTCTATAATTTGGTTTAATTCTTTTTTGGCCTTTTCCTGAAATGTATTGTGGTGAATGATGCCGTTTATCATTTTGACAGTAATATTATTAATTTTTTTCAGCTGAGCTTCAGGAGCATTTAAAACCTTTTCAGGGGATTGAAACTGACGAATCAATTTTTTAATCATTGTATTCCCTATAAAAGGAATTTCCCTCAGGATAAACCAGGGTAAATATTTTTCAAAAGAAGTCTGCATTTTAAGAAATGGCCTTACCCAAAATTCCTTATTTCCCCAAAAACTTTTTTGGCATTCAAAGAAAAAGGATGTTTGTAAGGCATAGTTTTATCTTTTCCTGCGGGCTTTTGAAAAAAATTTATAGCACCGCAGGAAACAAGTAAACACAATGATGAAAAAAGAATAATAATTTTAAAAAAAAAATTATTCACTAAAGGCATAAAGTTACCTTTTGTGAGCAAGAAGCACAATCGGGCTGGCCACAAATATGGAGGAATATGTACCAATAATCACACCAATAATCATGGCAAAGGCAAAATTATGAATAATTTCTCCACCCAGAAAATAAAGTGCAAAAAGAACGATCAATGTGGTCAGCGATGTTAAAATTGTCCTTGAAAGGGTTCCATTGATGCTTTTGTTAAATAAAAGCGGCAGTGAATCAGTTTTTTCAGAACCTTTTATATTCTCCCTTAAACGATCAAAGACAATAATGGTATCATTTAATGAGTAGCCGATTATGGTTAAAAGGGCTGCAATAATGGGTAATGAAAAGTCCAGGTCAAGGATCGAAAAAATGCCAATGGTTATCAATACATCGTGCAGCAATGCTACAATAGCTCCCATGGCATATTTGAGACGTAGGGTCCAGAATAATGCCAGTGTTACAGCTAATGCTGCTGTAATAAGTACAGCCATACTTACATTAAATATAGATAGAAAATAAACCGCTGTCATTAGAGAGCCCGCGGTTACACCTGATAAAATCCATTTTAACTCGAATCTGCCTGAAATATATATGGTGATAAACAAAAGAGAATAAAAAATGGCTAAAAGTGCTTTTTCTCTTAAGTCTTTACCGACCTGGGGGCCCACCATTTCCACCCTCCGGATTTCAGGAGCAATACCGGTTGATGCCATGACAGCATCTTTTATTGATTGTGACAAGCCTTTATCAGTCATTGCAAGGTTGCTTGTTCTAATTAAAAATTCATTGTCATGATCCGCTCCAAAATTCTGTACTGAAGCATTATTAAACCCTATATCAGATAAACCTGACCGTATTTTACCAACGGGAACCTGTTCAGAAAACTTGATTTGAATGATGGTTCCGCCAACAAAATCAATGCCATAATTAGGTCCTTTATGAACAATAAGGGACCCTATGCTAAGAAGAATAAAGAGGACCGATAAAATAAATCCGATTTTTTGTTTACCAATAAAGTCTATGTTGATATCAGACTTGATAAGCTGCATTATATATTTCCTTTATATACTTAGTTTTCTGGATGGTTTGTTCTTTAAAACAAAATTAAAAATACCTCTGGACACAATAAGTGACGTAAAAAGACTTGCCATAATACCAAGACACAGGGTAACTGCAAATCCTCTAATGGCTCCTGTACCAAACTGGTATAAAACCAGTGCTGCTATCAAGGTAGTAACGTTTGCATCAAGAATCGTCAGGGCTGCTCTTTCAAATCCTGCATTTACCGATGCTAACGCAGTCTTTCCAGATCTTAATTCTTCCCTGATTCTTTCATAAATAATTACATTGGCATCAACAGCCATTCCTATCGTAAGAATAATACCTGCTATTCCTGGTAGTGTTAAGTTAGCCTGGAAAGCTGCAAGACCTCCGCCTATAAGGATAATATTAATAACCAGGGCCAGATCTGCGATCAAACCGGCATTTTTATAATAGATTACCATGAATAGAATCACAAGAAATCCGCCAACAATCATAGACATTAGGCCTGTACGTATGGAATCTGCTCCCAGGGTTGGTCCTACTGTTCGCTCTTCAATGATTCTGACCGGTGCAGGTAAAGATCCCGCTCTCAGAGCGATGGCAAGATCTTTTGCTTCATCCAGGGTAAAATTGCCGGTAATTCTTGCTTTTCCTCCGGCAATCCTGTCCTGGATAACCGGTGCTGAATAAACCGTTTTGTCAAGTACTATGGCAAGCCTTTTTTGAATATTTTCGCCCGTGATGCGGTCAAAAATTCTGGCACCTTTGCGATTGAACTCAATACCGATCTGTGGTTGTTGAAACTGGTCAAATTCAACTCTTGCATCAGTTAAGAGGCTGCCATCCAGAAGAATTCTTTTTTTAATTAAAAATGGAGTTTTGATGGGCACACTTGAGCCTGCATTATATTTAGTCTGATAGAGTATTTCATCACCCACTGGAGGCGTGCCATTTATGGCTGAATTGACATCAGCATCTTCATCAACAATTTGAAAAGTCAATTGAGCGGTTTTCCCGATAAGGTCTTTGGCTCTTTCAGGGTCTTTAATGCCTGGCAGTTGCAGCAGTATCCTGTTCCCGCCCTGGATTCTGATATCAGGCTCACTCACACCAAATTCATCAATCCTGTTGCGGATTGTTTCAAGTGCCTGCTCTGTGGCCATCTTCTTAAGATTTTCCATCTCTTCTTCCGGCAGGGTCAGTTTGTATGAGACAATATTATTATCCATATGAGGTTTTTGGGTGACAAGATGTTCAAAATTTTTGGAAAGTACAGTCTCAAACCCTGATTTATCATCACCATCTGAAAATTTTGCAAGAATAGAATTGTCATTAAGACGTGAAATACCAAGGTGCTTCACACCTTCTTTTCTAAGCTGTTTTTTAATTTCCTGTATGGTTCTTTCCATTTCAGCTTCTACAGCTTTAATATTTTGAACTTCGAGTACAAGATGCATTCCTCCTCGAAGATCCAGTCCTAAATTAATTTTTTTATGGGGCCAGCAATTAAAAAAGGTTGGAAGCAAAAAAACAACGGCTGCCAAAATAACTCCGATAATTGATACTGACTTAAAGGTAAACGGTTTCAATCTAATTACTCCTAATTGATTTATTTTTTCTTTTTATCTTCTTTCTGGACTGCTTCAGCATCAGAAATTACAGCGGCAACATTTCCACGGGAAATCTTTATTTTTACCTTTTCAGCTATTTCAAGACCAATAGTTGTATCATCAATACTTTGGATTGTACCATAGATACCACCAGAGGTAATGATTCTAACACCTTTTTTTAAATTGGATATCATTTCTCGATGTTCTTTTGCTTTTTTCTGCTGGGGTCGAATCAAAAGAAAATAAAAAATTGCAAATAAAATAATAATGGGTAAAAACCCGGCTATGCCACCAGCCCCGCCTGCGCCACCGGTTTGCCCCATTGCATATGCTGTGCTAATCAAAATAAATCCTCCTTAAATAAAATATAAATTTATATTTTTTTTGTTGGAACCCAGATGGACTTCCCATCAAATTGGATTCGGTCTAGGTTCTCATAATTAATTTCTTGCAGCAGTGAAAAAATCTCATCCATATTGTAAATAATAATTTTACTTAATGGTTCAAGAAGTTCAATATTTGACACTATTTTTCGTTCAATAAAATTGTATATAATAACCATGGTTTCGGAAAATTTTAAAATTTTTCCAACTCCTGAACTCATCCCCCGGTTTATAGGTTCATCTGCATTGGGTGAAATTGTTATTCCCTGGTTTTCATAAAATTCTTTTAAAATATTAAAATGAATATTCCAGATATTATCACCCGGCTGGACCACATAAATTCCGAATTTTATAATTTTCTCAGGCTGGACAGCCCCGGATTCTTCAATTTTTTCTTCAAAAACTTTTCCTTGATTAAAACTTGCCTTTTCTAAAATATCCCTCAAAGGGATCTGGACATCTCCAACCTTAAAGCTCTCATCCGAATTTACAATCATATCAAGGCTTTTATTAAATCCCAATTCCTCTTTACGCGATACCATGAGTTGATTTAATTCTTTATCCTTCTTGAGATTTTTGAAATCAATGTCAGGTAACACAATAATTTTGCCCTGCACTATTTCACCGGTTTTCAAAATTGTTTCTTTGGTAGTGGTTTCAACTTTCTTAACATCGTTTCCAGGGGTAACTATCTGATCTATTTTAGTGATATTTTCATTGCTAAGTGTTTCATTGGTTTCTACAGTTTTAACCGAGCTATTATTTTTATCTGCTTTAACGTTAGGCCTTAGTTTATTCTTTTTAGTTTTTTCTGGTACCATTGTTTTATCGTTTGCTGGCGGCAAATCAGTTTCCTGGGATTTCTTAAAATACAGCGTACCCCCAAAAAGCAACACAACTAAAACCATAGTAACCAGCATTAATATTATTTTATTTCCATCTTTTTTTTGTGGCATATCTTTCCATAATTGTTAAGATTGAAATTGCTTCAGATACACAATAGAATGATTTATGTCAAGAAAGAGCTTCAATTTGGGGCAGATATAATAATTTTACTTTCTCCGGAAATCATTTTTTGATCTCCTTCAATTGTAATTGCAATAGTCCTTTTAGACTCAATTTCAGATAGTTCCTCTCTTTTTTTATTTAACAGATAATTTGCCACATCACTGGGGACGAATCCTGTTGCTTCCTTGACTTCAGGCTTAATAGTTTTCAAGTTTAATTGCCTTAAAAAGGCAAGCCCCTGTGTTTCTACGGATGGAGTTTGACCCCTGCCATTGCAGTTTCGGCAGGTTTCATGACTGCCAAATGTAATGGAATGCCTGATCCTCTGTCGTGACATTTCCAATAAACCGAATGGAGTAATACCACCCACTTTTGTCTTGGCTTTGTCTGATTTTAAATATTTTTTCAGGGTTTTCGTGATCTCAGCTTTATGCCGACGATCCTTCATATCTATAAAGTCAACCACAATCAATCCACCCATATCACGAAGCCTCAATTGTCTTGCTACTTCCTCACAGGCCTCAAGATTTGTATGAAAAGCGGTTTCTTCAATATTTTTCTTTTTAGTGGATTTTCCCGAATTTACATCAATGGAAACCAGGGCTTCTGTTTGTTCAATTACAAGAAAACCTCCAGATTTGAGAGTGACTTCTTTTTTGTAAATAGAAGCAATCTGATCTTCAAGTTGATATTTACTAAATATTGGCTTTTCACCCTTGAACAGTTTGACTATTTTTTGTTGTTTTGGAGCAATTACGCAGATGAAATCTTTTACTTCTTTAAAAATTTCAGGGCTGTCAATCAAAATTTCATTGACATCTGATGTAAAATAATCCCTTAAAGATCTAACAGCAAGGGTTTGTTCTTTATAGAGCAGCGATGGGGCAGTATTTTTAATTGCCTTTTTATCAATGTTTTTCCATACACGCATCAGGTATTTTAAGTCAGCAGTTAACAAGGTCTTTGTGGAATTTTTACCGGCTGTTCGTACTATCATGCCAAATCCAGTGGGAATTTTCATTGTTTTTATAATATTTACAAGCCTTTTTCTTTCGTCTTCGTCACTTATTTTCCGTGACACACCTTTTGTAGAATTTCCCGGCATCAGAACAGATAATCTTCCAGGTAGAGAAATAAAGGTTGTCAGCATGGCTCCTTTTTGACTGATTGGATCTTTGGTCACCTGGACAATAAGTTCCTGGCCTTTTTTTATAAGATGGAACAAAGCTTTTTCACCTTTTTCGACATCTTGAAAATAGTCTTTATGGATTTCATTTTTTTGCAGAAAACCGTTTTTGGGAGCACCATAATCGACAAAGACAGCCTGAAGACTGGGTTCAACTCTTGTGACAATCCCTTTAAATATGTTGCCTTGTGTTACTTGTTTGGCAGTTGTTTCTATATGAAATTGTTCGAGTTTAGTATCTTTAATTGCAGCTATTCTGTTTTCATCAGAATCCAGTGCATTGATTAGAATTTTTTTTGTCATTAGGTTGTCTCTTTATTATATATATTAATAATTCGATTAATTTATAAATTTTAAGTAATAAATTGAATGAAGCAAGTCAAATTTTTTATTTGTTCAACAGATGAATACATGATCAAATCTTTAATTTTTGTTTAAGAATGTCAAAATAGGTAAGAATATTTTCAATATATTGAACCGTCTCCCACCCCCTTGCATAACCATGTTTGCTTTGTTCATAGTATTCTGGTTTTGATAACAATGGCAGTACTGTTTTTAAATTTTGCCATCTTTTTTCCTTAAGCCCCATTTTTCGGGCAATGCTTATGGCATCTGTCACATGTCCATATCCTATATTGTAACTGGCTAAACCAAACAGCATCCTTTCATAATCATCTTCGATATACTTGAATTTTTTAACCATTTTATCAAGGTATTTTATTCCTGCTTTAATGCTCTGTGAAGGATTTAACCGGTTTTCAATACCCATTTCTTCTGCTGTAATCTCTGTTATCTGCATCAAACCCCTGACATTTGTAAAGCTTTTTGCGTTTGGATTAAAATGAGATTCCTGGTACACAACTGCAGCAATAAGCTTCCAGTCAAAATCATATTTTTTGGATTCTTCAATAATTATTTTTTTGTACTTTGGCAGTCTGGTTGTTATCCTTAAATGAAATTTTTTCAAATCAAAAGGATCTGAGTCTTCAATATTTGCATAATATTTATCATATATATTTTGCAATATTCCGGTTTCGTTTGCGTACAGGAAAAATTTATTAATCTGTTCCAGCATTTCCAGATCCTCTTTGTTAACGGCCCAGGCAAGAGATTCTTTTTTTTGCAGTGGTATTCCGATCCTGATGTCTGGATAATACCTTTGATTCAAATAAGCCACATTGTCATAAGCAACAGTCAATTTTATTTTCCTGTTATGGACCATATGAATTAGTTCTTGAGTTGGAATGTTATCATGAAGAATATAATTAAAATTTATCCCTGATTTTTTGATTTCTTCGAGCCGTGAATGATATGAAGTCCCACGTCTGACATGTAATGATCTAAAGGTCAAATCTTCAATATTTTTAGGACTGTAAACTAATTTATGGTGTATAATGCGTTGTTGAATATCCATATAGGGAATTGAAAAATTGACCTTTTCAAGTCTTTTTTTTGTAATTGCAAGTCCTGAAGCAATAAAATCACCTTGACCCTGTTCAAGGTAAACAAACATATTGCTCCAGCCCGGGGTAACAATATCAAGATCTACTTTCAAAAAATCAGCAAACTCTTTGGCCAGGTCATACTCAAAACCAGTGGGCTGGCCATTATAATAATAATAGGTATTAATTGAGTTATTTGTGATTAGTCTTAAAACACCTGTTTTTTTGATTTTTTCAAACCGGGTTAGATTAAAACGGAATTCCTTATTATGGATCAATACAGATAAAAAAACAAAAAAAGATAAAATGATAAGAAGATTTATTAAAATAAAATAATTATAATAAATTTTTTTCATTTTTAATCACTCTTTGGTTAAATCGGTACAATTTCCACACGATCAACATTCTGGTACCCCCGGGGAAGTTTTTTCCCTCGATGGCCCCTCATTCCAGTATAATCCTTTTGATTGCCTGGATTCAATTTAAGATAATGTCGGCCTGAATAAATAAAAATATTCGCATTAGGAGGTAATATTTTAATGAAGTTAAGTGTTTCCGGAACCGGTGGTTTCAGTTCTCTTTTTGGTATGGAAATGATTTTATTTCCCTGTCCTTTTTTTAGGTTAGGCAATTGGTTTAATTTAAAGATCAAAAGTCTGCCTTTAGACGTAATTGCGGCAATATAGTCTTTTTCCAGATCAATGACAGCCTCTGGATTTAATAATTCATGATTTTCCTTTAAAGTGACAACTGCTTTGCCATTTTTATAATTGGTCAAAAGATCTTCAAATTTAAGGATAAACCCATATCCTCTGCTCGAGCCGATCAAAAAATGATTATTGTTTTCCCCAGACAGCATAAATTTTATATGGGCATTTGCCTGGATAGACAAATGACCTGTTAAAGGCTCTCCATTACTTCTGGCAGACGGCAGTGTGTGGGAAAAGAGCATATAACTTCGGCCGGTATTGTCCAGAAAAATGATGGGTTTGTCGCTTTTTGTTCTTAAATGTCCCAGAAGAGAATCTCCGGATTTAAATTTTACAGCTTCAGGGTTGATATCATGTCCCTTAGCTGATCGAATCCAACCGTTTTTAGACAAAATGATGGTTACAGGCTGTATATCCATTACATCTGTAACAGAAAACTTTTCTGCTTCTTTTCGTTTTTTTATGGGCGATCGTCTTTTATCCCCATATTTTTTTGCATCAGATTTTATCTCTTCTTTTATATATTTCTTGAATGCTTTTTCTTTGCCTAGGATTCTTTCAAGCTCTTTTTTTTGTGAATTCAAATCTTTTTGTTCAGATTTTATTTTAATTTCTTCTAATTTGGCAAGTTGCCGCAGTCTGATCTCAAGAATGGCAGTTGCCTGCAGTTCGGTTATTGAAAAGGCCTTGATAAGGTCTTTTTTGGGGTGATCCGACCTTCTGATGATTTTAATGACTTCATCCATATTAAGAAAGGCAATAAGAAAGCCTTCTAAAATATGAAGACGCTTTAAAATTTTTTCTAACTTGAAATTTAATTTTTTTCTTACTGTTTCTGCCCTGTATTCGAGCCATTCGGTAAGTATTTCAACTAGATTCTTAACCTGGGGCCTGCCATTAATGCCAATCATATTCATATTAAAAGAATATGATTTTTCAAGATCGGTTGTGGCAAATAAATGGTCGGTTAAGGCATTAAGATCTATCCTGTTGGAGCGTGGAATCACGACAAGCCGTGTGGGGTCTTCATGGTCTGACTCATCCCTTATATCACTGACCATGGGCAATTTTTTTGCTTCCATTTGTGAGGCAATCTGCTCATAAATTTTTTCCGTGGAGGCATGATGGGGGAGAGCTGTGAAAATTATTTCCGAATCTTCGACATGAAATTTAGCCCGCATCTTAATCCTGCCGAGTCCTGTTTTGTAAATATCTTTTATTTCCGAACGGGGTGTGATGATTTCCGCTTCAGTTGGAAAGTCAGGACCCTTGATAAATTTGCAGATTTGATCAAGGCTTGTATTTTCATTATCAATCAGGTGAATTAATGCTTTTGCAACTTCACGCAGATTATGGGGAAGTATATTGGTTGCCATGCCAACGGCAATACCAGCGGATCCATTCAGCAAAATATTAGGAAGTCTTGCAGGTAAAAGCTTTGGTTCGTTTAAGGTCCCATCAAAATTAGGTACCCAGTCCGAGGTTCCCTGATCAACTTCGGAAAGAAAAATATCAGCATATTGTGATAATCTGGATTCTGTATACCGCATGGCAGCGAAAGACTTGGGGTCATTGGGATCACCCCAGTTCCCCTGGCCGTCAACCAGAGGGTATCTTAAAGAAAAAGGCTGTGCTAAAAGAACCATGGCTTCGTAGCAGGCTGTATCTCCATGGGGATGGAATTTGCCAAGTACATCACCCACTGTTCTTGCTGATTTTTTAAACTTGGCTGTAGACGCCAACCCCAATTGGCTCATGGAGTAAACAATTCTTCTTTGTACCGGTTTTAAACCGTCTGCAATATGGGGCAGGGCGCGGTCTAAAATAACATACATTGAATAGTTTAAATACGCTTTCTGGGTAAATTCCTGGAAAGGTATTTGTTCATAATCCTCAATTGCAGATGGAAGCGTTTCTCTCATGACTCAATCTCTTTTATATTGCCATTCGATTCTATCCAGGTTTTTCTATCTTTTGCTCTTTTTTTCCCAAGGAGCATATCCATAATTTCGTAAACTTCTTTTAAAGATTCTTCAGACCCATTAGCTACGGATAATTGTACCAGTCGTCTGGAATCGGGTGAAATGGTTGTTTCTTTTAGCTGGGCAGGATTCATTTCACCCAATCCTTTAAATCTCTGGATATTTATTTTGCCTTGCTTTTTCCGCCGATTTATTTTTTTGATAATATTGGTTTTTTCAGAATCATCCAATGCATAAAAAACTTCTTTCCCCACGTCTATTCTATATAATGGAGGCATTGCAATATAGACATGTCCATTTTTTACAATTTTGAGAAAATGCTTAAAAAACAGGGCGCACATCAATGTAGCAATATGCAGCCCGTCTGAGTCAGCGTCTGCCAGTACACAAATCCTGTTATACCTGAGTTTGGAAATATCATCAGACCCTGGTATTACACCTAAAACCTGGGAAATATCCCTGATTTCTTTGGATTCAATAATGGCAGAAGATTCAAGATCCCAGGTATTTAATATCTTACCACGTAAGGGCATAATAGCTTGAAAACGTCTGTCCCTTGCCTGCTTTGCAGAACCACCGGCAGAATCTCCTTCCACAAAAAACAATTCCCGCCTTGCCTGATCAATACTTGTGCAGTCTGACAATTTAGCTGGAAGTGTGGTGCCGTTTGAGGATCTTTTTTTAGTAATTTTTTTGGCTTTTTTCACTCGATTTTTTGCATTTTCAATAGCAAATGCAGCTAGAGTTTCACCTTCTTCAATGTTTTGGTTCAGCCACAAGCTGAAGGTATCTCTGACTTGAAGGTTTACAAGACTTGCACAATGTCGGGAGGAAAGTCTTTCTTTTGTCTGCCCTGAAAACTGGGCATCGGAAAGTTTGACAGAAAGAATATACCCGATCTTGTCCCAGATGTCCTCCGGCGCAAGATATAAGCCTTTGGGTAAAAGGTTTCTAAACTTGCAAAATTCTCTGACAGATTCCAAAAGCCCTGATCGAAACCCATTGACATGGGTTCCTCCCAATCGTGTGGGAATAAGATTAACATAACTTTCTTCAGGATTAGAGCCGGATTCTATTGTCCAGTTAACAGCCCATAAGATTTTTATTTCATCTCCATGAAGTTCTCCGGCAAAAGGATGAGGGAAAATACATTTTTTATCATTCAAATTTTCATTTAGATAGTCATCCAACCCATGGTCATATTTCCAGGTGTCTTTTCCCCCTGATTCTTCATCATAAAAAGTTGTAATAAGCCCTTTGCAAAGAATGGCCTTTGATTTCAAAGCATTTTTCAAAGCTGTTTTTGAAAATGTAGGTCTGTCAAAATAGGAAATATCAGGATAAAATTGAAGAGATGTTCCGGTTTCTTTCCTTTTAAGTTTTTTTACAATTGATAGATTTTCAGTTTTGATCCCTTTATTAAATCCAATACGATATTCGTGTCCATCTCTTTTGATGAGAATTGTCAAACTGGAAGACAGGGCATTTACAACAGAAACGCCAACACCATGAAGGCCTCCAGAATAACTATAGTCTTTATTGGAAAATTTAGCACCGGCATGAAGTTTTGACATGATCAATTCCACACCCGACACTTTTTCTTTGGGATGGATATCCACAGGCATTCCGCGCCCATTGTCAGAAACTATAATAGATTGGTCCTTTTTTAACACAACATCAATCCGGTTTGCATATCCTGCAATCGCTTCATCCACGCTATTGTCAATAACTTCGAATGCCAGATGATCAGGGCTGGAAGTCTCAGTGTACATCCCTGGCCTTCTTTTGACAGGATCCAGTCCCTTTAAGACTTCAATTGATTCGGCATTATATGTATTGGTTAAGGTTTTGCTTTTAGTGTTGGGTTCAAATAATTTCATAAATTATTCATATAAAAATTAAGTAATTTAAAATATTGTAGATGTCCTTTATCATTTTTTCCTGGGCAAGACTCATGCCTTGTTTTATTTTTCAAAAGACTTTGCAGATTCATGGTTAATCATCAGCAGTTTGATAAAAATCTTCTACGACCTGAATAATGTCTTCGGGGTCATCCAGCAGATGAAACAGATCAAGATCTTTTTCAGAAATCATTTTTTCTTCTAAAAATTTATTTTGCACCCAATGAATCAAACCATCCCAATAGTCTTTGTCCACGAGGATAATCGGCATTTTTCGAATTTTTTGAGTTTGAATCAATGTGATAGTTTCAAACAGTTCATCAAGTGTTCCAAATCCTCCTGGCATTATAATATAAGCCTGGGCATATTTTAAGAACATTACTTTTCGAACAAAAAAATAATTAAATTCAATTTGTGTAGTTGCATAAGGGTTAGGTTTTTGTTCAAAAGGCAGTGAAATATTAAGTCCGATAGATTCTACCCCACCCCGTTTAGCCCCTTTATTGGCAGCCTCCATAATGCCACCGCCTCCACCAGTGATAACTGCGTATCCTTTTTTGGCAAATAATACTGAAAGCTGTTCTGCTTTTTTATAATATGGATGCCCGGGATTCGTCCTTGCAGATCCAAAAATAGATACTGCAGGGCCAAGATTGTGTAATGCGTCAATTCCTTCAACAAATTCTCCCATGATTTTAAATAATCGCCATGACTCGCCGGTTTTAAAATCATTAATAGGATATTTTCCGTTGATTACATTTTTTTCCATGTTGATTATTCCAATAATTTACTTATTATTAGGCATATTGCGTAGATGGAATCTGGTAAAATAGGCCTATATGTGTTATTAAACTCTTTGAACCAAAGGCCTATCACATAAAAATATAATCGTCAATTACAAGCTGGCCTTGCATAGACTATAAACCTGCATATACATTGACATCTTTTATAAAAAGATATAAAAAAAGAAACTTCTTATAGAAAGAATTAAGCTTTAAGGATAGAATAATTATTGCTCGCAAAACATCGGTAAAAAATGAGCTTGGAATGCACGCAAGACCAGCATCCAAAATAGCACAAATTGTCGAATCGGCTTACTCTGACGTTTGGCTTTGTGCAAATTCAACAAAGGTTGATGCTGCAAGTATAATCGACATATTGACTTTGTGTGCTGTGAAAGGAACAAAGATTGTGATTGAAATTGAAAATCAGAAAGATGAGATGATTCTTGATCAGATTTTTGATTTTTTTGAAGCCGGCTTTGGAGAAATATAAAGATGGGTATTTCAAAGGCAGAACAGATAATTCTCAAAGGAATAAGCGGTTCACCAGGCATCTGTATTGGTAAGGCGTATATTGTTGATAGAGAAGGTGTCAATATCACTAAACGGTATCCGGTCAGTGATGCTTTGGTACCCAATGAAATTGACCGTTTTAAACAGGCCGTTTTAAAAGCAAAAAATGATCATGCCAAGGTAATTGATTCCCTTGATAAAGATTTGGGAGAAAATTTAAATATTCTTGAAACACATATGGTGCTTTTTAAAGATAAGATGCTGTATGGTAAGACCATTGAGACCATTTCTAAAGACAAAATCAATGCTGAATGGGCATTGAGAAAAGTTTCAAGAAAAGTAAAAATTATGTTCCAGAAGATTGATGATGTCTATCTGCAGGCAAGAGTTAATGATATTGTTCAGGTATCCGACAAAATAATGTCATATCTTGTCGGAGCCCAGGATATTAAAATTTCAGATATAAATAAACGTGTCATAATTGTTGCTCATGATTTATCGCCTGCCGATGCCAGTCAAATACAACTTGAACGGGTAAAAGGGTTTGTAACTGATCGTGGAGGAAAGGATTCCCATACAAGTATTATTGCAAAAGCATTAAGAATACCTTCTGTTCTAGGGTTAGGCATTGCAACTATTAATATCAAAAGTGATGATTTTTTAATTGTTGACGGTTCTTCGGGAACTTTGATCATCAATCCTGACGAAGATACTCTCTTCAAGTATGAAGAGCGTATGGTAAAATTTGAAGAATATCGAGCCGGTTTAGAAAGAGACAGCCATCTGCCTGCTGTAACAAAAGATGGAATTTCATTAAATCTCATGGCCAATATTGAACTTGTAGAAGAGGTTGTTGCAGCAAAAGATTATGGGGCCATCGGTATAGGCCTTTTCAGAACAGAGTTTTTATATCTTGATTTAAAAAGATTTCCTACTGAAGATGAACTTTTATGTAAGTATAAAGAGCTTGTCGAATTCATGAGCCCGCAGAGTGTTACTATCAGGACGCTCGATATTAATGGAGATAAGGTGAATCCATATCTGACAAGCATTGAAGAAGCCAACCCTTCTTTAGGGCTGCGGGCAGTAAGGTTCTGCCTTGAAAATGAAGATATTTTTATCACACAATTAAAAGCAATTTTCAGGGCAGCAGCATTTGGGAATATTAAACTGCTGATCCCTATGATTTCCTGTGTTGAAGAAATTATTCAAGTCAAACAGGTGATGAACAAAGCCATTCTTGAACTTGAGTATGAAGATAAAATTTTCAATAAAGATATCCCCCTTGGAGTCATGATTGAAGTTCCATCAGCAGTAATGATCGCTGAAAACCTTGCAGAACATGTGGATTTTTTTAGTATTGGAACAAATGATCTGATTCAATATTCCATGGCCATTGACAGGAGCAACAGAATGGTGGCCCATCTCTACCAGGCTCTAAATCCTGCTGTTTTAAAAATGATAAAAATGACCTATGATGCAGCAGAGAAAAAATGTATTGACCTTGTCATGTGTGGTGAAATGGCAGGAGATCCAATGAATATACCTGTTTTGGTTGGTCTGGGCTTAACGAATTTTTCAATGAATTCAGCTTCAGTTCCTATTGTTAAAAGATTGATTCGAAATCTTGATACAAAGAAGGCTAAAAATAACGTGGAAAAAATAATGAAGTTAAATTGTGTTCAGGAAATTTTTGATTTTATTCTGGAAGAATATAAAGACATCCTTCCTTTTGGTGAAGTGGATGAATAATAAATGAGTTCTGAATTTATTAAAATAATTGCAACCAATAAAAAAGCCAGGCACAATTATCAAATTGACTCGGAATATGAGGCTGGAATTGTTTTGGTTGGAACGGAAGTTAAATCTATCCGTGAGGGAAGAGTCAGTTTCCAAGATGCATATGCTGATATAAAAAATGGAGAAATGTTCCTGAGGCAACTGCATATTTCTCCATACAAATATGCATATTACAGCAATCACGAAACCCATAGAACAAGAAAATTGTTACTCCATGGATATGAAATTAAAAAACTTTGGAGTAAAATTAAAGAAAGAGGGTATACACTCATCCCCCTGAAAATATATTTTAAGAATAATAAAATAAAAGTATTGATAGGCCTTGGCAGGGGTAAAAAATTATACGATAAAAGACAAAGCATTAAACAAAAAGATATCAAAAGGGATCTTGATCGGGATCGCAAGAAATATTCATAAGGGAAAATGATTCACCAGTTTTGGCAATATGGTGATTCTGTTGATATTGACTTTTTTAGCTTTTAGAACTATTATTAGCTATAACTGATCTTTTAAAATTTGGGGGCGAAATGGCTTCGACGGAGATTTTGAAGTCTATGGTAGCATACCGAGTCTTTTGTCAGCTCGTAAAATTGGCAATGCATAAACATAATCGCAGATGATTATAATTACGCTGTAGCTGCGTAGAGCAGCTTCCGTCCTGCTGATATCCTTCTTGCAGATCTCAGGTCAGGACGTCGACTTTGCAAGACCGCCTTTTAAGGTTGTCTGAACCTTAAAGGTTAAACTTTTCAGACTATATTGTTTCGTATCCATCTCAAAGGAGACTTTGCAATTAATTTTAAATTTTGAGATAAGTATGTAGAAGCCTGGAGTGATCGTTTTCGGACGCGGGTTCAACTCCCGCCGCCTCCACCATTTTTCATCCAGTTAAATCAGTGATTTACAGATAAAAAATGAAAATTGTGCCTAAAATTGTGCCTGTCGTAAATTACCTTCAATGATCGGCCTTGTAAATTGTTTTTCAAAGGAACTCCCATCCTTTCTCTTAAGGTTGGGAATGTATCTTCCATACGTCTTATAGACCATTGAAGTATTCACATGACCCAATGTCCGTGCTACCCATTCCGGTGATTCTCCAGCAGCAAGAGCCCACGATGCAAAAGTATGTCGGGTATCATACATCCTTCTGTGTTGAAGTTTGGTTTTCTGCATTGTCCGGATCCACAGTTCCCGTAGTTCACCGGTCAGCGGCTTTACCTCTGCTCCTGGTATTCAAAACCACCCGGCCGCCAAATTCATAAGTGATTATTGTTTTCATTTGACGACCAGAAATATAGTCTCCAGAATATTTTAAGCGGCCATCTGCAAATTCAAGGCCCTGGAGAAAATATTCAAGGTTCCATTCTTAATCGGGCATAAAATAATTTTCTGAAGACCTGCCCGTCAAGGAATTCAATCTTTTTCCATCATTTATATATCGTGGAAAAGTATCTTTGTAAATCAGGGTAAATCTTGAATTTTGAAATTATTTTTCAAATTTTCCACACATAGAAACTTTATTTCCCATTACGTCTCAAACCATTTCAATATAACATTCAATAATCCTTGAATTCTTCCCTCCCAAGTGCAATATACCAATAATAAACTCAATTCCATAGTCGTTATAATCTGAAAAAAGGAGACTTCATGTATCTATCTGAAGAGAAGCGGGCAGTAATTCGGGCTTGTATTGAAAATTGGAATTTCAACTCAGAAATTAATTCTAAAGAAAATAAAGCTATTGTCATTAATGGGACTAATAAAGCTGAGGATATCAGTAAAGTTTCTCAGATCCTTTTTGATGCCAGGGATGGGAAAGAAGTGTTCACACCTTTTTAAGATAAACTGGGTTTAATTGATATGACTTATAATTTTGATCCTGATAAATGGTATGACAATGAATTGTTTTTGATTCATTCAAAATTAAAAATTGGTAAAATAACACAGAATGAATATGATCAGGCAGTTGAGGTATTGGATAAAAAGCAAGAGGAAATGTGGAAGCGATTGGATGGGACTTATCAGATAAACAACGGGAATTGATAATGGGACCAATATCAAAAAAAGTGATCGACGGGTTAAAAAAAGCTAAGAATCAAAAAATAATAAATTTTTCAGAAATCAAAGAAGCAAAAGCATATGCACAGGATTTGGACAAGGGAGTAGTATCAGGAGACGAGTTATCAAAGTATGATCCTCTCCATGCGGTTTATATCTATGCACAAAACAAGGTTTCAGTCCTTGTAGAACAATTATCCGATTTGCCTGCGTTATCAAAACTGACAAATACTCTTTTCAAGGCTGATGATATTTATTTGCCTTCATTCCCGCCAAAGAGTCCAATTACACAATCCTATTTTACATGCTGGGGATTTTTTGACCTTTGTGTTGGAATTAAAAAAGAATCGTTTGGAACAGTCATTCTTGATCTATTGAAAAATCTAACAGCAGACCCTGGGTTGATTAAAATTATTGAGTGTATGCAGTACTCCAGGATGGGAATCTATGTCCATAAGGGGCACTTGAATCGATATGTAATTTTAGAGGAATTGGTTACCGGGAAAGAAATAAAAGGTATTGTACCAACCGGTTATCAGGGGAAAAGAGATGAGATCTGGTATGCCCGGGTGATGCCAGAGCCATTTTCAGATCTGAATTATGAATATTCTTTAGTATTCACAACCCCATATATTCTTATTGACCTAAATGGCAATCTGGGATCTTCAGCAAAACGGGATGATTGGGAAGCATTCTTTGATCGGAATTTGAAAGCAGCAGGGGGAAAAGACAAAATCAAAGCTTATGAATTTTTTATGAAATATGGAAAAAATAAACACTTTTGGAATGAATATATTTTTGAAGGTTTTGTGAATTATCAAGCTGATATGATAATGCTTGCAGGATTTCCTGATATTCCATTAAGCATGCCTCATTCAGAAGAAAGCCAGAAAGAACGAGGCGAGATATAAAGATGAAAACCATTAACAGAACAGCAATAACCATCCGACCAAAACAACCCTATATAGACTGGGCAAAGTCCTTTGATGATGGCGAGAAGTATGATCCCGGCAAACAACAACCCAACAAATTGAGATTGATCTTGATGACGGGGTAAAAGTAAACTATCCTAAATTCGGCAGGGCATTGAAAAAAATTACAGGACTTAGTTAGAAAACCTATGGAAAATTTGAAAAAACAACTCGCTCATGGCGAAGACAGTCAAACCCAATTCAAGGCTGATGTCCGCAATCCAGATTCCCTGGCTGCTGAAATGGCGGCCTTTGCCAACAGTGATGGCGGGCTTATCTATATTGGCGTGGCAGATGATGGTTCGCTTCCCGGGTTAAGCAGAAAAGACGTGAGCCGGGTCAACCAACTCATCAGCAATGCCGCAAGTCAGCATGCGAGAAGTCCTCTTTTGGTACAGACCAAAAATGTGGTGGTGGGAGAGGAAAAGATTGTCATTGTTTTAACTGTTCCAAAAGGAATTGATAAACCTTATTTTGACCGGAATGGGGTGATCTGGCTGAAGACCGGTTCAGATAAACGCCGGGTGAATTCCAAGGAAGAGCTTAGAAGACTGTTTCAGAGTGTGGATCTTCTTCATGGGGATGAGATTCCGACAAAGGCGGGGATTGATAGAATTGACCGTTTGAGGTTCAGAGATTTTTTAAGGGATATTTACAAAATTGATTTGCCGGAAAGTCCTGATGAATTTTTAAAGCTGCTTCAAAACATGAATCTGGCATGTGAAAACGGATTTTTGAATCTGGCAGGCGTTCTTTTGTTTTCAGAAAATCCAGAGTGGATCAAGCCGGAGTTTATGGTAAAGGCTGTTTCGTATCCAGGCAATGATATTTCAGTTTCCAAATACCTTGACAGTGAAGATTTCTGCGGTCCTCTGAAGAAAATTTACAATGAAGCTCTGGCCTTTATCATGCGGAATCTTAAAAAAATTCAGGCTGGTCAAAGTATAAATGCACCGGGTATGCCTGAAATTCCGCAAATTGTTTTTGAAGAATTGCTGGTGAATGCGTTGATCCACAGAGATTACTTTATCAGCGCGGTTATTCGTATCTTTATCTTTGAAGACAGAATCGAGATCATCAGCCCTGGTCATTTGCCAAACAACCTTACCATAGAAAAAATTACAGCCGGCAACTCAAATATCCGTAATCCGATTCTGGCATCATTTGTGGCTAAAAAGCTGCTTCCATACCGGGGACTGGGTTCTGGAATCAGAAGATCTCTGGAAGAATGGCCTGATATTGATTTTATTGATGATCGGGATGGATGCACCTTTAAAGTGATTGTTCACCGAAATCCGAGATTGGATGAACCTTTAAAAAAGGCTGAACAACCTGAATATGTGGATTTAAAGGTTCATTTGACCCGAAAACATGAACCTTTAACAGATTTACAGGTTCATATTTTAGAATTGATCAG
>Ga0233446_1000556_pt1 | contig 37426 bp, 34 predicted proteins | sample SI_124_October20_4_FD_182780 | JGI IMG/M metagenome (GOLD analysis project Ga0233446, IMG submission 182780) | Seawater microbial communities from Saanich Inlet, British Columbia, Canada - SI_124_October2016_120_MG | ecosystem: Environmental > Aquatic > Marine > Inlet | place: Canada: British...
CTTGTAGGGTAGAATATTCATCAGAGAGAGTCTTGGTTGCACCCAGTGGGTGATGAGCTGTTTGGTTGCAATTCATTATACGACCAAGGCTTTCTCTTTTTTATCTGTTTCTATCTGGGGATTGGGGGTTACCCATGCAGGGCATCTAACTCCGCAGTCAACGCTTCTACTTGCTGCGCTACATCCTCATAATGTTCTACATCAATGGCATCACAAATGACGGCCCCCAGCCGGCTGATTTCAGGATAGCCATAGGGAGACCCACTGCCTTTAAATACATGCGCCTGCTCTCTAACCTCTTCCCAATTTTGATGGGAGAGTGCCTCCACCATGTTATTTTTTCTGACTGCTGTTCTTTCCGCAAACAGAGCAGCCAACTCTTCAGGCCCCATAACAGATGAGCTATGACTCTGACCAACGTCGGTTCCCTGCTCTTGCAGATAGTGACTGATCGCTTGTTTCAATGCCTGGTTGTCGATCGGCTTGCCGAGAAAATCATTACACCCCGCCTCTTCAAACAGCTCTCGATGTTTCTGCATCACGTTGGCTGTAAGTGCAACAATCGGTACCTTATTACCAGATTCACGAATTTTACGCGTGGCCTCAATGCCATCCATCTCAGGCATCTGCATATCCATCAAAATCAGATCATAATGGTTGCTTGCCGCAAGCTGATACGCCTCAATACCGTTATTGGCAATGCTCACCGTCACTCCCATCAACTCTAATATCTGTCGCTCCAGCTGTTGCAGGATCACTGTATCTTCAGCCAGCAAGACATGACCCGATAGCCGCTTCTTCTCCAACTGATGTTCTGACTCCGCTGCAACCCCCTTCTGTTTTGCGGAAAGACCACTCACTAAATAGGGCAAGATAACTCGAAATGATGAACCAATGCCTGGCTGGCTCGACACTTCAAAACGCCCTCCCATTAAATCAACAAGGTTTTGAGAGATATAGAGCCCCAACCCACTACCGCCAAAGCGTCGAGAGATTGATCCATCCGCTTGGTGAAAACGCTCAAAAACCTGTTTCAAGGTCTCTGCATTCATCCCAATACCATGGTCCTCTACAGTAATTACCAGCCCACTCAGATCAACTTGGGTACTCAGCTTGATAATACTGTTGGAGCCTTTCTCCGTAAACTTCAGGGCATTATCAAGCAGGTTAATCAATACCTGCTTGATCCGTTGGGAGTCACCAACCAACTGCATCGGCTCTATGTTGGACTGAATCACCTCCAGCTGTATCCCCTCATCCTTGGTACGCGGGGTAAACATCTGCTCCATTTCACCAATTAGCCCACTAAAGTCATAAGGGTGCGCCTCAACCGTAAAGCGACCCGATTGAATTTTAGACATATCCAGAATGTCATTCACCAGCGCCAACTGACTATGACCAGAAAGCTCGATCGAGCGAAGCAATCGAAGTTTATGGGCATCGTACTCCTGTGAAATCAGTAGATCACTGTAACCAATAATAGCGGTTAACGGTGTTCGCAACTCATGACTCATAGATGCCAAAAACTCATCCTTGGCCATACTAGCAGCAACGGCATCCTCTTTGGCTTGTTGTAGAGCAAGCTCCGCCGCCTTACGTTCACTGATATCTACCGCTACCCCCAGATACCCTGCTACCTCACCTTGCTCATCCAAAACCTGAGAAACTGTAAAGAGAGAAGGTAGCTCTGTGCCATCTTTGCGTAGAAAGGTGTATTCATGCTCGCAGGGGCATCCCTGTTTTGCGTGGGCGGCGAGTGTATCTAATCCCGCTTTGAGTTCCATATTCAGCTCAAGACTGAACTCAACCGCTTTTTCTGCCAGCTCATCCGGGTGGTGGAAACTGACCGGTGTAAGCTTTCCAACCACCTCTTCACTGCGGTAGCCCAGCATTTTTTCTGCAGCGGGGTTAAAGAGTGTAATCGCCCCCCGCAGATCAGTAACAATAATCGCATACCCTGCATGCTGCAGAATAGCACCTTGCAGCGAACTGAGCTTAACCAGCTCTTTGGTTCTCCGCTTTACAGCCCACTTCAAGTTACGATTCCAGAATATCAGCACGATGATAACCAACAAAATGGGCAGCAGAATTTTGCTCAGTGCCTTATTATCAAATCCACTTCCAATACCCTCTACCCACTGCTGACGAATCCGTTGATGCTCCGCTTCAGGAATCATCGCCAAGGCCTTATCCAGAATAGAGCGTAAAATCGGCCAATCTTTGCGCACACCAATCGCATTGATCGACACCGATTCATGGACCTTTCCCTGTATGATCAAGCCAGAAATAAGCTCACTGTTAATGATATGGGTTGCAACTGCACGGTTCCCTACATAAGCATCCACATCCCCTTTAGCCAACGCATCCAGTGCATCACTGGTGTTATCAAACTCCTTCACAATAACAGAGGGGTACCCCTTCCTCAGCACTTTCACCAAGAAGAAGCCCTTCTCAATAGCCACCGTATCACCGGAAAGGTCATCTAGACTCTGATGTTTTGGGTGCTCCTTGCGGGTAAAGATATTGTGCGGAACGGTCACATAGGGCTGAGTAAAGTTAAAAAACGGCTTACGTGACTCTTTAGGGCTGATATCCATCAGTGCGGGCAAGCGCTGCTCTTTAACCGCGTTATAGGTCTCTTTCCAGGGACCGGGGGTGATTTTCAAGCGGTCACCAAGCTGCTTGTTGAGCTGATAAATGATCTCTACCCCAACCCCTTGCGGCCTGCCTGACTCATCTACATAGTCCATCGGCGGCCACGCTTGCATGATTCCGATCTCAATCACCGGATGCTGCTGCAACCACGCCTGCTCTTCGGCTGTCAGTTGAATCTCTGCAGTCTTATCCGATGCAGAGACCACGCCAGTAATAGAAAACAGCGTGAGCAGCTGAAAAAGGCAGAAAATCGTTATGTGGCATGTACTCTTTTTCATCGGGCAGTTTTCGTCAACTTGATATTCATCAGATTATACCAATGACTAACCCACTATTTTGAACATTCAACTCACTTGAAACAGCTGATTAAAGTTTCTTGTAGTAATTTGCTCTACTTGCTGAAGCTCCCAACCACGCAACTCAGCCACCTTCTCGGCCACTGCTCGTACGTAGGCGGGCTGATTTGGTTTTCCTCGATACGGTACAGGCGCTAGGTAAGGAGAGTCGGTCTCAATCAGCAGACGATCCTCTGGAACCTGCTGCAGCACCTCTCTCAGTGAGGCGGCACTATTAAAGGTAATAATCCCGGAAAAGGAGATATAGAACCCCATCTCAAGCGCCTGTTGTGCCATCTCCCAGCTCTCTGTAAAGCAGTGCATAACACCACCACAGGCTGCGGCATCAGCTTCTCTCATAATCTGGATAGTCTCTTCACGAGCCTCGCGAGTGTGGATGATTAATGGCTTGTTACACTGTTTAGCCACCTCAATGTGTGTACAAAAACGCTCACGTTGACGCTGCAACAATAGCTCATCGGTGACATAGTGGAAGTCGAGCCCCGTCTCACCAATGGCAACCACTTTGGGGTGCTCTGCATTTTGTAACAAGGTCTCTGCATCCGGCTCTTGTTGCTCCATCTCATTGGGATGAACACCAACTGAAGCCCAAATGCGTGGATCACTCTCGGCAATTTCAATCACATCTGGATAATTTTCTAGATCGATACAGACATTCAGAAAACCGGTTACCCCCTGCTCTTCTGCCTGCTGCAGTGCATCCGCTAGGGTCTCATCTTGATCCAGTTTCAGGCGATCTAAATGGCAATGTGAATCAATCATTATTATATCTACTCAGTCTATTATCTACTCAATACTCTTTGAGAGGCACCCTTCAAACAGCCTGAACCGTAACTGTCTCCTGCCCCCCATCTTGCAAGATACGAATCACCCGATCTCTCCACAAATCAGAGAATTGCTGACGCACTGTAGTGTCACATCCGGGTTGTAACGCCTGCTTCATCAGTACTGCCATCTCTGGGTTAGGCATAATTGAGGAGGCATCATAACGCACTTGAACAGACTGTCCATTATCGGTGCGTGTAAAGGTAAATACCCCATCAGCAGCAGAGTGGAATTCCATCAGGTGATCTCGCGCAAACTGCCCAGCCAAGCCATGAAAACCATTCTCATCAGTGGCTCCCGTCAACAGAGTAAAGACCTGGCTGATCGGACCATTTACCCCTTGGTCGACGGCACCAGATAGTGAGACTTGGACACCACCACGCACAGGCATCTCTTCTCCGTAGAGCGCATCCATCGCATGAATCACCATTAAGAAAGCCCCTGCTACGGTAGGACAGGCATGTCCTGAGAGCCGTACCACATCATCAAAGGTGTAGTGAAACTCTCCATCACCTGCCCCCAAAAACTGGGCTAGCGGATCAAACAGGGTGATGGAGGGGGTGGTTGGAAATGGAGAGCTCATTACTGTTTTCCTGATAGTGAAGGTACGAGGTAGCAACATATCAGGAGTCCCCCTAAAAGGGGTAGACCTTGGTCAACTGCGCAGACGAACCCATTCCAGCAAGATGCCATCAAACAGTAGCTCTTTATTGACTGGAGTGGTCGACAAGGAGAGCGCATGGGTCACCGTGTCGTAGAGATGAAAGAGGCGCTGATGATCTACCGTTTGTAAACACTGCATCAGAGCCGTCAGTTGATCCCCCTGCGCTTCTCTCTTCAGCAGTTGCGTAATCCACTGCTGTAACCAGCGTAGGGTCATGGTGGGGTCGAGCTTCTTATCATTCCAGCGATAGGCGACCCGAACCGGGTCTGCACGCCCCGTAAGGAGGTCCAACAGCTCTTGTCCCATCTGTTGATGATGTTGCAACAGTGCGGGCTCCGAGAGTGAGAGCGCCTTAAGCGGTGCCCCTGGCGCCAACTGCAACACCTGCTGCGGATCATCCTCTGTTGTAATTTGCTGCTGTAACCAGTCGATACTCTCTGCATGAGTGGGGGCAGGAAAGGCAAACTGCTGGCAGCGGCTGCGTATAGTGGGTAGTAGCCGTGCCGGAGTATGGCTAAGCAAGATAATAACTGCCTCCCCTGGTGGCTCTTCCAAGGTTTTGAGCAGGCTATTTGCCGCATTGTTATTCATGCTCTCCGCTGGCTGTAACAGTACCACCTTGCGTTGTGCAATCTGCGGGGTAAAGGCAAACTCCTCGACCATGCTGCGCACTTGATCAACAGCGAGAACCGCCTTCCCCTCTTCCGGTTGCAGAGTAATCAGGTCGGGATGGGTTGCTGCCGCCAACAACTTACAAGAGGGGCAGTAACCACAAGCATAGCTCGATGGACTGGGGGTGGTGCAGAGCAGGCGTTGCGCCAGCAGTGTTGCCAATACCGCTTTTCCCGTACCCGCGGGGCCATGCAACAACATTGCATGGGGGATACGCTGCTGAGCAATCTGCTGTTGCAGTCGATCCCAGATCGGTTGCTGCCAAGGGAGAATTGTGTTCATACGTACTGCTGAATAAAGGGGGCCAGCTCTGCATCAATACCCTGCTGTACCTGCTCTAATGGCTGCCCTGCATCTACGATATGAAAGCGCTCTGGAAAGGCACTGGCACGTGCGAGATAGCCCTCACGCACGTTATGAAAGAAGCTCATCTCCTCCTTCTCAAAGCGGTCCAGCGCCCCCCGTTTTCCGGCCCGCTCCAGCCCCACTTCAGGCTCAATATCCAGCAGCAGGGTAAAGTCAGGTTCTAACCCCTGTTGTACCCACTGCTCCAGTATGGAGATACGACCGCTATCGATCCCCCTTCCTGCCCCCTGATAGGCGTGGCTGGCATCGGTAAAGCGATCACACAACACCCACTGCCCTGCCTCCAGCGCCGGACGAATCACCTGTGCAATATGCTCCGCACGGGCGGCGAACATCAACATCAGCTCTGCATCCTGTGACATGCCGGTATGGCGATGATCAAGCAGTAGCTCCCGCACCTCTTCTCCCAACGGGGTACCACCCGGCTCACGGGTCTGCACTACATCGATCTCTTGTTGCTGTAGTCGCATCAATATATGGTTGATATTGGTGCTTTTACCGACCCCTTCAGAGCCCTCAACGGTGATAAATTTTCCTAGCTTCATGACTGTCTATGATCCTCGCTTGAGCCGCTGAATACAATCTTTGGTGATCGGTCCGGGCGCATGGAAGCTGATGCCTCCGATCTTGTGGATTGGCCAGATACCGATCAAGCTATTACAGCAGAAAGCCTCTTCCGTCAGAATCAGCTGTTGAAGCGGGATGGGGCGAATGGCTACCGTCACCCCTTGCTGTTGAAGTTGTTCAATAATCTGTTGGCGCATCACCCCCACCACTCCACACAGTCTCAGCTCAGGGGTGACCAGTTCACCATTCTGTACAAAAAACAGGTTACTCATAGTCCCTTCAACCATCTCTCCCTGAGGGTTCATCACCACCCCTTCAGCAATCGCTGGATCACTCCACTCATTGCGAGCCAGCACCTGCTCTAGCCGGTTAAGGTGTTTGATCCCCGCAAGGGTAGGGTTCTCTCCCAATCGGGTGTTGCAGATATGCAGCATAACCCCTTGGGTCACAGCCTCTGACTGCTGTTGCTCGCTATAGGGCCATGGGGAGAGAGAGAGGATACGGGTCGGCGTCTGCGCTTCTGAATAACGGTAACCTCTCCCGCCAGAGCCACGGGTGACAGTAATCTTCAACACCCAGCGATGAATATTTGCATCTGCTGCAGCAATCAACTGTTCGCTCTCTTGTTGCAACAGTACCGCATCCGGTATGGAGAGTGCCAGCCGCTCCCCCCCCTGCTGCAGACGCTGTAGGTGTTGCTGCCAGAACTCAGGCTCTCCATCCACGACAGCAATGGTCTCAAACAGACCATCGCCATACTGTAGCCCGCGATCTATTGCTGTAATCTGGTCGGTTTCTACTCCGTTGATCAGCATCATGATTCTATTCCCAACGCCATCAACATCCCCTTCGCTTTAGCACGGGTCTCTGCCAGTTCACGCTGCGGAATAGAGTCATGGACAATGCCAGCGCCCGCACGCAGGGTGACTTGGTTCCCCTCCATCATCAAGGTACGAATCAGGATATTGAGATCCATCGAGCCATCACGGTTAAGGTATCCAAAGCTACCGGTATAGGCACCACGCGCCTCTGTCTCCAGCTCATTAATCACCTCCATACAACGCACCTTGGGGCAGCCTGTGATGGTGCCGCCGGGGAATAGCGCACGAATCACAGCCCCCGGTGTAATACCCTCTCTCAGCTTTCCCTTCACATTGGAGACAATATGGTGCACATGAGCATAACTCTCCAGCACCATCAGCTCATCGACCTCCACACTTCCAGGTTGGCAGACACGCCCTAGGTCATTACGTTCGAGGTCGATCAGCATAATGTGTTCTGCCTGCTCTTTAGGGTGCGACAACAGCCGCTCAGAGAGCGCTTGGTCCTCTGCCTCATTCTCACCACGCGGGTGTGTGCCTGCAATCGGCCGAGTCTCTGCTATCTGATCACGCACAGAGACCAGACGTTCAGGAGACGAGCTGATGATTGCACGCCCATCTTGCACTACAAGCCCCGCGAAAGGGGCTGGGTTGGTGTCGCGCAGTCGTTGGTAGAGCTGGTAGGGCTGTAGCTGTGCATCACACTGCACTGACCACTGACGCGAGAGGTTGGCCTGAAACAGGTCACCCTCAACAATGTAGTGCTTGATACGTTCGACACTCTGCAAAAACTGCTCGTCATCCTCTTCCACCAGCCCCTCCACAGTGAAGGGGGACACTTCAGGCAGTGAAGAGCATGTAGCCACATCTTGTTGCATCTGCTCTAGATATTGCGCTTCTGTCTCATCTAGTAACAGTAGCCGACCACTGTTGTGCTGCTGCAAAATGGCTGCAGGAATTCGGGTTGCAAAACTGGTTGTTTGTGGGGGGACTCTCCCCCTGGAGAGGATTGGTTCTACTTGATGGGCAAGCTCATAGTCAAGAAACAGAAACCAGCCGCCCCGAAATGGGAGCGTAGATACGCTGGGTTCATACGACTCCTGTTGCCAACAGCAATCCAGTTGCTGTAGAAAATCGCCATCATCCGCATAGAGCGTCTCCCCCGGAAAGGCAAAGAGGATATTCCACCCCTCATCCCCCTTTTGCTCCGCACGACTCTCTAGCAGGTAGGGGTAACGGGCTGGGTTGGCTGCATGAAGGGAGAGCAGGTCTACCCCATCTGCAGCCAACTCAATGGTACGAGTCACCTAGATCTTTTTAAATACTACAGTACCGTTGGTACCACCGAATCCAAAGGAGTTGGAGACGGCCACATCAATCTTCATATCACGAGCGGTATTGGCAACATAATCTAGATCACAGTTTGGATCCTGATTGAAGATGTTGATGGTAGGTGGTGAAACCTGATCACGAATCGACAAAATCGTGAAGATCGCCTCAATACCACCCGCTGCCCCCAGCAAGTGCCCTGTCATCGACTTGGTGGAGTTCACTGCCAGCTTATAGGCGTGGTCCCCAAAGGTTAGCTTCACCGCAGAGGTCTCTGCGACATCCCCCGCAGGCGTGGAGGTACCGTGTGCATTGACATACTGAATCTCATCGGGGTTAACCCCAGCATCAGCCAGTGCACTGTTCATACAGCGGGAAGCACCCTCGCCACCGGGAGAGGGAGAGGTCATGTGATAGGCATCACCACTCATACCAAAGCCTGTCACCTCTGCATAGATATGGGCACCACGCGCCTTGGCGTGTTCGTACTCTTCCAGTACCACGACACCAGCACCATCACCGAGCACAAATCCATCACGGTCGACATCCCAAGGGCGGCTTGCCGTCTGTGGGTCATCATTACGGGTAGAGAGTGCTTTGGCAGAGGCAAAACCACTCAGTCCTACTGGAGAGGTCGCATTCTCAGCGCCACCCGTCACCATCACATCAGCATCGCCATAGACAATCATCCGCGCCGCATCACCGATACTGTGTGTAGCACTACTACAGGCGGTTACGATCGCAGTATTTGGCCCTTTTGCACCGATCAGGATAGAGAGGTTTCCAGAGACCATATTGATGATATTGGAGGGGACAAAAAATGGGGAGACCTTACGTGGGCCACCGTTGACCAGTGAGTCACGCCCTTTTTCAATACCCGGTAGACCACCAATGCCAGAACCGACAGAGACACCCACACGCTCGGCATTCTCTTCAGTAATCTCCAGTCCGCTATCGCGGAAGGCCTGAACACCAGCAGCCATTCCATAATGGATAAAGCTGTCCATTTTGCGCAGATCTTTCTTCGTCAAGTACTCCAACGGATCGAAGCTCTCTTTAACAGAACAGGAGAATTTCACGGGAAATTCAGTGGCATCAAAATGGGGTACCAGACCCGCACCGCTCTTTCCTGCCAGAATACTTTCCCAACTCTCGTTTACGGTATTACCTACTGGAGAGACCATCCCCAAGCCGGTTACTACTACGCGTCTGTCACCCTTCATTTTGACTGATCTCCATCAATGTCTGTTTGTCTGAATCTATATGTGCCTATGGCATTAAGATAAGGCGCGACTATGCCGAGTTAGACTCACCATGTCAAATAGTAGCTGCTTACGATTCACCCGCATAAGGCAGATCAACCTCCACAGCCAGACCACCCAAGCTTTCAGAGCTTTTCAACACCATCTTCCTTGATAGAGGGTGACAATATCTTTAACAATCGCCAATCTTCAGCGAGTAACAGTTTACTAAAGAGAACAGAAACCAAGCTGAAAGTACTCACATAAAAAAAGGCCACACCTGTGTAGAGGTGCAGCCTTTCTATCATCTGTAGCCGTTACTAAAAACGGCAATCAGCTGGATTTGATTATGCGTTCGCCTTATTGACGTAATCAATAGCCTGCTGAACAGTAGTGATATTCTCTGCGTCATCATCAGGAATCTCACAACCAAACTCCTCTTCCAGCGCCATCACCAGCTCAACTGTATCCAGTGAGTCTGCGCCCAAATCGTCTACGAAAGATGATTCGTTGGTGATCTCCCCCTCTTCAACACCCAACTGCTCCGCAACAATCTTGGTAATCTGTGCTTGAATATCGCTCATGTGTATCCTCTACCCTTTTATATAATTAAAATTACAACTCACTAAAGTTGCGGCATATTTTACCACGCTCCAGCGATTTACAAAACCGATTTTAGCGCCTTGCTTACATGTACATGCCACCGTTGATATGCAGTGTCTGCCCGGTCACATAAGAGGCTTCGTCAGAGGCCAAGAATGCAACTGCATTGGCAATATCTTCAGGTTGACCGAGTGCTCCTGCAGGGATCTGCACCTTCAACGCCTCTTTCTGTTCTTCCGGCAGTGATTTGGTCATATCCGTATCGATAAAGCCTGGAGCGACCGTATTCACGGTCACCCCGCGAGAGGCCACCTCACGTGCCAGTGACTTGCTAAAGCCCATGACACCCGCTTTAGCCGCGGCATAGTTAGACTGCCCAGCATTGCCCATCGCACCGACTACCGAGGTAATACTGATAATACGACCACTACGCGCCTTCATCATCCCGCGTAGGCACGCCTTAGAGACACGGAAGATAGAGGTGAGGTTGGTATCCATGATATCGCCCCACTCCTCCTCCTTCATCCGCATCAGCAGATTGTCACGAGTGATGCCCGCGTTATTAATCAGCAACGTCACAGCACCATGCGTATCAGCAATCTGTTTGATGGTAGCGGTAATGGCATCAGGGTCTGTCACATTCAACATCATCCCCTGCCCCTGAATTCCGGCCTCTTGCATGTAGGCGGTAATCTTCTCAGCGCCAGCATCAGAGGTTGCAGTCCCAATCACCGTAGCGCCCATCTTACCCAGTTTCAACGCAATCGCCTGTCCAATACCACGACTTGCTCCTGTAACCAGTGCGACTTTTCCTTGCAGACTACTCATAGCTTATCCCTCTCCATTAGTCAGTGAGATGGCAGCCTCTAGGCTCGCCTGATCAAACAGTGGTGCCGCTTTGATCTCTTTTTCAATACGTTTATTGAGGCCGGCCAATACTTTGCCAGGGCCACACTCAATTAAGGTATCCACACCTGCACGCTTCATCTCACGAATCGTCTCTACCCAACGTACTGGGTTGTAGAGTTGGCGAGTCAGAGAGCCGCGAATCGCATCTGGCTCAATCTCTGCACTGACATCAACATTATTGATTACCGGAATCTCAGGTGGATTGATCACAATTGGGGCCATAGCACTGCCAAAACGTTCAGCCGCTTGACGCATCAAGCTAGAGTGTGAAGGCACACTAACAGGCAACGGTAGTGCGCGTTTAGCTCCAGCCTCTTTAGCCAATACCGTAGCACGCTGTACCGCATCAGCACTACCTGCAATGACTACCTGTCCCGGTGCATTAAAATTAACTGCCTCAACCACACCACCCTCTGCGGCACTGCCACAGACTGTTCGTACTTGGTCATCATCTAATCCAAGAATAGCAGCCATTGCGCCTTCCCCTTCGGGAACGGCCTCTTGCATCAGACGACCACGTTCTGCAACCAGCTTGACCGCCTCTGAAAAATCAAGCGCTCCAGAACAGACCAGTGCAGCGTACTCCCCCAGACTATGGCCTGCCATTACCGATGGCTCTAACCCATTTTGCTGCTGCCAGACACGCCATGTGGCTACACCTGCTGTCAACATTGCCGGTTGGGTATTAATGGTCTGGTTGAGAGACTCTTTAGGCCCTTCAGAGACCATCTGCCAGAGGTTAAAACCGAGTTGGTCTGATGCCTCTGTGAAGGTCTCTCCGACAATGGGATATTGCGCTGCCAAGTCGGCCAACATGCCAACCGCTTGTGAACCCTGACCGGGAAATACAAATGCTAATTTCATGAGCAACCCTTAAATATTGACTATTCTGTTTTGAGTATTTTGTTTTAACTATTCTGTATTGAGTACGTTAGAAACGGGCGAGCGCTGAACCCCAGGTAAAGCCACCGCCAAAGGCCTCCATCAAAATGGTCTGCCCTTTTTTAATCTTTCCACTGCGCACCCCCTCATTCAGCGCCAGAGGCACCGAGGCTGCAGAGGTGTTGCCGTGGTCTTGCACCGTAAGAATCACATGCTCCATCGGCATCTTCAATTTCTTTGCAGTCGCCGCAATGATACGTACATTGGCTTGGTGTGGTACCAGCCAGTCGATATCCTGCTTCTGCATATTATTGGCTTCAAGAGTCTCATCAACAATACGCCCTAAAGTATTGACTGCCATCTTAAAAACCTCATTCCCTTTCATCTCCATAAAGGGAATTTCACCAGCAATACCGGAGGAGACACCGCCAGCGGGAACATGCAGTAGCTCTTCATACTGACCATCAGCATGGATATGGGTAGAGAGGATTCCGGGTTCTTCAGATGCCTTCAGCACTACCGCACCTGCCCCATCCCCAAATAGGATGGCGGTACCACGATCGGTAGGATCGATAATGCGCGACATGGTCTCTGCACCCACTACCAGCGCACACTTGGCAGAACCCGCACGCACAAAATTATCCGCTACCGAGAGCGCGTAGATAAAACCGGTGCAGACCGCCTGCACATCAAAGGCAGGACAGCCATGAATATCGAGCCGCTGCTGGAGAAGACACGCGGTACTAGGGAAGACCTTATCCGCTGTAGTTGTTGCCACTACAATCAGGTCAATCTCATCCATCAAGATACCGGCCATCTCAATCGCCTGACGTGAAGCTTTCTCCGCTAGGTCACAGGTGTTCTCACCCTCTGCAGCAATGTGGCGAGTATGGATTCCGGTACGGGCGACGATCCACTCATCACTGGTATCCATCATCTCTTCAAGGTCAGCGTTGGTGCGTACCCCTTCTGGCAGATAACCGCCAGTCCCTACAATTTGAGAATAGTTCACGCTTTTCCCTCTACAAAGGTTTTATGTAGATGGTCATTGATCTTCTGTGGAACCGCATGTTCCACCTCCGCAATGGCCACCTGAATTGCATTTTGGAAACCGATCACATCGGTGCCTCCATGACTCTTAACCACAATACCACGTAATCCGAGTAGGCTGGCACCATTATAGTTGCGCGGGTCGATACGCCCGCGGAAGGCCTGCAGTACGGGCATTGCGATCACCCCCGCCAATTTAGTAAGCCAATTTCGCTTAAACTCTTGCTTGATAAAGTGGCTGACCATATGCGCCAACCCCTCACTCGCCTTGAGTGCGATATTACCGACAAAGCCATCGCTGACCACCACATCTACCGTACCTTTATAGATATCATCACCTTCAACAAAACCGTGATAGTTGAGATCACTCTGCGAGAGTATCTCCGCTGCCTGTTTCACAATTTCGTTGCCCTTGATCTCCTCCTCACCAATATTGAGCAGACCGATCGTTGGGTTCTCTCGTCCATCAACTGCCGAGACCAGCTCTGCACCCATCACTGCAAATTGGTAGAGACTCTCTGGCGTGGCATCAATATTGGCACCAAGATCCAACATATAGCTGGTCCCTTGGGTAGTCGGCAACATACCGCAAATTGCAGGGCGATCAATACCGGGTAGCATCTTCAACACAAAACGGGAGGTGGCCATCAATGCGCCGGTATTACCAGCACTGACACAGGCTCCGGCCTCGTCTGCCTTAACCAGATTGAGCGCAACACGCATAGAGGAGTCTTTCTTCTTGCGCAAAGCACTAGAGGGGGACTCATCCATCTCCACTTGCTGTGAAGCGTGCTGAATGCGAATACGCTGTTTGAGTACAGGGTCAATGCTCGCAAGATGAGAGCTAATCCGTTCCTGATCACCGACCAGAATCAGATGAAGCGTAGCATGTTTCTCCAACGCTTGAAGCGATGCGGGGATTGTGACCTCTAGGCCATAATCCCCGCCCATTGCATCAATGGAGATTGTTATTGTCATAGCCCCAGCTACCAGCGTAATGTGGGGTGACAGGTGTTCACCATCAGTCGTGATTAATCTTCAGAACCGTTCTGAACAACCTTGCGGCCACGGTAGTAACCGTCTGGAGTGACGTGGTGACGTAGGTGAGTCTCACCGGTCTCTGCGTCAACAGAGAGGGATGGAGCCGTAAGGGCATCATGTGAACGACGCATACCACGCTTGGAGCGGGTCTTTTTGTTTTGCTGTACAGCCATTGGAATTCTCCAAAATATAACAATAAAAATGAGCCGTTCAATAAACGGCCTGAAAGCTGCGGCGAATTATACTGGAATAGTATGGGGTTCGGCTACTAAAAATAAGCACTTTCTCATTGTATCAAGGAGCGTCTCCCCCTATAATGCGCAACCACAAAGCCGAGGTGGCGGAATTGGTAGACGCAGCGGATTCAAAATCCGCCGGCAGCAATGTCTTGGGGGTTCAAGTCCCCCCCTCGGTACCAATTACAAAAGAACGAGTTATCGATAAAATCGGTAGCTCGTTTTTCTTTTCTGAAAGCTAAAAAAATAGCCCCGTAAACTGCTGACCACCACACAGAACAACACCTCACAAGAGTAAACCCTTCTCAAGGAGATAAAATTGTGAGCATCAAAGCTAGAAATTGGAGTACATATCAACACTCCTTCCTTTAGAAACCTTCTCATCTGCCGCTGATGTATTAATAACACAATACTAACAACCCAGAGACAGACTGATGAATACAGCGCCTACTGCAGACTTCCATACAAACCAGCACCGAGCTGCTGTCATTGATGACTTAGCTCATGCTACAGCAGGCACTCCAGTCGAAGACATTGAGACCCTGGAGAACGCTCAAGAGACATGGGACCCTAGCTGTTTTGTTCCAACTATGCACTTTTTGCGTGGAGTCATCCACGCTGAGCATTAAGGGTGTGCCAGCCACTGCTCGAACCACGTAAGGTTTATGGATACAGCGGTGCACATTGCATAAAAAAGGCAGCCGAAGCTGCCTTTTTTACGTCACTCTAAAGCGATGAGTCGCTAGAGCGTCTACCTTCTATACTGCTTTTACATTGTTGGCACATGGACCTTTCTGGCCCTGACCTACTTCAAACTCTACCTCTTGACCGTCAGCTAGAGTAGCGTAACCGCCCCCTGCCTGAATCTCAGAATGATGAACAAACAGGTCTTTGCTTCCATCTTCAGGAGTAATAAAACCAAAACCTTTACCTGCGTCAAACCACTTCACTGTACCTTTACTCATAATGCTCTCTTATCTTATGGCGAAAAATATAATTCTGTCTTTGCTATCGCCATTACGAAAACAGAAGTTAAACATATAGGTATATCGTATCAGCTACTTATCCACTTCAAAAGAAGAGTTTTCAACAATAACCTCATATTTGTAACCAGCCCCAAAATCCCGGTCCACAATCAGCTTGCCACTGGCCAAAACTGTATCACCTACCTTAACCGTGGAGGTCTTGGTAAGGAAGATAATATCATTAGTTCCTGCGCTACCCGTACCATCTTGAAGGTGTACCCAATCTTTTTTCATGATCTGCTTGGATATTTTCACCACCTGACCATGCACCTTGATAATTTTATTACTGAGTTCATCCTTTCGGCTAAATAGTTCCGCGACAGTGTAGCCACCTACCGCTTTGCTCATCTTGACTACAGGAGCACTGTTTTTTGGCTTTGGCGCCGCTGGGTGGGAGAAGGCGGGTTCTGCACTCCTGGCATTACTGCTGCCTTGGGTTATACGCCCAACAAACATCAAAGAAGCAAAGGTGCGATTCAGACTTTTGCTGGTAAAGTTGGCCATTTTCATCTGCTCGTCGAAGCTGATGATATCTCCGATCTCTACTTTTTCGGTGGGCCCAGCAATCCAGAACTCTTTTTCATTTTGCATGACTTTGGCATACGTATAACCACCTGCACTCATAGTCTCCATAACAGAGCCCGTATGATTAACGGCCCATAGTGACGATGAGGTCAGCAACAGGGCGAGGGTTAGCAAAGATTTTAAGTTCATACATTGACTCTAATTTGATTGTTATAGTGCTCTATTGTAGCTTTAATTCTAGGTGCAATAGGTCAATTATTTACGTTTTTCAAGCTGTTTTCTTCTCAACTAACCTAAAACTGACTACACCCTCCTCCATCATACACAAACAACAAAAAGGCTCATCCACCATAAACAGTGAACGAGCCTTTCTGCCTACTTCCACCTGATTAAGGCAGAGGTAGCGATCAACATCAAGCGAAGGGGTGATTCAGTACAATCGTCTCTTCACGGTCTGGACCTGTGGAGATGATATCAACAGGCACCCCACACAACGCTTCCAGACGTTTCAGATAAGCCTTGGCATTTTCTGGAAGAGCATCATAGCTCTTGGTACCCAGTGTAGACTCACTCCAGCCCGCCATCTCTTCATAGACAGGAACACATGCCTCAAATGCATCGGCACCAATCGGTGGTGCAGAGAGGATCTCGCCATCCATGTTATAACTGGTACAAATTTTCAACGTTTCCAGACCATCCAGCACATCCAGCTTGGTGATACAGAGCCCAGTAAAGCTGTTGATCTGTACAGCACGGCGCAGTGCAACCGCATCAAACCAGCCACAGCGGCGCGCGCGTCCTGTAGTCGCACCATACTCATGCCCTTTATCGGCCATGTGCTTGCCGTTGTCATCACACAACTTCTCACCATCATACAACTCTGTCGGGAATGGACCACCACCAACACGAGTAGTGTAGGCCTTGGTGATACCAAGAATGTAATCAAGGTAGCGTGGACCAAAACCAGTACCTGCAGAGGCGCCGCCTGCAGTGACTGTTGAGGAGGTGACATAGGGGTAGGTACCGTGATCAATATCCAGCAATGTCCCCTGCGCCCCTTCAAACAGAATGCCTTTATCTTTCTCATAGAGGTCAAACAGCTCTGAAGTGACATCAGTCGCCATTGGACGTAGCTCTTCAGCCATCGCCAGTGAACTCTCCAGCACCTCTTGATAATCGACGGTATCGGCCTTGAAGTAGTGCTCCAGCGCGAAGTTGTGGTACTCCATCACCTCTTTCAGGCGCTCAGTAAAACGGGCCGTATCGAGCAGGTCCCCCAGACGGATGCCGCGACGAGAGACCTTGTCCTCATACGCAGGGCCGATGCCACGACCCGTAGTACCAATGGCCTTTTTGCCACGAGCAATCTCACGCGCTTGATCCAATGCAACATGGTAGGGAAGAATCAGTGGGCAGGCTTCACTGATACGCAGACGCTCACGGGCAGGAATACCGCCCTCTTCCAGCATCTTAATCTCTTTCAGCAGTGCATCCGGTGCCAGTACCACGCCATTACCGATAAAGCAGGTGACGTTATCACGCAGGACACCCGAAGGGATCAGGTGAAGCACCGTGGTCTCTCCATCAATGACCAGTGTATGCCCGGCATTGTGTCCTCCCTGAAAACGGGCAACAGCCGCTGCGCGGTCGGTCAATAGATCGACCACCTTGCCTTTACCCTCATCACCCCATTGGGACCCAATAATTACTACGTTCTTAGCCATCTTCTCACTTCCTAAATAATGACAACAATCTCACGCAAAAACGCCAAGGCTAATAGAACCGCCTTGGCGTCTCTGCGTGAAGGTTAAATAGTTACTGCAGCCCAGCCACCTTCTTGCTGAACTAACTTTCGGTCACACCCCATTGCGGCTGCGTCCTCTTTTTGACCTGCTAATTCTACCACTACTCGCTCTCCTGTCTTGCGTAGACGTTCGATTTCACGGTGTAGTTCGATTGAATCTGTTGATGGGGCAAAAATCGAGGCTGGGGGGTAATGCTCTTCACTTGGCTTAGTCACGAGGTTTTTCAGGTCTCCACTAAAGCCTGTCGCAGGGCGAGCACGACCAAACACCTCTCCTACATTATCGTAACGACCACCTGAAGCTACCGCATCGCCTTGCTCAGGGATATAGGCCGCAAACAGTACACCCGTGTGGTAGTCATAACCACGCAACTCAGCCAAGTCAAAGTGGAACTCAACACCCCACTGCTGCTGTTCAGCCACAGCAACGATCTTCTCCAGCTGTTCAATTTCCGCATGGAAACGGCTATCGAGCTGCTGTTTTGCCAACTGCAGTACCTCAACGCCGCCGTTCAGCGTATTGAGTGCGATCAACTGTGCACGGGCTGCATCATCGACCACTACACGGTTAGCAATCTCATTCAGCTCGGTCGAGGCCTTACACTGCAACGCATTGAACAGCTGAGGCTCATCCACCTCAGAAACGCCTGCCAGTTCAATCAATCCACGATAGATACCCACATGCCCCAGATCCAACACAATAGAGTCGTGCCCTGCTAGCTTCACCATCTCCAGCATCAGGCGAATCACCTCTAAGTCACTCTCGATAGTAGCGTGACCGTAGAGCTCTGCACCGACCTGAATTGGACTGCGGGTGGCACCTGAGATCTCAGGCCGAGTGTGCAACACAGAACCGAGATAACAGAGACGGGTAGGCCCTTCACGATTGAGACGATGCGCATCGATACGTGCCACCTGTGGTGTCATATCCGCTCGCACCCCCATCATTCGACCCGTAAGTTGATCGGTCAGTTTGAAAGTCTGTAGATCAAGATCATTACCAGCACCTGTCAACAGCGACTCCAGATACTCAATTAAGGGAGGAATAACGGTCTCATATCCCCAACCATGAAACAGGTCGAGCACACTGCGGCGCAACGCCTCAATCTCCATCACCTCCGCAGGCAATAGCTCCTCAATACCATCTGGCAGTCTCCACCGCTCCAGTGTCGGTGTTGTACGTTTACTATCCACGTTGTAGCTCTCTTAGCAACTCTCTTAACTCACTCGAATGAGATAGAGCAGGGCTGCACCAGCAACCATGCTCACCACACCCATCTTTCTGAGCGTATCGCTCTCCATCCCTGCCAGCCGCACCATAGTCTCGCGCCACCCTTGCGGATTGAGGGCAGGTAACAGCCCCTCAATCACCAACACCAGCGCCAGTGCAGCAAACAGATCCGACCAGACCATACTCTACTTCTGATCTACTTTCTTACCGGTGAAGTACTGGAAGAACTCGCTATCGGGTTCTAGCACTAGCAGGTCATTCTTGCTATGGAAAGTGTTCTCATAGGCACCGAGACTGCGGTAGAAGGCGTAAAACTCTGCATCTTGGTTGTAGGCGTTTGCGTAAATTTCAGTCGCCTTAGCATCCCCTTCACCACGCATTTTCTCTGACTTCTGATTCGCCTCAGCAAGAATCACCGTGCGTTGGCGATCGGCATCAGCACGCAGACGCTCTGCCGCCTCTGAACCCTCGGAACGGAACTCCTTAGCAATACGATCACGCTCTGCTTCCATACGACGGAATACGGAGTTGCTCACCTCTTGCGGCAGATCAACACGCTTGATACGCACGTCTACTACCTCGATACCAAACTCCTTGGCCTGGAAACGTGAACTTTCAGTAATCGCAGCCATGATCTCATCACGCTCACCACTGATCACTTCCTGTACCGAACGCTTACCAAACTCACCACGCAGTCCATCCTTAACCACCTGCGAAAGACGCTGATTAGCAACCCAGAAGTCGCCACCCACCGACTTGAAGAAGGTCTCTACATTACCAATACGCCACTTAACGAACGAGTCGACCTGTACATTCTTCTTCTCTGCCGTCAGATAACGCTCAGGGTCCGCGTCCAGTGTCTGGATACGTTTATCGAATTTACGTACGTTATTGACGATGGGTACCTGAAAGTGAAGCCCAGCCGGGTAATCTGTCTCTGCAATCTGCCCAAGACGGAATTTGATCGCCAGCTCACGTTCATCCACGATAAAGGCCGACATCGACAGGACGATCAGACCGACAACAATTGCGCCAAGCGCTACTTTAATACTGTTCATGATCGTATCCTCTTATCGACTTCTGCTGCGCTGATCGGCACGACTGGAACTGCTGCCGCTATCACCACTGTTACGACTACTGGTCGGCGCTGCTTGACGCTCAACCACGGGGCGTGCATTAGACGACTGTCCAACCATCTTATCCAGCGGCAAATACATCATGCTATTACCACTATCGACATCCACCAACACCTTACTGGAACGAGAAAGCACCCCTTCCATAGTATCGATATAGAGACGCTTACGAGTCACCTCAGGAGCCTTCTGATACTCAGCCAAAATCTGATTGAAGCGAGAAGTCTCACCATCCGCCTTGGCAACCACCTTCTCACGATAGGCCTCAGCTTCAGAGAGGATACGAGCGGATGCACCACGCGCCTTCGGCAACAGATCATTACTGTAAGCCTCAGCCTCATTGATCAGACGCTGTTTGTCCTCACGCGCCTTTACTACGTCTGCAAATGAACCCTGTACCTGATCGGGTGGCTGCGCATCCTGCATATTCACGGTGGTCACTTCCAGACCGGTATTGTAACGGTCGGCAATTTTCTGAATCAGATCGCGTGAACGGGAGGCGATATCGCTACGTCCATCAGTCAATACATAATCCATATTGCTCTTGCCGATCACATCACGCACCGCACTCTCGGTAGCTTGGCGTAGCGTGACATCGGGATTCAACACACTGAAGAGATAGTTCTGCGCATCTTTGATGCGATACTGCACCGCAAACTTGATGTCGATGATATTCTCATCCTTGGTCAACATCAGTGACTCACGCGGTACAGAACCCGTTGATTGCGTACCGCCACGAGAGCGGTAACCGATCTCAATATTGCGAATCTCTTCTACGTTGACCTTCTCTACCTGGGCAATCGGATACGGTGGTACCCAGTGCGGCCCCGGCAAGGTGGTTGAAAAGTACTTACCAAAATAGAGCTCTACACCACGCTCAGCAGGGTCAACAATATAGACTCCAGAGAGCATCCAGATGGCACCCAACACACCAAATAGGGTACCCAACCCAATGGTTACACCGCTACCACCACCACTGCTAGGCTTATCGTCATCACCACCGCCTCCACTCCCAGAAGGGCCGACTGGGCGAGGGCCGCCCCTCTTCTTCTTTCCTCCACCACCACCAAAGATTTTACTCAATGACTCTTGTAGTTTTTTCGCCACTTCGTCCAAGTCTGGCGGCTCTTGACTGTTTTTACCGCCACCGCCCCACGGGTCATTACCCTTCGGACGGTTATTACCGGAGTCGTTGTCCCAGCCCATCTCCATCTTACCCGGCTGTTGCGGGGTCATGGCAGCGCTGCTCTGCATCGGTTGATCCTTCATGGATTAATCAGTTCCTGTTCAGTTAAAGTTTGGTTAAAAATTCGTTACAACATCACACGTGTCGAAGCTACGATTCGACACGATCACAAAGATGTAGATGATCCAGTGTTTTGAGCGGGAGATCAACCTCCATCTTCCACCCCCCCTCTTCAGTAAACTCTTCAGCAACCACCCCCCCCTCATGGTGCAGCTGCGCATGTAGCTTTCCCTCATCGGGATGAAGGGTCACGGTACCTTGAAGAAACTCGCCAGAAAAGCGCTCAGCCAACACCCCAAGCAGTGACTCAATGCCTTCTCCACTCTTTGCAGAGAGCCAGACACGAGAGATATTACCTTCTGGGTCAGAATCAATCCGAGGCTCTAAGTTTTCAGCTAGATCGATTTTATTGTAGATCTCTATCTGCGGAACCTCTGCTGCACCAATCTCATTTAGCACATCATTGACCTGTTCGATATGGTCCTGCCGATCCTCATGTACCGCATCGATCACATGTAGGAGCAGGTCTGCTTCAACCGTCTCTACCAAAGTAGAGCGAAACGCGGTGACCAAATCATGCGGTAGATTGCGGATAAAACCCACGGTATCGGCAAACACCACCTTGCTTCCCGCAGGCAGTTTGACGCTACGCATGGTCGGATCGAGCGTAGCGAAGAGCTGGTCTGCCGCATAGGCATCAGCCTTTGTCATATGGTTAAACAGGGTCGATTTCCCCGCATTGGTGTACCCCACCAGCGAGATGGTTGGGGTGGTGGTGCGCTTACGTGAACGCCGCCCTAAGGCGCGAGTTGCCTCTACCTTCCCTAACCGCTTGATAATCTGTTTGATACGCAGACCAATCATACGACGGTCACTCTCTAGCTGAGTCTCACCCGGTCCACGTAGGCCGATACCGCCCTTCTGTCGCTCCAGATGGGTCCAACCCCGAATCAGACGTGTGGAGAGGTGGCGCAGCTGTGCAAGCTCAACCTGCAATTTACCTTCATGGGAGCGCGCTCGTTGCGCGAAAATATCGAGAATCAGTGTGGTGCGATCCAGCACACGACACTCGAACAGCTGCTCTAGGTTACGCTCCTGTGCTGGAGCCAGTGCATGGTTAAAGATCACTACATCCACGTCAGCGACAGCGACGATCTCTTGAATCTGCTCCGCCTTACCACTACCGATAAAGTATTTCGGCTCAATCGAGCGACGACGGACAATCAAGGTATCAACAATCTCTGCGCCAGCGGAGTCCGCCAACAGCTCGAACTCCTCAACCACTTCGGCTAGGTGATCTTCCTGGCCCAGATCAAGATGGACCAATAGAGTACGGTCACCACCTTGGTGACGTTCAAAAAATTGAGCCAAGAGCGTATCAGACCGAAACGGTCATAGTGAAAACTGGAGTAGACACCAAACTACTTTTAGTCGTTATCGTAGTCCACATTCACTGGACGTGAAGGAACAATCGTCGAAACTGCATGCTTGTAAACCATCTGATTTACAGAGCTTTTCAGCAAAATCACAAACTGATCAAAAGAGTCGATCTGTCCTTGCAACTTGATCCCGTTAACCAGAAAGATCGAAACAGGCACCTTCTCTTTACGTAAAACGTTGAGGAATGGTTCCTGTAGTTGCTTGCTTTTACTACTCATTTCACTTACACCTTTATTATTGTTTTCAAACAGTTTAGAACTATAACAGAAGAGATTGTGATTACAAAACAAATATTTTGTTCAAAATAAATAACGCCTCTTGGTTGAACCAATGCAACTAAGAGGAGAGATATACTTGATATGCTTGTAACAGTTCGTAATAATTGCGACAAGACCGAACGCCATCCTCTCTAAATTTAAGCAGGTACTCCATGACAAAAAAAATCATTGAAAAGACACTGGCAGCTGCTCTAGTGACAACAGCTACATTTCATACAGGGGAGCTTCTGGCTGCTGGCTTCTACCTCAAAGAGCAGTCTATCGTCTCTCAGGGGCAAGCCTTTGCCGGAGTGGCAGCCCAATCTGGCATTGCATCAGCAGCCTACTTTAATCCGGCTGGACTGGCTACTCTGGAGAGTTCAGTGGTTGAGGGTGGTGTTCACGTTATTGTTCCTGATCAAAAGGTGAACGGCTCAATCAGCAGCATCAGCAGTACAACATATACAACAGCTACAGCACTTGGTGCCAACAATAACAACGAACAAGATACACTCTCAACCACAGCCATCCCCAACCTCTACTGGGCAAAACCAGTGGGGGAATATGTTATTGGGGCCAGTATCAATGCACCATTTGGTTCAGAGAATGAATATGACGCAGACTACTTTGGTCGTTACAACCATATCAGCGCCTCGCTCAAAACCATAGATTACACAGTAACAGCTGCTCGACAAGTCAATAAAAACCTTCGTATTGGTGGAGGCATCTATTATCAAACACTTGATATTGAGCAGAAGAAAGCAACCCACGTTGCACAAACTGGGACTTTGAAAGGGGATGCCTCAGATATTGGCTTTTCTCTCGGGGTCCAATACAACACCGGAGACACAACCATTGGCCTCTCACACCGCAGTGGCTCCACCCAAGATATAACAGGAACAAATACTCTAGTTGGTACCGGTGCATTTACAGCAGGCACCTACTCAACTAACGCAACCATGAAGTTACCTGCTATCACATCACTCGGCATAGAGCATACCCTAAATAAAAACACTGACCTATATTTTGGAACAACTCATTACAACTGGAGCGTATACGACTCTCTTACAACTACTACTTTAGGGATCCCCCAGACGCTGGGCAACCCTTATGTGTCAACCACAATCAACAACTACAAAGACACAATCAGCTATTCAGTTGGCGTAAACCACCAGTACAACCATGATCTTGAACTCAGAGGCGGCATCCATTTTGACCCTACCCCCACAGCAGATGACTATCGTAGCCATAGTACACCCGATGAGGACCGTACTTGGCTCTCACTAGGCTTAAGCAAGAAGATGGATAAAGAGATGACGATTGACTTCGCCTTCAGCCATATTATGGTCGATGATGCCAAAATCACAAATAAGCAAGTTGGTAGCGCTACTGTAGACACCGTTCACACCATCTCCTCTACCACCGAAACCACCCACAACATCCTCTCTATCGGGATACGGAAAACTTTCTAGCAATCCAATCCACCGACTTCGGTTCAGAGGGTTCCATCCACTCAACTGAAGTCGGCCAATTCCTCAGCCAAGTCAACTGCCGCTTCGCCAACTGGCGGGTAGCAACCGTGGCTCGGTAGATCATCTCCTCCCGATCCAACTTGCCATCCAGATACTCCCACACCTGACGATACCCTACCGAGCGCATTGATGGCATCTCTGGATTTAAGTCTCCTCGCTGTTTCAGCGCCTCGACCTCTTCAATAAAACCTTCATCAATCATAATCTCAAAACGTTGCTCTATACGCTGATGCAGGACTGAACGATCCTGTGGGCTGATCGCCACCATGCTGACCTGCTCCTCAGGCATCGCCTCCGCCTTCTGCTGTTGTTGCAGAGTTGTAATTGGCGTACCTGTCATCTCATAGACCTCCAACGCACGCAGAATGCGCTGTGGATCATTGGCATTGATACGCTCTGCTGCCAGCGGGTCAACCTGCTGTAACTTCTGATACAGAGTTGCCAACCCCTGTTGTTGCCGCTGCGCCTCCAGCTGTTGACGTACTACGGGATCCGACTCGGGCAGTGTGGAGAGGCCAAACTGTAGCGCACGGTAGTAGAGCATCGTCCCCCCCACCAATAGTGGGATGTTGCCATTGGCGCGAATCTCCTCAATCTCTCGTAGCGCATCACTTCTAAAGCGGGCCGCAGAGTATGCTTCTGCAGGGTCCATAATATCGATCAGTCGATGAGGGGCTCGTTGTAAGGTCTCTGCATCGGGTTTGGCGGTACCGATATCCATCCCCTTGTAGACCAGCGCTGAATCGACACTGATAATCTCAAAGGGGTAACGCTCCACCAGCTCTACCGCCAGTGCGGTCTTACCCGCAGCGGTTGGCCCCGTCAGAAACAACAGTTGATTACTGTCCACGCAGAAAGAGCCCATCCAGCTTATCCAGTGTCAGCTGTCTCCAAGTAGGTCGACCGTGGTTACACTGCCCACTACGCTCTGTCTGCTCCATATCTCGCAACAACGCATCCATCTCTGGCAAAGTCAGGCGGCGTCCTGCCCGTACCGAGCCATGGCAGGCGATGGTTGCCAACACCTCGTTGATCTGCTCCTCCACTCGTCCACTCTGCTGATGTTCCAACAGATCTGAGAGTAGGTCTTTTGCCAGCTGCCCTGCATCAGCGCTCGCCAGCAGTGCAGGAACCTCACGTACCAACAGAGAGAGTGGCCCGGTTCGATCCAGTGAGACTCCCAACTTTTTAAATAGTGGCTGTTGCTGTTCCGCAAACTCTGCCTCTTTCTCGCTCACCGCCAAGGTTACGGGTACCAACAGCTGCTGGGTACGTACCCCCTCCTCTGCCACCGCCAGCTTCAAGCGTTCATAGGTGATGCGTTCATGCGCGGCGTGCATATCCACCAGCACCAACCCCTGCTGGTTTTCCGCCAAGATATAGATATTATGAACCTGTCCAATCGCATGACCCAGTGGATAAACGGACTGCGATTCATCCTCATAGCCTGCTTTGGGTGATTCACCCACCGCAGCCGGGCGCACACCAGCCCCCATTGGACTGGGTGTTCTCAAATCAAACGAACGATTTTCTCGCATCTGCGGCACACTGGAGGTAGAGCCAGCGTTGGAACTAGACTGGGGCATCTCAATCCATTGGCGCTGCGATGAGGCTGCAGGTTGCGCAGCGATACTCTGGATCTCTCCCGTCTCCCGATCCACCACCTCAACCATCCCCTCCTCATCAGCCACAACACCGGGACGATCTGCAGCCAGCGTATCTTTGATGATTCGAGTGATAAAGCCATGTATCTGCCGACTCTCACGGAAACGCACCTCATGTTTGGTGGGGTGCACATTGACATCCACCATCTCTGGGTTCATCTCCAGAAACAACAAAAATGCAGGGTGTCGTCCGTGGAACAGCACATCCTGATAGGCTTGGCGAATGGCGTGTGTCACCACCTTGTCCTTGATCATGCGTCCATTGACGAAGAAGAACTGCTGATCTGGCTGGCTGCGTGATGCGGTCGGTTGCCCTACCCACCCCTTGAGTGCTAACTCGCCGATCTCACTCTCCAGATAGAGGGCATTCGCTACAAAGTCTCCCCCCAGCACCGCCTGAATACGGCGCTCCCAATCTGGCAGCCCCGTACCTGCGGGGTACTCTTTGACCACTTTCCCATTATGCTTCAACACCCACATCATCTCTGGGTGCGCTAACACCATACGTCGCACCACATCCTCGATATGTCGAAACTCGGTCTTATCGGTACGCAGGAATTTCTTACGCGCGGGAGTGTTAAAGAAGAGGTCACGAATCTCGATGGTGGTCCCTTGCGGGTGTGGGTCAGGCTGCGGGGCCTCGATCTCAACACCACCATTACAGAAGATGCGCCACCCCTGCTCGGCTCCCTCTGCACGTGAGGTGAGCTGTAGACGAGAGACTGAGGCAATACTAGGCAGGGCCTCTCCCCGAAAACCGAGCGTGAGGATTCGCCCCAGATCTTCCACGCTGCTTACTTTACTGGTGGCGTGTCGATCTAACGCCAGCACCAGATCCTCTTCAACAATCCCGTAACCGTTATCACGCACCCGTACCAGCCGCTGTCCACCCTCTTCGATATCGATCCAGATGCGAGTAGAGCCGGCATCTACACTATTCTCCAGCAGTTCTTTCAGTACTGAGGCGGGGCGCTCTACCACCTCACCTGCTGCGATCTGATTAGAGAGTTGCGTAGAGAGCCGTTGGATTCTATTCACTACTGCACCCTCAATTTCTGACCAATTTTCAACATATTTTGTAGACCTGGATTTAATTTACGTAGTGCACTGAGCGACATCTTTCGCGAGCGGGCGATGGCACTCAAGGTATCCCCCCGTTTCACACGGTAATAGACCTTCTTAGAAACGGCCTGCGTTGAGGTCACCTTTTGTTGGCTAGGCTGCACTTCAGCGGGATAACGAATGGCAAACTGGCGCACCGCCTTCATCATCGCATCTGCCAACTTTTGCTGATGAGCCGCTGTGCGCAATTTACGCTCCTCCCTTGGATTGGTGATAAACCCCGTCTCCACCAACATAGAGGGAAAGTCTGGAGCCTTCAATACCGCAAAGCTCCCTTTATGTACCTGCTTTCCATGCAGGTCGCCAATCTTACCCAGCTCCTTGAGCACCACCCCGGCCAGCTCCAGCCCCACCTTCTGATTGGCCGACCGCTCCATATCTCGCAGCGCATAGGCAAAGCTGCTCTCCTCTCGCGCCTGATCTACACCACCAATGCGGTCAGCACGGTTCTCCTGCTTCGCCATCCAACGCGCCATCTCTGAAGAGGCGCGCTTATTCGAGAGTACAAAGACCGAAGCACCGCGGGCGGACTTCTTACGAAAACCATCCGCATGGACCGAGATAAACAGATCCGCATTGTGCTTACGCGCCTTGCGTACACGCCCACCCAAGCTAACGTAGTAGTCCCCTTTGCGGATCATCACCGCCTGTAGCCCCCTCTCTCGCCGAATCAGTTTCTCCAGCCGTCTGGCAACATTAAGAACAATATCCTTCTCTTTGGTCCTCTTATGCCCCACTGCACCGGGATCTTCTCCACCATGTCCCGCATCAATCGCAATCACCAAGTTACGTTTTTGTGAAGGCGCGGGTTGCACTGCAGGCTGCTCTCCCTTCTCAATATTATGTAGGTCCAACACCAGTCGATGACCGTAGCTCTCATTGGGGGGGAGTAGAAAAGAGCGTGCCTCCACCCCTTTTTTCAACAGAAACTCAACCACAAACTCCCGCTCATTTTTGGTAAACCAGGTCTTCATAGAGCGAAGCCGGGGGTCCTCACTCACCACAGCATCTAGGGTTAAGATGGGCTGTGCGCTCTTCAGCTTCAGCACCACCTTTCCCGGATTTTTTTGAGTACTCAACTTGTACTGCACCTGCTGATCCAGATCGAGCACCACACGAGTGTGGTCTGGTGCTGGCCAGAGTCGAATACCATAGATCGAAGTGGTGCTGGCCTCAGTCGTCTGCATCACGCTTAGCAGCGGAACAGTTCCGACCAGCTGTAGAAAGCGGCGGCGCCCCAGTTGTGGCATCTCACTCATCGCTGCCACGCCTGTTCAATGGCGTGCAGCAGTGCCGCCTCTCCTGAGAAGGTCCCAACACGCCCCTCCCCATGGCTCTCCAACATCAACTCCAGATCCGCTTGTGGCAATAATCCCATCCCCTTATCAGGCCACTCAACCAGCGCAATGGAGGCGTTTAGATAATCCCGAATCCCCATAAACTCCAGCTCCTCTGGGTCACAGAGTCGATAGAGGTCAAAGTGGTAGATGGTTTCACCCCCCAGCTCATACGGCTCAACTAGGGTGTAGGTGGGGCTCTTTACATTCCCCTTATGACCCCGTTCACGCATAAATCCACGCGCCAGTGTGGTCTTGCCCATCCCCAAGTCCCCTTGCAAAAACAGTAGCGCAGGGGCGTGTAGAAGCTGGGCCAAAACCGCCCCCAACCGTTCCATCTCTTGCTCATTGGGAATATCAATCCTCATGGCGCGGTATTATACCCACTATGGAGATGACCTCGGCACAGTTAAAAGCACAGATTGAGCAATGGGCCCACGAATTCGGTTTTCAGGGATTCGGCGTGAGCCATTGTGATTTAAGCAAACATGAACAAGCACTACAGCAGTGGACCGATGCCGGGCTGCATGGTGAGATGGAGTATATGGTACGCCACGGCAGCAAGCGCAGCCGCCCTGCTGAGTTGGTGCCCGACACCCTCTCACTGCTCTCTTTTCGGATGAACTATCTGCCTGCTGATGCTGCAGACTCATGGGCAACTATCCATAACCCTGAAAAGGGATTTATCTCTCGCTATGCACTGGGACGGGATTACCACAAAGTGATGCGCAATCGACTGGCGCAACTGGCAAAGAAGATTGAGGCCCAAATCGGCCCCTTTGGTCACCGCGCCTTTGTCGATAGTGCACCAGTACTGGAAAAGGGGATCGCAGAGAACAGCGGTATTGGCTGGATGGGTAAACACACCAACCTGATTCATCAAAGAAGTGGCTCCTGGTTTTTTCTGGGAGAGATCTATACCGATTTGGCGCTAGAGGCAGACGGCGCTGCGGAGAACCATTGTGGAACCTGTGATGCCTGTATCACGGTCTGCCCCACCCAAGCCATTATCGCCCCGTATAAGCTCGATGCACGACGCTGTATCTCCTACCTCACCATTGAGCTACATGGAGCAATCCCACTTGAGTTTCGTAAGCCGATGGGCAACCGCATCTACGGGTGTGATGATTGTCAGTTAGTCTGCCCGTGGAACCGTTTTGCACAACCTACAATCGAGGTAGATTTTGCGATACGGCACGGCTTGGACAGTGCAGACTTGGTGGCTCTATTTGAGTGGGATGAGGAGACCTTTCTCAGAAGGATGGAAGGCTCTCCAATTCGACGACTGGGGCATGAGCGCTGGTTGCGAAATATTGCAGTGGCGTTGGGGAACAGTGAAACCCCTGCCATAGTGGAGTCACTGCAGGCCAAGCTTTACCACCCTTCTGAGCTGGTTCAAGAGCATACCCGATGGGCGATTGAGCAACTTACCGCGCACCCCTGAACCCCTTGGATTAACGGATAAAAAGTGCCGTCCCACTCATGCCGGGTAGTACGGTTCCCACCTTTTCTACCATAGAGCGTAAACCGATGGTCTGGCTCATGGGGTCAACTACTGCACCAACCACATCAACCTTACCTTCAATCACCTCTCCAGTTTCATCAATTTTCATTGTGTAGCGCTGCCCAGCCTTAAGCCACTGTAGCCAAGTAGCAGGAATCACAAACTCAATTTCCAACGGAGAGGCGGCAACAATATTCATCACCTTCTCGTTGGCTTCAACGGTTTCATGCTTATTCACATGAACTGCAGCCACACGCCCACTCCAAGGGGCCTTTAGATAACAACGTGACACATTCAGCTCGACCATCTCATGTTCAGCCCAGTTTTTATCCCGTGCCAAACGGGACAATATCACCTTAGCCTTACCTATCGAACGTACTTTCTGCAGTTGAAGATTATTATCCAACTGGATCTGACTCGCCTCAAGGTCTGCTTTAACCTTGTCTCGCTGCGCCTTGTAGAGCCTACAATCCAGCTCTAGCAGCAGATCTCCCTCGTTAAATGAGTCCCCTTTACGGAATGGAATCTTCTGCACCCTAGCACCAATCTCTACCGAGAGTTCTGCTTGAGCTATTGCCTTGACCACTCCCCTCGCCTGCAGATTTTGTGCAGAAATAGCGGGAGGGGCGAGCAGGAGCAGTGCAAACAGTATCCTGAACATAGGAGCTAAATCTTCGCCGCCTGTGCGGCTGCAGGTGCGGCCCCTCCCCCCACCATAAATATTTCAAACACCAAGTCAGCCTGTTGGTTGTCTGGTTCAACCACCGATAGGGCAACAGAGAGCGTCTTCATCTCCCCCTCTGCAAGCTTGCTATAAGCCGCATGTTGAGGATCAAAGGACCATTCTCCTTGAGCACTCAAGATAAATCCATCGACCGTCGGCGCATTTGCCTTCAACATAAAGTGGTGTAAAGCCAAATCCCCATTTTCTACCGTAAACGTACCACGTATCGGTTCCCCCCCTGCAGTGACCACCGTAGACATTAATCCAGCCATGTTAGGCTCAATCTCTGGATCAGCAGGCTGGGCTATCGCTACCGTAGAGTCTGTACTTTTCTGCTCAGCAATAACAGTACCCTCCGAACTACTGAGAGACTCCACTTTTCCTGCCTCCAAGATTAGCTCAAAGCTATCTTGTGCACGGGTACCATAATCATTGGTGGCAATAATGGTCACCATCAATGGCTGTGCCATCTCCGGCGGCATACCACTCAATGTCATGCTCTCTCCATGCCATACCAACCACTCAGGCAGCGGCTCACCGCTATTCAAGTGAGCACTGTAATTTACTGAGCCACTCAAGAGAAAGGTCTCTTCAGAGAAACGGATGGTATTGCTCCCGCCCCTTTTCCATTTATCTTCTGCTTGGGACTGTAGTGAGGTGGAGACCACATCCACTGTCCCCGTTCCCCAAGCCTCAAACTGTGCTTTAAGGGCAGTGCTGATCCCCTCTACTGAGGTATCACCCAGCCCACCCGCGAGTGGATCAAGCCCCGATGACATATAGATCTGACCATAGCTATTTTGCAGCTCTGCATAAGCCACATCACGGTTCACCTCTGCCAGTACAGCAGAGAACTCCTCCGTAATCAGCTGTAGCTCTCCCACCTGCTGAGATGCCTGCATCGCCCGCATGTGTTGACCGATACTAGAAACCACTTCAGCATAAGATTTTGCCGTCAAGTAACGCTGTTTCGCCTGCTCAAATTCGATATTGGAGATATGCACCTGACTCATAACCGCCGCAGTCAATGCCAAACGACGCTCTTGCAGCACCACATCTTTTGATTTCAGCTGCTGTTTGAGCGCCGGTAATTTATAGGCATTCAACAAATTTAAACTGACAGTAGCTCCGTTGCTGGTCCAGTCATTATTCAGTAAATACTTACTATCATCATGGGCCGTACTTACAGAGAGATTGATGCCTGGCAGCAGGGAGATCAAGGCTGCTTTGCCCTCTTTGTGAGTGATACGCTTCTGGTAGTGGAGTTCTACCAGCTCTGGGCGCAGAGCCAAAGCGGTCTTCTCCAGAGTCTCAATATCAATCTTAACCTCAGGCATCTCATACTCACTGGCTGCCACATCTACCAGCTCAATTCGCGTAGTGGGTTTTACCCCCATCAGCAGCGCTAGTTGAGTATGTGCCGTCACCAGCTCTTTCTGCAACACTTCAAGAGAGCGGCGAATGTCTAGCAGATCACGCTGATAACTGAGCGCATCCATCGGAGATTGCAGGCTCAACGCCTCAATATGGCGTGAGTCAGAGAGTGCCTGGTCGACTCGACTGGTGAGCGGAGCCACTTTCTGAACCAGCTTCTGTGCTGATAGCGCCTTGTAGTAAGCAACACGGATCTCTTGCGAGAGATTGTGTAGCGCCTTACGCTCACGCTCCTGACTGATCAACACTCGGTCTGCCTGCTGCTGGGCACGCACGTAGGAGAGGCCAAAGTCGAGAATATTCCAGGTTAAAGAGAGGTCATAAGAGCTGGTCTCTTTACCGGATGAGACCGAGTAAGAGGGAGGATTTGAACTTGTGACCGTGCCCGTAGCCGCGTCATACACTCCACTGGAGGAGGCTGCCAACTTGTTACGGTGCTGATAACCCGCATTCGCACTCAGTGCAGGCAGCATATCAAAACGAGTCATATCGAGATTACGCATCTGCAGTGCAGACTCCATCAACGCTACATGACGCTGGCGGTTAAACTTGATGGCTCGGGCAATGGCCTCTTCCAAGGTTAATCCCAGAATTTCCCGCCCCTGTTCCCAGTGCAGGGTTGCCACATCACTATTAGAGCCATCAATAATCTCTGTACGGGGAATCTCGACAGGCTTGACCACACACCCAGAAAGGGTCAACGCAGTAATTATGCCCAGTGTTAATGGCTTCATCTTGATACTTATCATCTCAGATCATTTCCAATAAAAGGTAAAAAAGGTCTACGCAGCAACAGAGCGATATTGATCGGCTACAGCTGCAATTTGTTGGCTAAAGTTGAGCTTCTGCTCAAAGAGTGCTGGATCAACTACACTCAATGGATCAGCCTGTTGCTTCTGGGTAAAGTCGATATCCACCTCCATCACCCGCGAGGTACCATCACTACCAATGGCCATCACATCCAGATTGAGGTTCTCCATCCCCTCTGGAGGGGTAGCAGAGATATTTCCATTATCGGGCTGAATCGTTACCCAGTTCGGCAGTTCACTACCATCTTCCAGTTGTGCGGTATAACGTACACTGCCAGTCCCTGACTTGAAGTCAATCAGCTTGATTTCAACATCTTGCCCCTCAAACTGAACACCCACAATGGTCATGCCTGACTGTCCTGCAGCAGCCTGAGTAATTTCAGCACCGGACTCCCCCATGGAGATCGAAACTTTATCACCAGCAGGTTGATCATCCACATTCTGCGCATCAGTTACACGCACCTGACCATTCTCATCGACAGTAACATCACTATCTGTAGCCACCTGATTGAGTACTCCTCCACTCCCCTCTTCAGCAACGGGTTCTCTATTCTCAGTTTTCTGCTCTGGTTGGGCATCAGCAGGGGTCTCAACGCCATCAGCCATGTTATCTGGCCCATCTTCTGCACGCTTCTCTACCGGAGCCACCTCATCTGCCGCTGCAACTTCATCCGGGGTAGCAATTTCAGTTGCGACTGGTGGAGTACTCTCTGCTACTGAGGTTCTCTCTCCAGCTGCCGTAGTGTCGACAACGCCTTCAGCAACAATACGTTTCTTGGCAGGGTCAACCGCAGATTCTCCTGTTGGTGCTTTTTCAGCAGGCGTTTGAGGTGCTGGTTCTCCACTCGATACCGGACTGACTGGCTGCGTTCCACTGGATGCTGAACCCGCCCCTTCAACAGCAGATATTTGTGGCTCACTATTACCCGCCGGCTCTTTGTTGGCTGATGCAACAACCAGTTTTGGAGCCGCTACAGGTTCTTTCTGGGGTGCACTGTTTCCACTATCTGTTGCGGCAAGATTGGTTGAAGGGGTAGGGGCAGCAACAGCGGGAGCGGGAGAGGAAACGGGGACAGGGGCTTTTACTGGAGCAGTCATACTATCCAATGCCTTCCCCCCAAAACTACCTGCTGTAACAGAAGAGCCACCCAATATTGGAGAAACGCCTCCTACCAAGGTGGTATCTCCCCCAACAGAGAAGCTACTGCCTTTGCTTGCAGCGTTGCCTCCGACAATACTCTTTCCAACACTTGGCAGTGCCGGTGCATCCACTCTCAGTTGATAGCTGGCATTGCTGCTGCCTCCATGGCCATCATCTGCGGTAATAGTCAGATTATAAGTGCCCGGTCTGGTTACGTTCCCACTGATCACACCTGTTGTGGTATCTAGGTTCAGACCTGAAGGCAAACTGACTTTGCTATAACTCAGCGTGTCTCCATCCAGATCACTGAATGCCGTACTCAGATTACGATTATAGTTAGCCCCTTGCATCACGCTGTCGTTGCTTACCGCACCTGTAGTCGGGCCATCGTTAGCGTTGCTGATGGAGAGGTCAAAACTGTCACTGACTGTGGTACTACTGCCATCGGTAGCAGTTACTTTAAGGCTGATGGTAGAGCCATTTAGAGAGGAGGCTGGGTTACCGCTGAAGGTGCGGGTAGTGGTATCAAAACTGATCCAGCTTGGCAACGGACTGCCATTGGCAAGGGTGGCACTATAGCTCAGGATCTCACCATCCCCGTCACTAAAGGTGTTGGCGGGTACCTGATAACTCCAGACTCCACTGCCACTCTGGTTTTGATTGGGAATTACATTAGCAACCACTGGGGTATCGTTACTGTTACTGAAACTGACATCAAAAGTATCGGTAATGGTCTGGTTTCCTACATCGGTTACTATCACCTTGATCGATAGCGTACCCACACCTGTTGGTGGGTTACCACTGAGGGTATGGGTTGAGCTATCCATAGTGAGCCAGCTCGGTAGTGCACTGCCATTAGCCTGTGTAGCACGGTAGGTTAGGGTATCACCATCGGCATCACTGAAGGTGTTGGCTGGAATCTGATAGCTCCATACCCCGCTACCACTCTGAGCTTGATCGGGAATTGCATTCACCAGTGTAGGGGCATCATTTACACTGCTCAGTGTCAGGATAAAGGTATCGCTACCGGCAGCACTGTCGGAATCTGTTGCAGTCACCTTCAGGCTGATAGATGAAAGGGTCGATGGTGGATTACCATTAAAGGTACGGGTAGAGGCATCAAAACTGAGCCAACTGGGCAGCGCACTGTTGTCCCCCTGCTTTGCGCTATAGGTCAACACCCCGCCATCGGCATCACTGAAGGTGTTGGCAGGCACCTGATAGCTCCAGTCACCACTGCCACTGTGATTCTGATCAGGAATTGCATTACCTACGGCTGGCGCATCATTAGCGTTGCTGATGGAGAGGTCGAAACTATCACTGATTGTGGCACTGCTACCGTCGGTAGCGGTTACCTTAAGGCTGACAGTAGAGCCATTTAGAGAAGAGGCTGGGTTACCACTGAAGATTCGGGTAGTGGTATCAAAACTGATCCAGATTGGCAGTGGACTGCCATTGGCAAGGGTGGCACTATAACTCAGGATCTCACCATCCCCGTCACTAAAGGTGTTGGCGGGTACCTGATAACTCCAGTTCCCACCACCGCTCTGGCTTTGATCTGCGATCGGATTGGCTACTGTCGGGGTGTCGTTACTATTACTGAAGGTTGCTGTAAAGGTATCACTGACTGTCAGCCCCCCTGAATCGGTAGCGGTCACTTTCAGGGTAATCGGAGATGCATCCTGTGCAATTGCCGGATTACCACCGAAGATACGGTTGGAGACATCAAAACTGAGCCAGCTTGGCAGTGCACTACCATCTCCCAGCGTAGCACTGTAGGTCAATGGATCACTATCTGGATCACTGAAGGTATTGGCGGGTACTTGATAGCTCCACGCCCCAGAACCGGATACCGTCTGATCAGAAATTGCGTTATCCAACGTTGGCGTTTGATTCACAGAGACATTGAAAGTCTCGGTATCTGTCGTACCATTAGCATCAGTTGCAGTAACCGTAAAACTGACCGTGCCTCCACCATATCCTGATGCTGGTGTAAAAGTAACCGTATCTGCACTGTTATCCACCGATGCCACGATGGTATTTGCTGCCCCCCCTGATATGCTGTAGGTAACCGCCTCTCCATCCGCTTCGGTAGCAGAGAGGTTAACGGTTAACGGGCCATCTCCGGGGTTGATATTCTTGTTGCCGATAGCACCGAGCACCGGCGCATCATCCACTGCACCCACCCCTACGGTAAAGGTCTGGGTATCACTCAGACCACTATTGGTTCCGGTGGCGGTTACTGTCAAGCTGACCGGAGTGCTATTGTTGTAGTCTTGTGCCGGAGTTAAGGTCAATGTCGTGCCACTGATGCTCCCCTGTACGGTACTGGCACCGCCTCCAGTAACGGCATAGGTGATGGTGTCGTTATCCACATTGGTCAAGGAGAGTGAAACCGTAGCAGGCGTATCCTCAGTCAAACTCTGGTTGCTGATCGCCCCCAAGATCGGTGCATCATCAACTGCGGTTATCGTTTGGGTTGCGGTAGCGGTAGCAGCAGAGAATGCGGTAGTCCCTCCATTACTGGAGACATCGGCTGTGCTTCCAGCCGTTCCTGTGGTCTGATCCCAGGCTCGGAAGGTAAATGTGGATGAACCGTTATAATTGGAAGCAGGCAAGAAACGAACCCGATGGTTGGCATTGTCCGCCGCTAATAGTCGAGCACCAGATGCAGACACCCCCGCCAATGCACTCCAGTTACTGCCTCCATCGGTGGTATATTGCCATGTGCCGTTCGTGTTATCCACAGAGACAATGGCGAGGCCACGCTTAGCCTGGGTGCCGCCGCTGATGTCATCGCCATCGGTAAAGCCACTGACCAGTGCAGAGACGGCAGAGCCGTTATTGCTGGCAGCGGCAACATCCTCAGCAATATCGGTCAGGGTCTGGTTGGTGGCAACCGGGGCCTCACTGACATTGGAGACATTGATGGTATATGCCTGATCTGCCGTTTTGGCACCATCCGTAGCACGAACTGTTATGTTATAGCTATTATCACTGTTACCATCCGTTGGAGCCTCAAAGTCTGCTGCACTGTTGAAGGAGAGCGCTCCAGAGGTTTGATGAATGGAAAAAAGTGAAGCATCGCCTCCTGACACCAGACTATAGTTGATCTGGCTTCCTTCCGGGTCTGATGCTGAAATACTACTGATACGTAACCGTTCAGACCCCAGTTCATTAGGGTAATCAATTTAACGAAATAGTGGACAAAAGATAAGCATTGTGAGAGAGTAGCAATCATAGCTACGCAACAACTCCCACAAGTACGCAACAACTCCCAC
>Ga0233446_1000562_pt1 | contig 37196 bp, 34 predicted proteins | sample SI_124_October20_4_FD_182780 | JGI IMG/M metagenome (GOLD analysis project Ga0233446, IMG submission 182780) | Seawater microbial communities from Saanich Inlet, British Columbia, Canada - SI_124_October2016_120_MG | ecosystem: Environmental > Aquatic > Marine > Inlet | place: Canada: British...
TCTGGAAGCCAAAGTGGATCGTCAATTACTGTTAGAGATAAAAATAGTTTCTATATGCTTGAACAAGAGACAATTGCATTTTTAGTTTTCACTATGACTGGCACATCCACATCAACAAAAGTTCAGGCTACAAGTCGATACTATTATAACGCAGAATCACAATATGAATTAGATGCAAATTGGTCATCAAATCAGTGGCTAAAGATAGAATCAAATTCTGTATCAATAACAAGTATTGAATCAGAAGCGACTGAGTTTATTTTATCAGATGCAAAAGATTTAATCAACGTAGAAATGGTTGAAGGGTCAGATTTTAATCCACAGGCCACAGCTTGGCAGACAAATTCATTCGCAAACTGGCCTTTAGATCCACAGACAGGTGAAGAATCTCCTTGGGACTATGATGATAGTTCAATTCTTTCAGATCATTTTTTGTTAGAAGTTGATGATTCTTTTGAAACGCAATTTGGATCAAGTTCTGAAGCATCTTCTGCAGCAAGTCTAGCCATAGATAATATTGAATCAACTATAATAGATGATGGTGCAAGCCTTAGATATTCAAAGGATGTTTATTTAGCATTTAGAGACTATTTACTCAGCTATAAATTTGCGGCAGAAGATATGTATAATTCTGTTTTGGGTGAATCCACGGTAGCAAATGTATATTTTACAAATGCAGCCGATGATGAAGGAACCCACCATCCCTTTATGGTTATTGCGTCTCATAATTCACCTTCAGGTCCCCAGTTTTTAATTGATGTTGCCCGTCCACCGGGTGATAATTGTTGTGAAGGTGGTTACCCTGAACAAAACATAACTCGGAATGCAGTTTTAGAAGTTAAACTTGTTAAAATCCCTCTGAGAGATTATGGTCTCATATCAAACCTCACAGATAACGATCTATCACCTTATGGAACATTGGCAAGCGATATGAATCTGAGTGAAAACGAATGGACAACTGATAATTATGCAAGTCTCAATTCTTCCGCTATTGCGGTTGATGGGGTTTTAATATATCCGGCTAGTAATAATGTTCTCGTATATGCTACTTATGCAGCAGAAATAACTTCTTCAGGAATTCATGTTGGTAGAGGAATGGGATTTCATTATCATGCAGACGGGCATAGTTTTAATGGTAATGGAACCAACTTATATAACTTAAGTGATTTTGATGGCCATACGCATCCACCTATAATTGGATTTGCATTTGATGGAGTCGCTCTATTTGGAAAATATGAATCATCTTATAATAGTATGGATGGTTTTGGAATAGGTTTAGATGAGTATAATGGACATGACCATGATGATTATGGTTACCATTATCACGCATTTGCAACGGAAGTAACTCAAGCTGAAAATAATTCATCAGAAACTTATATTCAGCACTTTTTATTTCGTGGCGCATTTAAAGGGTCAGTTAATGATATTCCAGGATTATTTGAGGTATCAACGAATCAGTTTATGAACGAGGAAATTAAAAGATATGTTGGTGCAGCAGGAACTGTCATGGACATAGATAAGCTATCGCAATATCCGCAATCATTTAATCTATCTCAAAATTATCCGAATCCATTCAATCCAAGTACAAGTATTGACTATGATGTGGAAAATGGTGGACAAGTTGAGTTAGCAATATATGACTTGACAGGGAAACAAATTCGAACATTGGTGTCAGATTTTCAAAGCGTTGGCCGGAAAGTGGTTCAGTGGAATGGAACAAATGATGTAGGTATTGAAGTCAGTTCAGGTATATATTTTTACCAGATTCAGGTTAACGGTTATTCTGAAATGAAAAAAATGATGTTCTTGAAATAAATTTAAATTAAATACTAAATAAAAAGGGACAGTTTTTCTGTCCCTTTTTTATATTCAACCCTTATCGAAAATAGATCAAAATTATATCAAATAAATTTTGCCTTATACAATAAGTAAGTTATGTTTCTTTATAAAGTAAATCCATATTGCTGTTGATAAAAGTAAGATACCACCGCCTGTGAATGTGGTAATTAATGCAGTTTTTATTCCATTGATCACAATATTCGGTGCAACATTTGAATATGCACTCATTGCATTAATAGCAGAGTTTACACCTAGCCAAGTAGCGAAGATTCCAATAAATGCTGTTAGAATTCCGAGTAAAATGATGCTATTTGTATAGAAGGGTTCTTTCATATTTTTTATGGCAATAAATAAAATAGTACTTAATAGTAGGAATAATATCATCATAAATGGACCACCGTTAATTAGAGTTTGTATCATTATTTTTCCTTAGTTGTTTTTAAAATATTCATTCAAATTTTCGGATTATTTTGAGATTCGTCAGCTCTGTATTCAAGAATGTCTCCCGGTTGACAGTTCAATACAATACAGATTTTTTCCAATGTTTGATAACGAACTCCCCTGACATTTCCTGTTTTTAATAGAGACAAATTTGTTAAAGACATTCCGATTGCCTTAGAAAGTTCTGTAAGAGACATCTTCCTTTTCGCAAGCATCACATCAAGGTTGGTAATTATAGGCATGATAATTGGTATGAATTCCTTAATAGATTTAATTAATAATACATATTGTGTAAATTAAATGCAATATAAAATATTTTAAATAAAACATAAAAAAATATATGTTTAATAAATAGTAATTTTCGAAAAATATATATAGAAAATTGTTTATGATGCATTTGTTTCCATTTAAAAAAGATCAGTTTTTTTATTAAAAAAGAAGAGTAAATTATCTTAGTTCTTTTAGCTGAAATACCTACGTTTGCTTGTAACAAGTAGGGTATAAGGCCGGTACGGTTTTGTCGGAAACGACGAAGTTTGCTCCCGATTCCCAACATTAAGTTGGGATGAATTGGAATGAGAATGATAGAAAATAACACATATACATCCCCATTTTCTGATATGCTGAATTCTTCAGCATCGCCACTTCAAGATCAATTTGGTCGAACATTTAACTACCTGCGTCTTGCACTCAACGAGCAATGTAATTTGCGATGTATGTACTGTATGCCTGAAGAGGGGATAAATTTTCGGCATAAAGACAAACTCTTGTCTGCAGAAGAAATATTTAGGCTATTAAAATTATCAAGTCAAATGGGTGTATCTAAAATTCGGTTAACCGGGGGCGAACCATTGCTCCGAAAAGATTTGGTTCCAATTATTCAATATGCCAACTGTTTGGACGGAGTTAATTCAGTCCATCTAACTACAAATGGTTTATTACTTTCAAAGTATTTAAATAGCTTAGAGCAATCTGGGTTATCTGGATTAAATATCAGTCTTGATACAATGAATGCAGATAAATATAAAATAATTACTCGGCGAGATGGATTAAAACAGGTGTTGGATGGATTAGAAAAGGCAATTGATTCATCCATAAGATCTATCAAAATAAATGTGGTTGCCATGCGTGATTTTAATGACCAAGAACTCATGGATTTTATAGACCTAACAAAAGAAAATAATATTACGGTTCGTTTCATTGAACTTATGCCATTTGATTCTCATCAAATTTGGAAGACAGGTAAGTTTTATGGTGCAGATCATATTATTGCTGACATAAAAAAACAAGTTGATGAATTGAGCCCAATAGATGGATCACGGACAGAACATCATATTTTTAAAGTTAATGACTACAAAGGTAAAGTGGCTGTCATTCCAGCTTATACTCGCAGTTTGTGTGGCACATGTAATCGTCTTCGAATTACTGCGGATGGAAAATTATTAAACTGTTTATACAGTCAAGATGAAACCAATCTCCGAGATGCCATGCGGATGGGAAAAACTGATATGATGATTAAAGACATGATTTATGGAACAATGAAGAAAAAATTTAAAGATGGATGGGAAGCGCAAAACCAAGGAAATGAAAATCGAGAATCCATGACCCAAATAGGGGGGTAAATTGAACATTATAAAAAATAATTTATCAAATAGCTGGTATAATCTTATTCCAAAGGTTGAATTGCATTTACATATTGAAGGAGCAATTCCTTTTGATGCATTGTGGACACTTATTCAAAAGTATGGTGGTGATTCAAGTGTTCAAACTATAGATGCACTTAAAGAAAAGTTTAAATTTAGAGATTTCCCACATTTCCTTGAAAATTGGGCATGGAAAAATACATTTCTTCGAGAGTATGAAGATTTTACTTTTATATGTGAAGAAATTGCAATCAGTTTAAAAAAACAAAATATTAAGTATGCAGAAGCTTTTTTTACTCCAATTGATTTTGATTTCATTGATCTTGAGACTCAAAAAATAGCTGAAGCAATTCGGAAAGGTCTTTCGAAGGTATCTGATATTGAAATTGCACTCATTACAGATTTATGCCGAGATACAAATTTAAATAAAGCAGAGATGATTCTGAATGAAATTAATGAAGTGAAAGAGTTGGGGATTATTGGGATTGGGATTGGTGGAGCAGAACATGATTTTCCACCTGACCGTTTTAAAACTATATATGAAAAAGCTCGCCAATATGGTTTTAGGACGACGGCTCACGCAGGTGAAGCTGCAGGAGCGAGCAGTATTTGGGGAGTGATACATGAACTTAAAGTAGATCGAATTGGTCATGGAACTCGCGCTTTTGAAGATGAATCATTATTAGACTATCTTTCAGAATACAAAATCCCTTTAGAAATGTGTCCAATTTCAAATGTTTGCACAGGGGTGGTAGCAAAGATTGAGTCTCACCCAATAAAAAAATATATCGACCATGGAATTATCGTAACAGTGAATACAGATGATCCGAAAATGTTTAATAACTCTTTGGCTGAAGAATATATGAATCTTGAAAATATTTTCGGATTCTCACATAAAGAAATTCAATTATTGATTATCAATGGTATAGAGTCATCATGGCAGTTAGAAACGAAAAAAGATAAAATGATTCATGAATTTCAAAACCATCCAAATTGGATGAAAGATTAATAAAGGAATTGATAATATGAGCGATTTTACACATTTAGATAAAACGGGTAATGTCAAAATGGTAGATGTAACTGACAAAGTTCCAACGGCTCGAATGGCGAAAGCAGAAGGTAAAATTACTATGCGTTCCGACACTATTTTAGCTATTCAAGATGACGCACTTCCCAAAGGGAATGTGCTCACCACAGCCAAAATTGCCGGTATTCAATCGGCAAAGAAAACGGCAGAACTTATTCCAATGTGCCATCAATTAAATTTATCCTATGTTGATATTGAATTTGATATGGGAGAAAAGGAGATTCTTATTCGCTCTATTGTAAAGACCAAAGAAGCCACTGGCGTAGAAATGGAAGCATTATCTGCGGTTTCCGGCGCTGCGCTCACAATATATGATATGTGTAAAGCAGTAGATAAATCGATGACTATTGGTGACATTCGTTTAACCCATAAAGTAGGCGGTAAATCGGACCATTCCGTAGAATATCGACCCAATGTGGGTGTAATTACTTTAAGTGATAGCATTTCTTCTGGTAAGGGAGAAGACAAATCTGGACCCATTATTATAAATGGTTTTAAGAATGCAGGCTGTGAAGTGAATCACCAAAAAGTATTAGAAGATGGATCGGATAAATTGGTTTTAACTATTCAAAATTGGGTAAATGATGGTGTTGAATTGATTATAACAACCGGTGGAACTGGACTCGGTCCACGAGATTTAACCATCTTAACTGTTGAAGAAATATTTGATTCTAAATTGCCGGGGATTGAACAGGCGCTGCATACTTATGGACGGGGAAAAGTAAAAACGGCTATGTTATCACGATTAACAGCGGGTGTGGTTGGCGGATCGATTGTCATTTGTTTGCCGGGAAGTACAGGTGCGGTGAAGGATGCATTGATGGTATTGATTCCGACAATATTTCATTCGTTTCATATGATGAAAGGTGAGAAACATTGAGTCTAATCCATGAAGTCATGGAACCACAGAGATTGAATAATATTTTTTTGTGTTTTGGTATCTCCGAGGTGTTAAATGACTGATTTATTATTACCCATTTTATTTTTCTTTGTTGCATTGATTTATTCTTCTGTTGGGTTGGGTGGTGGGTCAGCATATACAGCACTTATGGCCATATTTGGTATTTCTTATCAAGTTATTCCCACGACATCGTTATTCTTGAACCTGATTGTGACGTTTATTGGAATGATACATTTTTGGAAAAATGGTCATGGAAGGCTCAATTTAATTCTACCATTTTTAGTGACTTCAATTCCTATGGCGTATTTGGGTGGTTCATTTGCTATGCCAGAATTGATGTTTAAAATATTATTATTGGCAACGCTCATTTTAGTTTTGGTCAGGATATATATCATTAACGATTTGAAAATAGCCATTCAATTAAATGGAATTAAAAAATGGATTTTCATTTTAAGTTTAGGTGGAGTTTTGGGATTTATCGCTGGTACAGTTGGTATTGGTGGTGGAATTTATTTAGTACCATTGATTATCATGTTTGGTCTTGGAACGGAAAAAGAAGCCGCCGCAGCTGGTTCCATGTTTATTTGGGTCATTTCGTTGGTTGGGGTGATTGCTAGAACTCAAATAGGCACGTTTGACCCACAGTTTATTATTCCGTTAGCAATTGCAGTTCTCATTGGCGGGTTTGGTGGATCATATTTAGGTGCGGTTAAATTTGATGCAAAAACAATTCAAAAAGTCATGGGTGGCGTAATAATTATTGCCATCGTATTTTTAATAAAAGGAATTTTATGATTGCAGTTCAAGAAGCAAAATCAATAATTAACGAGAATCTGTTTACATTAGAGTCAGAATTGATTCCATTAAATGAAGCGGGTGGACGCGTTTTAGCCCAAGATATAATTGCTACTTTTCCTTCACCGCAATTTGACAATTCTGCCATGGATGGATTTGCTGTAAAATTTGCGAATACGAAAGGTGCTAACTTAGAAAATTCTGTTACATTAAAATTGGTTGGAACCAGTTCTGCCGGGTCTCCAAGTGAAGTAACTTTGAAAGAAGGTGAATGTATTCAATGTATGACTGGCGCAAAAATTCCAAATGGTGCAGATGCTATTGTTATGGTAGAAGATTCCAGTGGATTTTCTGACGGTGAATCGGTTCAATTAATGATTGAAGCAAGTTCTGGAAAACACATTCGGAAAATGGGTGAAGAAATCGAAAAAGGCGAGATTCTCATAAAAAAGGGAACACTGATTACGCCAAGTGAGATTGGGACATTAGCCACATTTGGATATGAAGAAATTGAAGTAGCGCAAAAACCAAAGATAGCCATTTTTGGAACGGGTGATGAATTAATAGAGCCTGGGAATAAATTAGAAGAAGGGCAAATTTATAATTCTAATTTATATGTTTTTGCCGAATTAGTAGAACGCGCGGGTGGTGAAATTGTTATGCGAAATGTGATTAAAGATGATAAAGACTCGTTAAGAGAATTCTTATCCGAAGCGTTGGAAACATGTGATGTAATTATTTCATCCGGCGGCGTTTCCATGGGGAAATTTGACTATGTTCGTGATGTCTTTAAGGAATTGGGCGTTATAGAGAAATTTTGGAAAGTAGCACAAAAACCTGGAAAGCCACTTTTTTTTGGTACAGGAAATTCCGCATTAATTGTTGGATTACCCGGAAATCCTGTTTCTTCATATATTGGATTTATGGAATGGGTTTGGCCTATTATTAGTACTTTGTTGGGGCAAGATAAGCAAAAACCATTGACAGCAATTTTGAAAAAACCGTTCCCAAGAGAAAAGATAAAATATCGTTTTTTATTTGGAAACGCATGGGTTGAAAATGGTCGATTAGTATGTCAACCAACAGCAAAAGTTGGGTCTCACATGCTATCATCTTCCTTGGAAGCAAACTGCATTTTAGGATCTAAATCGGGAGACGAAAAGCTCCAACCGGGTGAAAATATTTCTGTGAATTTGTTACCATGGAAAAGAATAAAATAAAAATAAAATGATTATTACACCCAAAGAATTAAATGACCGAGAATACGAATTAACTGTGATAGACGTTCGTCCAAAGTCACAACGAAATGAATTTCCATTAGTCGGTTTAGAGACGTTAGTTTCAGAAGATGGATTTATTTCGAATGTTGAAGGATTAACAGTATTGGTTTGTCAGTTTGGAATTGTAACAGAAGGTATGATTATTGAGAACGAATTAGCCGACACGTATAGTTTGTTGGGTGGCGCACAATCGTGGAATGAATTTCAATTGGAAAAAGAAGATTTGAGTCGTTGGGCTCGGCAAACAATACTTTCTGATATTGGATTGGACGGACAGAAAAAAATAATGAATGCTCGGGTAGGTGTGGTAGGGTTAGGAGGATTGGGGTGTCCGGTAGCTCAATCATTGGTAACAGTTGGCATTGGAAAGTTGGATTTGATTGATGGTGATTGTGTAGAAATATCAAACCTTCATCGCCAGCCATTACATGGAAATGATGATATTGGAGAAAAGAAAGTTGTTTCAGCAAAAACAAGCTTGAACAAAATAAATTCCGTCACAACAATTAATATAATAGACGACTATTTGGATGAACAAAATGGATTGGATTTCATACGAAATTGTGATGTGATTATTGATGCAACAGATAATTTAAAAACACGTCAATTAATTGACCAATTTTCAAAAAAGTTGAATGTGCCTATGGTTTATGGTGGATTATATCGTTGGGAAGGACAGGTCGCTATTTTAAACGTTGATGGAAGTCCCGGATATAAAGAATTATTTCCAGGTTCTCCAAGCAGTGGAGACACGTGCGCAGATGCCGGAATTTTGGGAATGCTCCCTAATATTATTGGTAATATCCAGGCATTAGAATCGGTAAAATTGATTGTTGGTATCGAACCTAATTTGGTGGGAAAATTGCTGATATATGATGGAAAAAACCATTCAACAGATATAATACAATTATGATTAAAATAAATATTAAATGTTTTTCTCAAGTCAAATATGCATTGGGAAAAGACCAATTGAAAATAGAATTGGAAGATGGAACAAGCACTTCAGAATTGGAAAAAATGATCAGAGAAAAAGGTAACGGTAAATTGGATGATATTCCCTTGAGAGTGGCTGTCAATCAAAAATATGCTCCTAATGAAGTTGAATTACAAGATGGCGATGAAGTTGCTTTTATTCCACCAGTTCAGGGTGGGTAAGAATTAGTTGTGTTTAAAGTATTAGTAAAATGGAAATAGTATAAATAAGAATGAAAAATAAATATGAATGAAACTGCATTAATTCTAATGGATGTTCAGAAAGGATTTGATGATTCATGTTTGGGCGAACGGAATAATCCAAATGCCGAGGATAACATTATTAAATTGCTTTCCAAATGGCGTGAAAGAAATTTTCCTATTATCCATATTAAACACTGTTCATTAGATCCTAATTCACCATTTCGACCAAATCAACCAGGAAATGATTTTAAAGAAGGGTCAAAGCCACTTAAGGATGAGAAAATATTTACTAAAACGGTAAATAGCGCATTTATAGGTACAGCGTTAGAACGATATCTTCATTCTCAAAATTTATTATCATTAGTTTTTGTTGGTTTTACAACAGACCATTGTGTATCAACATCTGTTCGGATGGCAGCAAATTTAGGGTTTGAAGTAATTGTAATATCGGATGCAACGGTAGCTTTCGAACGAGAAAGCCATGATAAAAATCATTATTCGGCAGAAGAAATACACAATATTCATTTAACTAGTCTTAACGGTGAATTTTGTAAGGTTAAAAACACAACAGAAATGCTAAACCTTAACACAAAACTGGGTAAAAATTTGTAATAAATGGAAATTGAAATGTAAATGTATTTGGTCAACCCTAATAATGAGAAATATGATTAAAATAGAAATATTTAACGGACCCATAGATTTTTTTTCAAATGATGATTCACGGAATCAAGATGGCGCTGAACTAATATTTAATGGTAGAGTAAGAGCTACAGAACATGGTGAAACTATTTCAGCATTAGAATATGAACAATACGAAGGAATGGCTGAAATTGAATTAAAGCAATTGGCTAATGACACCTGCAAAATTTTTCCGATCCATGATTTATTTTGTAAACACCGTATTGGTATAGTGGGTGTAGGTGAAACCAGTCTTCATGTGATTATTTGGTCGAAACACCGTCAAGAAGGGATTGATGCTATGTCGTGGTTTATCGTTGAACTCAAAAAGCGTGTTCCAATTTGGAAATGGGCAATTCTAGAAGACGGGTCTCGAATTCCAAGTAAATGTAATCATGAACATTAAAGTGTTATTTCCCATTGCGTTATTATTACCATTCTTGATTTATTCTCAAACTACTAACCCAATTGGAGAACTAGATTTAGCTAATTGGAGTGGTGGATACGGTTGGGCTTATGATGAAGATGCGGGCACAGATCCAATAGAAGTCCATATCTATCTGAATATGCAATTTCATGAATCTGTAATAGCCAATGAGTTTAGACAGGATTTATTGAATGAAGGAATAACACCCAATCCGGAACATGGATTTAGTTTCTCATTTATGGATCTACCAGCAGGAACTTATTTATTACATGTTTATGCGGTTGATTATGATTCTGGAAGTCTAAGTTTATTATCGGGGTCACCAATTTTAGTTTACACAGAATCAATTATTTCTCAAATAAGTAATACGGCTGGTCCATCAGAAATAACAATAACAACAACCGATCGTTTAGCAGGAGCTATTCATTCCCTAACGTGGAACGGAAAAGAGTTTATTGATAGCTATGATCATGGAAGACAGCTTCAATCTGCATGCCATTTTGATGGTTTTGGTGAATGCTATAATCCAACCGAAGCTGGATCGAGCGCGAATGGAGCAGGGCCAACAAGTTCAAGTGTGCTTATAAATTATTCTAGCACAGATCATTCCTTGTCAACAGAATCGAAGATGGCCTTTTGGTTGTCTCCCGGAGATACAGCCTGGTGTGGACCTGTGATGAATACAACGGAAACATCTGATTTTATTCATACAAAAGATGTAACAATTGGATATAACAATATGCCACATGTTATTGAATATTTAGTTTCCTATACGATTCCAGATTCTGCTGATGTTTACCATGGGATTTTCGAAGCAGTAACGGGATACATGCCAATAGATTTTTCATCTTTTTGGACATATAACCCTGAGACACATTTATTGGATACATTGTCTGTTGGTCCAGGTGAGCAACCCATTCCGGTTATTTTATCGACACCAGATTCTGCTTTTGTTATGGGAGTTTATACTCCGGATTTACCAGATGAAGCATTTTCAAATGCTGGCTACGGAAGATGGATGTTTGATTGGGCAGATGTGGTAAAATGGAACGCTGTGTTTCGTAGAAACGATGTACAGGAAGGTACAACTTATTCTTTTAGAACATTTGTATTAGTTGGTAATCTTCAAAATGTCATGGATGCTATGGATGAACTTTATTCTCAATTCTTATCATCCATTATTTCAAAGCCAGCAGTTCCCACAACTTTTGAACTATTTTCTAATTACCCAAATCCATTTAATGGAGCAACAACATTTACTTATAAAATTGATATTTCTTCTCCTATTGAGTTAATAATATTTTCTTTAAATGGGGATCAAATACAAAGATGGACTGAACCTTTTCAATCGCCAGGAACGTATTCTATAAAATGGATGCCTGAAAATAAATCATCAGGCATTTATTTTTATCAACTTAAGGTTGGTAATAAAGTTGAAACTAATAAATGCATTTTTTTAAAATAATGCCCTCGTAAATAAAATGATGGTTTTTTTTCATCCTGTATTATTTAATACCTTAAATTTAATAGCTTTATGCTAGGCTTTTCTCACAGTTCACTCTCTAATTTATTATTTTGGGCAACTCAGAAGAAATGGCTCCTTATAACAATAGTTGTTGGGTTTCTATTATTTCTTCTTCCAGCACCCGATGGACTTTCTATAGAAGGTTACCGAATTATAATTATTGTTATTACTGCGTTAATGATGATAATTACTGAGCCAATTCCTTTACCCGCTGTTGCAATATATATTTTAGTCTTTGAAGTTATCTTTGGAATTAATGATGCTGATGGAATTGCGCATTCTTTTATGAATGATGCTGTATTTTTCATTATGGGATCCCTGATGTTATCTGTCGCTATTATTAAACAAGGTTGGGACAAACGAATTGCATTAGGTATTATTAATTTAACGGGTCATAAGACTAAAAATATTGTTTTTGGGTTTACAGCTATTTCAGCTCTCTTATCATCCTTTATTGGTGAACATACTGTTGCAGCACTCATGCTGCCTATTGGAATGACTTTAATTCGATTCACTTCTGAAGATAAAGAAAAAGTTCGTGGATTAAGTGCTGTTCTTCTTTTCGCAATAGCGTATGGAGCGTTAGTAGGATCAATTGGGACTCCTTCTGGTGGGGGAAGAAACGTGATTATGATGTCTTATTTTCAAGATTTTGGGTTATCGATATCGTATTTAGAATGGATGATAAAAGTTTATCCACTCGTATTGATTCAAATACCTATTATTTCATGGGTATTAATTAATAGTTTTACGCCTGAATATGATCATTTAGATACAGCTGTACGGAAATTAAAAGTACAAGTTGCTAAATCTCCAGAAATGACAGGACGAAATACTGTGGCTGCTTTCATCTTTTTAATGGTCTTTCTTGGTTGGGTGTTTTTAAGTGAGACCTATGGTTTGGGAACGATTGCTTTATTTGGTGTCTTTTTATATTTGGTTGCCGGGTATGTAAAATGGGAAGATTTGAATAAAAATACACATTGGGGTGTCATTTTATTATTTGGGGCAACAATTTCATTGGGTTCAAATATCAAGGGTACTGGTGCTGCATTATGGTTGGCGAATCAAGTTGTTTATTTTTTTGGCTCCATAATGGATTCATTCCCATTTGCTATGGATGCAATAATTGTAATTATGACAACAACCTTAGCAAATGTTTTATCAAGTTCGGCAACTGTAGCAGTCTTAGGTCCAATTACGTTAAATCTAGGTGATAACTCCCTACATTTAGGATTAGTGACAGCGATTGCATCTGCATTCGGTTATTTTACAGCAGTTGCTGCTCCTGCATGTACTATTGTTTATTCTAGCGGTCTTGTGGGTGCAAAAGATTTTTTGAAAGTGGGATGGAAAGCAGGCGTAATATCCATGATTCTTCTTGTAATCTATGCCAATACATATTGGCTAATCATCAACTAGTAGAAGGTTAATATTAAAGAAGTATGAAGATTCTAATCGCAATTGCAAGTAAAGAGTATTCTGGTCCAACTCTTCGAGTTGGAATGCAAATAGCTAAAGCATTGAATGCATCTACAACCATTGTAGATGTAGCTGAAAAAGCCAGTAAGTTTAATGCAAAAGTTGTTGGTTTAGTGCAGGAACGTATGGACTCCTGGGAATTTGACAGGCCTGGAATTGATATATTGGAGTGGGCATTTAATTTTTTAGCAGAAAATAAATATATTTCGCCTACTTTGGTTGAAGAAGGGTTTCCCAAAAATACACTTATAGAAATGGAAGGCAATCGTTCAGAAGTTTTTTTAAAGGGTACTATTTGTAAAGATGTTCAATTAATATTGAGAACGGGCGATATTATTGCCGAATTAAGAGATGAAGTTAAATTAGGAAAATATGATGTTACCATTATTGGTGGGAGTGGAAAACGTCGAATGGCTCATGACCTAATTCAATATATCGATAGCTCAATTTTTATTGTAAATCAATTTGATCCAAATCAGAAATATAGAATTTTATTAGCTGTGGATGATTCTACAGGAACAAAAGGAGCTGTTAAATTTGGGATTCGTGTAGCTCAAGCTTTTAATATTGAAGTGGATATTTTAACCGTGAGTAAAATTGATAAATTTGGTTCAGGTTATAAAAGTGCTGCGAAAAGAGCAGGGAAATTCATGACTCGAGCTGGCATTAAATTTGAAAATATTTATAGAGTTGGAGACCCTGCTGAAGTCATTAAAAATGAAGCTGGAGATAATCATATTATTATTATGGGAGCATCCAGTAAAAATCCGATTATGAAATTTATCAAAGGCAGTAAACCTCTGAAAGTAATGGAAGATTGTAAATGTCCAATACTGATTGTTAAATAATTTTAGATTTAAATAATCTATCTCTTTAATTTGAATTTCAAAATAACTTCGCATAAATTCATTGATTAAATACGAATACATTTCATTAAATAAAAGAAGAGGAGATTAAATGGAATTCATTATACCCATTTTTAAATGGTTACATGTTATCGCAGGCGTTCTTTGGATTGGATTGCTTTATTATTTTAATTGGATTAATGGTCATGTAGTTGCGACCATGGATGGAGACAGCAAAAAGAAGGTTGTGCCAGAGCTTATGCCGAGAGCGTTATACTTTTTTCGATGGGGTGCTGCTTGGACTTGGATTACAGGGTTAGTTCTCTTGCTAATCGTTTATTGGATGATGATGAACGATTCTATGTTTGCTGAACCAGGAATAGATGGAGCTAGTAAATTCAAACATTTTGCATATTTAATTCCATTCTTGATGGTTTTTGTATATGATGCATTTTATAAAAGCCCTTTGGCTAAAGATACACGTATTGCTACCATCATTAGTTTTATGGGAATTGCAGGTGTACTTGCATTTTTAGTGTTTGTATCAGAAATGACTTCATATAGAGCATACAATATTCATATTGGAACTATGTTTGGATCCATAATGGCTTTTAATGTCTGGTATCGAATTTGGCCTGCGCAACAGCGTATTATTACAGCCATTAAAAATGGTGAAGCGCCAGAACCTGCTGATGCTGGAATGGCAGGACTTCGTTCTAAGCATAATACTTATATGAGTTTTCCATTAATTTGGACCATGATTAATGAGCACACGGTAGGTGTATCTCATTACCTAGAAGGTTATGGCGTATTATTGGTGATGATAGCTTTAGGATGGCATATTGTTTGGCATCTTTATAAAAAATCAGGAACTATCAAAGGTTTTTAAAAGTGTTCGATTAATGATACAAAAAAGCCCTTTATGCAAATGAAGGGCTTTTTTTATTTTATTAGATAAAATAGTTTTATAAATCGCAGGCCATATCATGTCCGCAGCACATTGGGGATTTGATTTTTCCACACCCTGATGGACACTTTGCAATTGCAACTTTCGTACCGTCTTCTTTAGTTAAATGATCATGTTCAAGTGATTCACCACATTTTGCGCATTTCATATCTGCGACACCCATGCCGCATTGCTCACATTCATATTTTGCCATAATATATTTCCTGTATTTAATTGATTAATGTGGGGATAATTTAATAAAAAAATCAGATCTATTTAGCCTGGATTATTCGCCACAAAATGCCCCGCAAAAAACACAAAAGGCTGATAACAAAGGAGATACAATGAATGATGAATCCATACTTTGTAATTTTATTTTTGTCAACATTTTATCTTTTTTCTTCGTGAAACTTGGCGACCTTCGTGGCTGATGAATTAATGAGGTTAGAATCTTTAAATAGGAATCATTCCTATTATGGTTTAAATTCTTATCACATTATTATGCGATTTAGCAAACAAAAAGAGACAGTTTATCAGGTTCTTATAGATACCCATTCTCATCCAACAGCTAATTGGGTTTTTGAAAAAGCAAAATCAATTTTACCTAATATTAGTTTAGGAACAGTATATAGAAATCTAGGGCAATTAGAATCTGATGGTAATATTAGATCTTTTGCATTGAAAGGTATCGTCAGGTACGATGGGAATTTGGATCAGCATTCTCACTTTTTATGTGAAAATTGTGATCTTATGATTGATATTCATCCCAAAAATATTCAAAGAAAGTATAATAATATAATCCCGAAAAATTTTACGGCAAACTCCATTGATTTAACCATTACTGGATTTTGCAACTCTTGTAAAAGTACATAAATAAACAATAAGGAAAATACTATGTTAGTAACAAAAGCAGCTCCGGATTTTAAGGCTACAGCCATCATGCCGGATAATTCATTTCAAGAAGTAAGTCTATCAGATTATAAAGGAAAGAAAGTTGTTCTCTTCTTTTATCCATTGGATTTTACTTTTGTTTGCCCAACAGAACTCATTGCATTTGATAAACGTCTTGCCGATTTTGATAAGCGAGGTGTTCAGGTTCTTGGATGTTCTGTTGATTCTCAGTTCAGTCATTGGGCTTGGAAAAATACCGATGTTAATAATGGTGGAATTGGAAATGTTCAATATCCAATTATTGCTGATCTCGATAAATCAATTGCTCGTGATTATGATGTTTTAATTGGTGCAGAATCTGCAACAGTTTTAACAGAAGATGATGAATTTGATACATCTGTTGGCGGCGGTGTCGCTCTTCGTGGATCTTTTTTGATTGATGAAGAAGGTATTGTTCGACATGCCGTAATTAATGATCTTCCATTAGGGAGAAATATTGATGAAATGCTTCGGATGGTTGATGCGCTTGATTTCCATACAACACATGGAGAAGTTTGCCCAGCTGGTTGGACTGAAGGTGATGAAGGGATGAAAGATACATCAGAAGGTGTGGCTAGTTATTTAACCAATCATTCTGACGATTTATAATCATAAATTAGATTATGAGTAATAAAAAAGGCCACATTTGTGGCCTTTTTTATTGTTGTAAATTCCTCGATGTTAATTTAATAAATGGAAAGAATTATGAAAGTATACATGAGTGTAGATATGGAAGGCATCACAGGGGTGACGCATTGGGATGAAGTAGAGCATAATAAAACATCTGCTTATATTCAATTTCAAGAACGAATGACAAAAGAAGTTGTATCTGCGTGTAAGGGCGCCAATGATGCTGGTGCCAAAGAAATTTGGGTGAAAGATGCTCATTATTCGGGGCGAAATATTTTATCAGAGAAACTCCCTAAAAATGTAAAATTAATTCGGGGTTGGAGTGGCCATCCATATTCAATGGTCCAAGAATTAGACAATTCTTTTGATGCGCTTCTAATGGTTGGATATCATTCCATGGCAGGAAGAAGTGGCAATCCATTAGCCCATACTATGTCATCAGCGAAAATAGATTCAATATTTATTAATGACCAGCAATCATCAGAGTTTTTTCTTCATGGAAATATCGCTGGAAAACTCGGTGTTCCATTGGTCTTTGTTTCAGGAGATGCCGGATTATGCGAAGAAGTACAAGACGTGAGTCCGAATACGACGACCCATGCAACCATGGTTGGTGTAGGAGATTCAACCATAAGTATTCAACCCAAGGAATCTAGATTGGCAATTCAGAAAAAAGTAAAATCAGCATTATCTGGTGACATAACTAAATGTATTTGGGATCACCCTGATTTGTTTTCGTTGGAAGTCAAATTTATTAAACACCAAGTGGCTTATCGTGCATCTCATTATCCGGGTGCTTCTTTAATTGATGCAAAAACCGTCCATTTTGAAACTCATAATTATGATGATATTATGCGCTTCATGCTTTTTACAGTTTAATGTCACTTCAATTTCTACAATCTGAATTCATGACAACCTTTTAATGAAAACTTTGTCTATTTCACTAATGCGGCGCTTTATATTTTCAATAATTTTAATATCAGCATCTTTTTCCCAGGATCTTCAAGTTAGGGTTGTGGGAAGAATGCAAATGGACGTTCCTGTATTAGGTCCCTTTAAAATGATCTTTGATCAAACCGTTGCGCCGGGTTTTTTAAAGGCGGAAGAAAAAATCGAAGCGAAACGATTTTATGCTCGTTGGCTCATGAATGGTGAAACGGGAGAAATCATGATAGCCGGAACGGAAAAAATTCTGAAGTATGATAAGGATGATGTCGAATACTGGCTTCAATCCCCGGAAGATTATTTTAAGAAACCGGATACTAGTACCGAAAATACCAATTCGATGTCCTTTTCAATATCTTCTGATGAAGATGATGACACGCCACCCCAATTCACAAGAACCGGTGGAAAAGAGATTGAATTTTTACATGGATTTCGTACCAAAAAATGGATCACTACCATTTCGTTCTCCGATAAAAGGATGGTCTTTGAAGAATGGTTTGTGGAAAAATTACCATTAATGATTCTTTCAGATTCTTTAGAAACCGTTATTAAGACAAAATTTAATCCAGATGGGGAATTGGTTACCGTGGAGCATACAGAGTTTTCATCCAATTTGATTATACAAGAGATGGATTCCTTAACAACTTTGGAACCAATAGAAGGACATGCTGTAAAAATAAACTTCCTTGTTTACGAAGAAAGTGATGATCCAAAATTTACCGTAGGATTTGAAATTTTGGAATTGTATGCGGAACCGGTGGATACAGGTTATTTTGTTATCCCGGAAGAATATCAGCGGGTTAAAGAAGAATAACTTTTATTACTATTTTAGAATAACTGGTATATTATATAACTTTAGACATGAATGGAGTGCTAAAAAAGTTCATTTCATATGGATTATTTATCATGGCTCTTTCGGCAACAATACATGTCGATCTGCATCATGAACTTTACGATGGGTACACCATATGTAATATTGATTGTGATGATGAAAAACATCACTTCATAACCCACCAGTGTGAAAAATGTCAAAATAAGAATAGTAGCTTAACCAAACGAGAAAAAAAGGCTCTTTTAATTGAGACCAATCGTTTGGCACTGTTATTTTCAAAAGTACATTTTAAGAATTCTTTTTTACATTTTAGTTTATACAGCCGTCCCCCCCCCGAAGTCTCCGTTAGTTAAAAGTACTATTTCAATCACACTACTACTGAAGTAGTGTATAATTATTATAAGATTTTTTAAAGGAGCATTTTATGCAATCTTTATTTTTGCGTGCTATGAAACCGCACGTGATTTTTTTATTGACCAGTATGATATTGTTTACAGCAGGCTGTGAAGATGATGATCATAATCACGATCATAATGAAGAACATACCGATGCAGATGGTTTTGTTCTTGAGGATGGCAGTGGAATAGAGGTCTACAGGGAATTTGAAGGTGCTGTAGAAGGGGCTGTTAATCTGAGCGTTGGAGACACTCTTGAACTTTCAGTGCATTTTCTTGATCATGATGGCAATGAAATTGAGCACGAGGAAGAAGAGAAAGATGAATTGTCGGTCTCTGAAAATGATTCGAACGTTGCAGTTGTAGAAATTGAAGAACATGAAGAAGAGCACCATGAGATGGCAATCCATGTCATTGGTGTAAATGTTGGCTCAACTAGTTTTAAACTGCAATTAATGCATGATGGTCATGCCGATTATACTTCAACAAACAATGTGGCTTTAATTGTCAATTAAAAAACATTTAACAATGCTATGCTTCCTGGGTCTGTTATGGTCTCAAGAAGCATATATTACGGGTTTAATCATAAGTGATGAGGACCAAGCACCTATTCATGGTGCTAATATCTATTTAAAAAAACTTGGTGTCGGTACAGTATCTCAGGTTGACGGTCGGTTTGTTTTAGAAAATTTGCCCCATGGAGAAACCTTATTTACAATTTCTATGATTGGTTTTAAGGATATAAATAAGTCATTAGTTTTAGATAAAAATAATTATGACCTGGGTAAGGTCTCCATGTCAAAAGATACTATAAAAATTGAAGAGATATTTGTTGATGCCCATTATAAACTTCAACCCCATAGTTTTGCATCCAATATTGATTTTACTGGAAATAAATTCCATAAAAATTTAAAGTCATCTCTGGCTCTGACTCTTGAGCAAGAAACAGGTTTATCTATTAGATCCATGGGCCAGGCAACTGCTCAGCCAGTTCTACGAGGATATACAGGAGATAGATTTTTACTAACAGAAAACGGCATAACACCTGGAGATCTTTCAAACACTTCTATTGACCATGTTATTAGTATGGATATGGCTTCATACAATAGGGTTAGAATTATACGTGGACCAGAAGCTTTACTTTTTGGATCTAATACAATCGGAGGTGTTATTGATGTATCTAGACAAACTAATTTAGAATCCAAATTTAAAAAAACAAGTTTATTCGCACTCTTTGGTACAGAGTCATCAAACAAGAGTTCATTTGGGAATTTTATAGCCTACCTTCCGGTTAATCTCCAGCAACAATTCAGGTTTTCAATCTTAAGTCGCAACTCAGGCAATCAAAGGTCTCCAAATGGAGTTTTAGATAATACTGCATTATCTAATCATGAAGTGACTGGCAGTTACTCTTATTTTGGTAAGGCTCATCGTTCAACATTTTCCTACGAACAGCTTAAAATGAATTATGGTATACCAGGAAGTTATGAAGGGCATATTGATGGGGTGGATATTGAAATGAATAAAAAATCCCAAAAGTATAATTACCATAAGGACATTCTTTTTCTGGACTTTCAAACATTAGATATAGATCAGCGTTTTATAAGCTATATGCATACTGAATATGAAAAAGGTAATCTTGATCCTTCCGTTCGTATGGATCAAAATATTTTTTCTTTCCAGAGTAAGCTTATTGGTAATTATTTAACTGTTGGGTCTTTATTCCAATATCGTGACTTCCAAGCGGGGGGATTCTATTGGACACCAGACGCAGAAGAAATAAGCTTAGCTGCATTTGGTTTGTTTGAAAAAAAAATAAATGATTTAACTTTACAAATTTCTTCAAGGGTTGAATACCTTACAGTTATACCAGAAAAATCATCAATCTATTTATCAAACTTAGATAACAGCCAAGTCGTAAATCGGAACTACCCCATTTTTGCGGCAGCATTAGGTGCTTTTAAAGCTTGGAAGAATTGGAAACTTTCATTTGGGACGATGCTCACTGGGCGAGCTCCAAGTATTGAGGATCTATACTCTGATGGACCTCATTTGGGCACTTACGCATATGAAATTGGGCGACCTAAGTTAGGGTTGGAAAAAACAATTGGTGTTGAGGCGTCATTAGAGCATAGTACTACAAAAAGTGATGTAAGGTTTACAGGTTTTCAAAACTATAGCCCGAATTATCACATTAGCACAAAAATGGGAGATGGTTATGAGCCGGGTGCTGACTGGATCGAGTGGGGAAGTGGATCAAGTGGATGGCTTTATAAATATCAAATGCAAGGCTTAAGAGCACGAATTTATGGTTTTGAATCCGATTTTAGATATCGACTAACCAAATTAATCAATTTTCATGGTAGTATTTCAGTTACTAGAGGAGAAAACATCTCAGATAACAAACCTCTTGCGTATATGCCACCTGACAAATTTCAGTTATCAACAGAATTAGATCTGAATCCGTTTTCTGTAGCATTGCAACTTAAAAAAGTATCACCGCAATCAAGGCTAGGTGAATATGAAACTAAAACAGGGGGTTACTTTATCGCTGATTTAAATGGGAGTTTTACAATCCATGGATCGCAAATGGTTCACAAATTTATCTTTCAAATAGACAATATTTTTGATGAAGTATATTATAATCACCTTTCAAGAATAAAACTAATTATGCCTGAAAAAGGACAAAGTTTCAGTATACAATATCGATTAGTATTTTAACTATTTTTCATCGTGATATGAATTATCTCAAGATATACGAAAAAGTTAGATGGGCCTCATAACCCGATGGGTAGGTAATTAGTTTAATTCTTTGGATATAAATTTTAAGTAATACTTAAAGTACTTTTTATTATACTTAATACTAAGTATGCTCCACCTTAATAATAAACTAAGTTATCGAATCTATAATATGCCTATTACAATTCATCTAGATGCTATGTTAGTGAAAAGAAAGATTTCGCTCACTGAGCTATCAAAAGCCGTCGGACTTTCATTAACAAATTTATCTATGTTAAAAAATGGAAATGTGAGGGGCGTTAGGTTCGAAACACTGGAAAAGATCTGTATTGTTCTAGACTGTCAGCCTGGAGATTTACTTGAATATCAGCACTATACAGATGAAAAAAATGACAAGAATAGAAAAGACATATTCGAAATAATAAGTAAGAATCTTATGAAATTGAAAAATACGGAGATTTAAGATGTTAGAGACTTTATTAAATGGTGGACCCTTTATGATGGTATTACTCATCATAGTAGGTAGTATCATTTTTATTTCAGTAAAAAATATTAAAGAACCCTATAATACTAATGGTATTGTGTTACTGGGTATTTTTAGTGCTTTGGTAGGTATCTCAGCCACATATCTTGGAGTCAATGCTGCATTTAGTGCATTACCAGAGATTAGCAATATTTCGCCACAGATTTTAATTAATGGTTTAAAGACATCATTAATTACATCATTTACAGGAGGAATTATTATGCTTATTTCAACAGCGCTATGGTATTTCTTTATAAAACGGCACAATCTACTTGTTGTATAATTCGACGCCTATTCGTCTTTCAGCCAATTTATAATAGAAGGGAGTGCGTGAGGCTAATAACCTGATTGGAGATTTATTAAGCTTAAGCGGTTTTTTTTTGTTTCTAGACATTTAGCACTACTGCTTTGTAATACTGGTATTATGAAGCATCTCTGGCTCAAATAAAGGAATTCAAAATGGTTAAATCAAAAGCGCACTGCTCTGAGATAGTTTGACTAAAAGATGAAACAGACAAAACGAATATTTAATATTTAGAATGAATCTGCTAAAAAATATATATAGTGACTATTTTCGTCTACCGCAAAATATTCATTTTCTAATTTTATTAGAATTATCACTAAGTCTCATCCATGTTGCTTTTATTCTTGTTCTGAATATTCTTTTACGGAACCAAGGTTTTAGCGATCCAGAGATTGCGTCTTTCAATTCACTTCGTTTTATTAGTGCACTTGTCTTTGCATTGCCATTAGGGATCTACATTCGAGGAAAAAGATTAAAACCTTTTTTTATAATTGCTTCATTGATTGTACCACTTACAAGTGGGTTTATAATTGAGTCTGTCTATCATGAGATCACTCCTCTCATACAGCTATCTTTTTTATTGTGGGGTTTTGGGATGATGTTGATGAGAGTCTGTGCTCTCCCATTTATTATTCGGAATACAACTCCTGATAACAGTACTGAGGCACTTTCTTTGAGTGCTGCAACCTGGTCAATGGCAACGGTTTTTTCAGGAATAATTATCAGTGGCTTGGATCAACTAGGATATTTTAATATTGGAGTCTGGACACTAGAATTTAATGAAAGAACCACCCTCTGGATTATTACAGTACTGGGGTTCAGTGGTTTATTCTTTGCTTTGAAAATCAAAGAGAATGAGCCTGATAATTTGTCAAGGAAGGGCAAACTATTTTCTATAAGGAATTCCTATGACTGGAATCTGATCTTTAAGGCAATCTCACCCTTAATACTCATATCCATAGGTGCTGGGCTTACGATACCATTTGTAAACCTTTTCTTTAATTCAGTATTTGGTCTGACATCAAGCCAGTTTAGTATTTTAGGAAGTTTTACAGCTTTATTAGTATTTATTTTTTCATTAATGGTTCCATCCTTACGGAAAAGATATGGCTACTGGATGACCATAGTTATTGTACAGGCCATATCAATATGCTGTCTTGTTACAATGGCGATGATGGAGCTTTATGTTGGCTACTCTTTTGCAATGGGTGTAGCTATAGCAGCCTATGTCCTTCGTCAGCCGCTTATGCATATGGCGCATCCTGCTTCAAATGAATTAATGATGAATTATGTTGGTGAAAAGAATCAGGAGTTGATCAGTGCTTTGAGTTCAAGTCTCTGGAGCGCTTCATGGTTTGTAAGTGCAAAAGTGTTTGAATGGCTTAGATTATTAAAGTATGACTATTATGAGATATTTCTTATAACTGCGGTACTTTATTCGATAGGTGTGCTGGCATATGTATTTTTGATACGTGAATATGAGTCCAGAGAAAATAATAGGTCCGGGGAGCTGCTGCCTTTGACCGATGAGATCACAATGGATTAATATTTGATTGTAATTGAGTTTTTTGTTTCTAGAATGATAGGTAGATTTGAAACCTTGATTAATAAATAATCTGCATTTTAAAAGTATAAAATATGAGACAATCATTAGAATAAAAAAATAGTATTACCAAAAAACAAAATTATTACAAAGGAAAAAATGGAATTAACTATCCAAAATATCTCAAAAACTTACCCAAATGGCATTGAAGCGTTAAAAAATGTCAATTTAAAAATCGGTAACGGAATGTTCGGGCTTCTGGGCCCTAATGGTGCAGGTAAATCCACACTTATGAGAACCATTGCTGCTTTGCAAGATAGCGATGAAGGAACCATCACAGTTGGTGATATTGATGTATCAAAAGACAAACAATCATTGCGAGAAATTCTAGGTTATTTGCCCCAGGAATTTGGTGTATACCCTAAAATATCGGCAAATGATCTTCTGGACCATTTGGCTGTTATGAAGGGAATCACAGACACGAAACAACGCAAGGAAGTGGTGGAATCCTTACTTTATCAAACAAACCTGTGGGAAGCAAAAGATCAAAAACTGGGGACTTATTCGGGTGGAATGAAACAGCGTTTCGGGATAGCTCAGGCACTCATTGGTGATCCAAAATTGATCATTGTGGATGAACCGACTGCAGGACTGGATCCGATGGAGCGAAACCGGTTCCATAACCTTTTGAGCGAGATTGGCGAAAATGTGATTGTAATCTTATCTACACATATTGTAGATGATGTAAGTGATCTTTGTAATAATATGGCCATTATCCTAAATGGGGAAGTCCATTTGGTTGGCGAGCCAATCCAATTGATTAAAACACTAGACCAAAAAGTATGGAAAGGGCTTATTGAAAAATCAGACTTAGTGGAAATTGAAAAAGAAAATGATGTGATTTCTTCTCGCCTTTATCTGGGGAAAGTCCAGGTTAGAATATTTAGTGAATCACCTATGCAAAATGGGTTTGAGTCTGTAAGTCCCGAGATTGAAGATTTGTATTTTGCTACAATCAATGGTTTATCAATTGGTGGATCTGAATAGTATGTGGAAGTATATTTTAAATTTTGAACTCAAATTAGGATTTAAGAAAACATCCGTTCTGGTTTATTTTGTCGTCTTTTTTGGATTGGCATTTTTAATTGTAAATATTTTAGGCGGAGCCTTTACCGGTGCCCGAATTATTGTAGGAAATGCCAATAATAATTTGAATGCACCCTTGGTCATCGCAATGCTTCAAAATATTTTCTGCATTATTGGTGTATTGATTTTTGCAGCAATGTTTGGAAATGCAGGGTATCGCGATTTCGAATTCAATACTCATCCATTATTTTTTACAAAACCCATAAAACCATTTGATTATTATATTGGCAGATTTACGGGGGCATTTGTTGTAAGTATTTTTATACAAGCCGGATTTTCTCTGGGAATGCTTTTTGGATTTCTAATGCCTTATTTGGATAAGGATGCCATTGGTCCGTTTAGTTTATACGCTTATCTCCATCCATTTATGATATTGGTCATTCCCAATATTTTTATGGTGGGCGCTTTACTTTTTATGTTGGCTGTTCTCACTCGTCGGATGCTACCGACTTATCTGGCATCGGTCGTTCTTCTATTTGGATATCTCACAGCTGGAAATCTGGTATCCGATATAGAAACACGCTGGATTGCTGCTTTGATGGATCCTTTTGGTGGAGAAGCTGTCAGTTTAGCTGTTAGATACTGGACGCCTGTGGAACAGAATTCAAATTTTATCCCTGTAAGCAAGTGGCTTTTACTCAACAGGCTAATTTGGCTTGGAGCCGGTGGTGTATTCATGGGCATCGGTTTGTGGAAATTTGATTTTAAACATTCCGAGCCCGGAAAGTCTAAACGCAAAAAAGATGAAACAATTGAGACTGCTGACAAACCAGTAATCGGTAGCGGATTTATTCATGCATTACCCGTTTTTAATTCAGCCACACTTTGGCTCCAATTCAAGACTCAGGTTTTCATCGAAATGAAACGGGCATACCGCGATCCCTATTTCATAGCCATCGCCGGTACAGCAGCAGGATTTCTGCTGATGAACCAGCAAGCCATTGGCAATATGTATGGTGTTGATACACTTCCTATAACACATATGGTCTTACAAGTATTGAGTGGGTCTTTTGCATTATTCATGTTAATTCTGATTACGTTTTATGCGGGGCAAATCGTTTGGCGAGAACGAGAATTGAAAGCAGACCAGATCATGGATTCCCTGCCAATCCCGAACTGGATTCCCATGGTTTCAAAATTGATCACCTTGATCTTAATTCCTGGTATCATGCTACCAGTACTTATGTTGATTGGGATTGCAGTCCAAACCTGGCGCGGGTTTTATGATTATGAAATTCATCTGTATCTCAAGCAACTTCTCCTCTTGGATTGGAGCGATTATGCACTATTGTGTGTTTTAGCTTTTTCAATCCAAACGGTGGTAAACCATAAATATTTAGGCCATTTCATTTTGATTCTCTATTTTCTATTTGGAATGTTTTCAGGGGAATTTGGGTTGGATCATACCTTATATCATTTTAGTTCAGGTTCCGATGCACGGTATTCTGATATGAATGGCTTCGAGCCCTATGTCTGGAAGCTTATCTGGTACAAACTTTATTGGGGAGCATTCGCTGTATTATTGGCCTTTGCCAGTAATTTATTCTGGAATAGGGGACTGACGGGTGATTTCAAATCACGATGGGAAACAGCTAAATACAGACTTACCCCGAAAATGAAAAATGGAATAATCACATTTGGACTTGTTTTCATTGGCTTGGGCAGTTTCATATTTTATAACACGAATATTTTGAATGAATATCACCGCTCGAATTATTGGGAAAAACGGTCTGCAGACTACGAGAAGACCTATAAAAAGTTCAAAGGTGTTCCGCAGCCAAAAATTACCGGTGTGAGCGGGGAAGTTCACTTATTTCCCAAAGAAGCACGGGTTGAATTTTCTGGTGTATATCAAATGAAAAATAAAACGGATTCAGTGATTGACACAATCCATACAAATTTTAATCGGCGAGCGCCCTATTCAACTTTTGCATGGTCAAGACCGACCGAGACTGTTTTTACGGATTCCAGTTATGGTTGGGATATGTTCGTTTTTGATCCTCCTATTCAACCAGAAGATGAATTTTTCCTGGAATTTTCAGGAGAAAGAAAGCGAACCGGTTTTTCCAACGGTGGAGTTGATCGGACGGTGGTAGAAAACGGTACCATGATCTGGAGTGGCGATTTGTTTCCTGACTTTGGGTACAATCCTGGAAGAGAATTAAGCTCTAAGCGCACCCGGAAGAAATATGACTTATCCGAGACCCAAGACCCCATGCCAAAATATGACGATGAAGAAGGGAATAAACATGGCCTCCTTGGTGATGATGCTGACTGGGTTGACTTTGATGTAATCATGAGCACTGACATGGATCAGATTGCTATGGCGCCCGGTTACATTCAAAAAGAATGGGAAGAAAATAATCGTCGATTTTTTCATTATAAAATGGATCAGAAAATTCACAATCTCTTCGCTTTTGTATCTGCACGGTATGAGGTAATAAAGGAAGAATGGAATGGGATTAATTTGGAAGTGTACCATCATTCAACTCATACGTACAACGTGGATAAACTTATGGAAGGGATGAAAAAATCCATCAAATATTATAATGAGCTATATGGCCCATATCCGTATCGGCAATGCAGGATTTTGGAATTTCCCTATGGCAGTTATGCAGCATCCTTCCCCAACACAATTCCATTTTCTGAAAATATAGGTTTTGTCATGGATATAGATCCTGATGACCCGGAAGATTTGGATATGCCATTTTGGGTCACTGCTCATGAAATGGGACACCAGTGGTGGCCGCACCAGGTTTCTGGTGGGAATGTTCAAGGCTCGGCTTTCTTGAGTGAAGGATTGGCGGAATATTCTGCAGTATCACTATTGGCAAAAGAGAAAGGGGAGAAACAACTCCGAAAATTTCTGAAATATGAACTGGATAAGTATCTTATAGGAAGGTATTCGGAACAGAAATTTGAGCCCACTATCGTTGAGACTGAAGGTCAGTCCTACATCCATTACAATAAGGCGGGACTCATGATGTACACTTTGTCCGACTTTATTGGAAAAGATATCTTTAATAATGCCTTGGGGAAATTCATTGAAAAATTCAGATATCAATCTGATCCATACACCAATATTGGTGAATTTGTTAAAACGATCAGGGAAGATACACCTGATGATTTGCAGTACCTCATTACTGATACGTTTGAAAAGATTACTCTTTACGAGAATAAAGCGAAAAAAGCTTCAGCAGTTGAAAATGAAGATGGCACTTTTACAGTTACCATGGAAGTGGAAGCAAAGAAAGTGTACTCAGATAGTCTTGGGAATCAAACTGATGCTATAATAAATGATTGGTTGGAGATTGGTGTTTTGGGTGAGACCTTAGTCAACGGCGAGATGGAAGAAATTCCTATTTATTTGAAAAAAGTATTCATCACAGATTCGTTGACAACTTTTACGGTTCAAGTAGATCAAAAGCCTATTAAAGCTGGTATTGATCCCATGCATAAATTTGTAGATCGGGATTCGGATGATAACTTGATTCGCGTGAGCATTCAAGTCGTGGATGTCAATGAAAGTGAATAAGCGTACTGGGATTCATAAAAACTTAAAAGAAGGAAGCATGATATTTAACATACCTGATGATGCTCCTTCGACAGGCTCAGGAACCGATGATGTACACTAATTTAATATTACGAGTCGTCTCCTTTGACGACTTCAGCAGGCTCACTGCAAACAAGATCAGAGAACACTTATTTGTTACATCACTTATTCTCTTATTAATCTCAGCTTGTTCACCCACGATTCCAAGATTGGAATACAATCCAAATGGTGAATATCAATTAGAAAAATATATTTATTCCGTTGACATAAATGAAGTGAAGAATGACCGAGTTTTTGTTCGTCTTCATTGTCCCAGTCTCAATCAAGACACAGTTATTTTTCATTTTCCTAAAACGATCCCAGGGACGTATAAAGAATTGGATTATGGTGAAATGATTGAATCCATTGAGCCAAAAGATAAAGACGGGAATTTGCTTCCTTATGAAAAAATAGGAAAAAATATTTTCCAAATTACCCAAGCACGAGACCTTACCATGATCCATTATTGGATTGATGATTCTTGGGATCATCCAAAATCTATGAGACGAATCTGGGCCATGGGCGGAACTAATATTGAAGAGAATGAAAATTTTGTTATCAATGCTTCTGGCTGGTTTGGTTTTTTTGATGGATTGGAATTAGTGCCTATTCAATTGTCACTTGTTCAGCCTAATGGAATGCGGTCTTTTACAGCTCTACCAGTAGAATCAAAGTTTGAAAATACGGTCGTATTTAATGCAAGGGACTATCACCAATTAATTGATTGCCCCATTATGATTTCAAAACCTGATACAGCCACATTCATGGTTGCAAATACAAAAGTATTCATCGAAACATATTACAATGGAGATGAATCTGATATTGCAAATTTGATTAAAAATGAAATCCAGCCATCTATGGAAGCTGTGGCAACTTTCACAGATTCTCTTCCTGTGGAGGAATATCATTTTATCATGTATATCCGTGATGGTCGAGGATTGATGGATACATTACAATCCAAGGATATTGGTATTTTTAAAAAAGTAAAAACGGTAATAAAAAATACATCTATGTTTGGAATGGGAGCATTGGAGCACGGCAATTCATCTTTTTATGCTCTCACAGATTTTGGCGATTCATCTTACACATCCATGATTAAACGTGTTGCGCTACATGAATTTATGCACATTTTTACTCCACTGAATCTTCATAGTGAATATATAGGTGACTTTGATTATGTAAACCCAAGAATGTCAAAACATCTTTGGTTATATGAAGGAATTACGGAATATTTTGCCAACCTGATTCAAGTACAATCGGGTCTCATGACACCGTTAGAATTTTTCACGGAACAAATGAGTCGAAAAATTGGTCGTGCATCAAAATATCCAGAAAAGAAAATACCTTTTACTGAAATGAGTGAGCATGTTTTTGAAAAAAAATATGGTCGTCATTATGGCCAAGTATATCAACGGGGTGCAATCATTGGATTGTTACTTGACATAGAGATTATTCGGCTTACAAATGGTGAAAAAACGTTGAAGGATGTTATTCTGGAATTATCTTCCCGTTACGGGTCGAATGAATCGTTTGCTGAAGAAGATTTTTTTGATGAATTCACAGCATTGGTTCATCCGGAATTACGGAATTGGTTTGCTGATTATGTGGAAGGAATTGTCCCTTTGGATGTAAAGGGTGGTCTAGAAATAATTGGAATTGACTATTCAAAGAAAGGGAAACATATTGCTCCCAAAAATATATTGACAGATTTCGGTTCCAAGAGTTATCGAATCTCATTTGGGAAATTTAAAAAAATTAAAAAAGTTGGAAAGAAAGATCCGGTTGGTTTTAAAGTGGAAGATCAAATAGATACAGATAAACTTCGGGAAGAATTTTATGATGAAAATGGATTTCCAGTAGAAGAAGGAACAGACGTAACTCTATTTGTTAAGCGGGACAATGTTATGATTGAGCTTCCATACTCAATGGAATTAGAAGAAAAAAAATATAAGCACCGGTTGCGCATCATGAATGAACAAACAAAGACTCAATTATTATATTATTCAATTTGGATGGGAAATAAAAAATAAACACGTTATTCTTTAATCTAAGTACATATCCGTTGTAAATTAACCCTTGCCTTTTTACTATAAAACGACATTTTTACGGGGGAAACGTACATGTCAAATTGGAATAAAGATCTTTTTATTAATCACCTTAGAGATGTTTGCAGTCGTGAAGTTGCAAAAATAGGTGTCTTGATTATTGAGTTTACCGAAAAATATGCAGATGATATTTCTTGGGGTCGAGGAACAGATCATGGAACACTTACCTTTAGATGTAATTCGGATGAAGGGCCATTACCACTTTTTCATATGACATCCACCGGGCAGTTAAATCTTCAAATTAATTTCATGCGGAATAAAGAAATTCCACCTATGGTCATTAGAGATATGGTCATAAAATTAGAAGCAAATTTTTTACGTGATTATAATGCGATTGAATATCCTAGTGATGTTTTTGTTCCAATAGATGAACTGTTTTACACTGAAAATCAGGTCGTGAAATTCTTGAAAACAATGGAAGGATGTACCTATCGTTTAAAGCAGTAGATTAATTTAAAAAATAATATTCTGAAGCCTCATTTCGAATGGAATGGGGCTTTTTTTATTATAAAACTCTTTTTTATTATATTAGAGAAACCAAAACGAAGACTTACATGATGGAAATTTGTAAATTCTTCAATGAAAAAAATGTTCTTATCTCTCATAATTAGCGGTTTAATCTGGGGACAAGCAGGTTCATTGTCGGGACTTATTCAGGATGTTTCAACACACCAACCCTTAATTGGTGTGAATGTGATGGTTAGCGGAACAGAATTAGGCTCTGCTACGAATTCGGAAGGGAATTTCAGAATAGAGAATGTTCCAGTAGGGAGCTTTGTAATTCATGTGTCCATGATTGGCTATGAGCCCGTAAAACGAGCCAATGTTCATATTGTGCCAAAACGAAATACGACCACGAATTTTGATTTACACCCACAGGTTTTACAGGGAGAAGGCGTAGTCGTTACAGCGACATTCTTTGAAAAAACCAAGGATGCAATCACAAGTAGCCGAACCGTGGATATAGAAGAAATCCGTTCTGATCCTGTGGGTTCATTTGACATTATGTCCATGATGCAAAGTTTGCCTTCAGTAATATCTGGCGCAGATCAAACCAATGAAATTATTGTTCGTGGCGGTTCGCCCGGTGAAAATTTATTTGTTATGGATCATATTGAAATTCCTTATCCAAATCATTTCCCGGAACAAGGAAAGGGTGGAGGTCCTATCACCATGATTGATACGGATTTTATTGAACGGGTCGATTTTTACGCTGGTGCATTTCCCGCAAAATATGGAGATAAAATTTCCTCCGTCATGGATGTAACGCTTCGAGATGGGAATCGTGATAGACATTTGTCTGAATTCAATTTTAATATGGCAGGATTTGGATTTAATTTTGAAGGACCTTTCACGCAAAAAGGTTCATATATATATTCATTGAAACGGTCATTTTTGGATTTTGTCATTCAAAGTTCCGGACTCATGGCAATTCCTAAATATTGGACGAGTCAGGGAAAATTTTCCTATCAACTTTCTCCTACGCAAAAATTGTCCTTAAATATGATTAGTGGAATTGACGAAATTAATATCGAAGGTGAAGATGATCCCCAACTTCGTAATGCCGAAAATGTGGATTACCATTCTAATCAATTGACCCTTGGACTCACCTACAAAAATCTATTTTCTAAAAAAGGCTATGGCATTTTGTCGTTAAGTGGAAGCCGAGTTGGACTCAATACGGATGTGTATCAATACTTGAAAAATGGAGAGAAAAACCAATATTATGGTCAAGATGATGCTGAATGGGAAATGGCTTTGAAAGGCGATTGGGTGTATCGCATCAATTCAAATATTGAGACAAGTTTTGGATTTTCAGCGAAATCGATTTTATTGGATTATGACAATTGGTGGCATGGCGAACCTGAAAATATTTATGGTTATTCCTTATCCGTAAATGAGTCAGTTCGTTTTATTTCCGAAGATGATTTTTGGAAAAATTATTTTGGACATGATTCCCTGCGATTTGAATCTATAGGAACATTTGGACATTATGATTCAGTGGAAATCAAAAATGTATTAGATTTTATCAAGACGGGGATTTTTGCACAAATCAATGTAAAACCGACTGCGAATATAGAAATTACGTCAGGCTTGCGTTACGAAAATGTGACTTATACAGGGCAAGGGAATGTGTCTCCACGATTGGGGTTGTCGTATCGGTTTTCGCCTTTGTTGAAATTCAATATCTCTGGCGGAAGATATTATCAATCTCCGTTTAATATTCATTTGAATTCAAATCGTGGTAATACAAAATTGCTGAAAAATTATTTTGCTGACCAATGGGCAGGCGGGGTTGAATGTTTTTTAAGTGCAGATACACGAATGACATTTGAAGTCTATTCCAAGCAATATGAAAATATAGTTGGTTTTGATATTTTGGGTGGAAGTGATGGTCGAGATAGCATTGATTATCAACATTTAAGTAACATTGGCAAAGGTAATTCTCAAGGTATTGAATTATTTATTCAAAAAAAATACACACGCAATTGGTATGGATCATTCGCATGGTCTCATTCTATTGCAGAAGGTGTTGACCCAAGAAATGAAAATAAATATGCGTGGGATTATGATTATGGTGATGTAGTAACACTAGTTGGTGGTTACAAAATCCGATTTATCAAATATGAATGGTATCAACGACATAAAGAAACGTTGTTAGCAAAAATGACATCGTGGCTTCCATTTGCTCCTGCAGACGAATACGAAATTGGCGTTAAATTGCGCTATATGGGCGGACGACCTTTTACGCCAGAATCGTATGATCACATCATCCGCGATTGGTATGTTAATTCGAACGATGCTTGGAATACTGAACGGTATAATGAATATATCCGATTTGATATTCTCTTACAGCAACGATTTAATTTCAAGAAAATGAATTTAGTGGCATTTTGGGATATTATGAATGTATTCAATCGTGATAATCCATGGGAAACTGTGTATCTTGAAGATGGCACAACGGAGATGGCATGGCAATATAAAACATTTCCAGTGGGCGGAATTATACTGGAATTTTAAAAATAAGTAAATTCTCTTTTACTGCCGTTAATTATTTTATGAGAAACTTAATTTCTATTCTATTTTTTTTTACACTTCTTTTTGCGACCAATCGATTTCAAGGTGAATTGCCAATTGGTCTCACTCAGGAAGAACAATCCCGAATTAATGATATTTATTCCATGGGGCGTGAAACAGATCCCCCGTTAGGTGATGTCCGAAATATTGCTGAATATGAACGGATGGAAGGAGTCCTAATTAGGTATCCTTTTGGAATTTCTACTGCTATGATTGCAGAAATGTCTGAAGATGTTACCATTTATTGTCTTGTATCTTCTGGCCAACAAAATTCAGCAAATAATTCCATGTCAAATGGTGATGTGAATATGGAAAACGTCGTTTATGTTACAGGGTCAACAGATAGTTATTGGACTCGAGATTATGGCCCTTGGTGGGTTGTTGATGGTAATAGAGAAGTAGCAGTTGTTGATTTTACCTATAATCGTCCTCGGCCAAATGATAATGCTGCTCCCCTAAAAATGTCTGAATTATTAGGCGCCCCTTATTATGCCAATGATCTTATTCATGCGGGTGGAAATTATATGACGGATGGCTTGGGTGTTTCTGCATCATCTGATTTGGTTTATGAAGAAAATAGTATATCCAATGAGGAAGTGCATCAATTAATGTTAGAATATTATGGTATTGATTTATATCATGTGGTTGATGATCCAAATAATACATATATAGACCATATTGATTGTTGGGGCAAGTATTTAAGCCCAACTAAAGTCCTTATTAGAGAAGTCCCTACGAGTCACGAGCAGTACGGAGAGATTGAGGCAACAGCAACTTATTTTGGAAATGCTTTAAATAAATGGGGTGAGCCTTGGGAAGTATTTCGAGTTTGGACGCCTAATGATCAACCTTATACCAACTCACTTATTTTAAATGAAAAAGTATTTGTACCAATTATGGGTAGTAATTGGGATGATGAAGCAATTTTATCTTATGAAGATGCAATGCCAGGCTTTGAAATCATTCCTTTTACAGGAACATGGGAATCTACGGATGCACTTCATTGCAGAATAAAAGGCATACCTGATTTAGAAATGCTTCAGGTATTTCACAATCCAATTAATGACAGTACGAATGTAGTAAATAATGGCTATTATATTGATGTCATTATTGATGACTTAAGTAATGCTGGACTAATTCAAGATTCCATTAAAGTTTTTTGGAAAACATCCGAAATGAATAATTGGAATTCAGAAGCGCTTTATGGTTCGATAATTCCAGAAGAGTTTACTTCGTGGAGTGGACTCATTCCTGCGTTAGCACAAAGTAACGATATACATTATTTTATTCAAGCGGCTGATTCAAGTGGCCGGATTGAAAAAAGCCCTCCTGCAGGTTGGCACACATTTTTAGCATTGCCAACAGATGTATGTTTAGAATGGGAACTGGGTGATATGAATAATTCGGGCGATCTTGATGTTTTTGATATTTTACTTCTTTCAGATTATGTCACATCCGGAGAAGCGATAGGGATTTGTGCCGGTTCTGTTGGAGATATTAATTCTGATAATAATATCACAGTCATGGATATAGTTTTTCTCATAAATATGATTATGAATCCATAGTTACTTTGCTGCTGTTTAGTATTGGTTAATTATGTCAGATAAACACCCACATATTTACGAGCCCACAACGGCTATTACTGATTATATTATTTGTATTTTGAGTTTTATTTTTGGGTGGATTACACTGTCTATTCAAGATTCACACTTCCATCAACTTTGGGGTACATCTTTTATTTTAATAGGAATTGGTGCATTGTTTGGGGGGACCTCACATGGATTTGGTCCAAAAATCTCCGAGTTGTCTAATGCGATAATTTGGCGATTAACACTTATCTTTGTTGCATCAACAGCAATTGTATTAGCCATGTCACCTACCTTATTTTTTATTTCAGGAAGAGGGGTCAATATTATTTATGGAATAGGAAGTCTTTTATTAATTACATTTTATAATAAGTCTAGAACTCAAACAAGTTTTGGTTCTGTGGTGACCTTTTATTTGCCGTTAATGATGATATCATTGATTGGGTTTATACTTGTATTTGTTTTTTTTGGATTAACAGGCGCTTTATTTATTGCCATTGGTTTAGTCGTGAGCCTTGTTGCATCTTGGGTGCAGGTTGCAAAAATATCTCTTCATAAACATTTTAACTATAATGACTTATTTCATGTGATCCAATTGTTGGGTATTTATTTAATGTATCGCGGTGGGATTGAAATTCGTCCGTTTTAATTCTATTCTCAATTGGATGGTGGCTAAATATATCTGTAATTATAAGAATCAAATCTAATAGCTCTAATCTAATTTTCAATCTTAATCCTTATTATAGACGATTTTACATTATAAATTTGCCAGCTATTTTTCAGGAGAAAACGTGAAAGTTGATATAAATACAGTCAATGAATATACTCGGGAACTATCTATCGATGTTCCGTGGGAAGAGTTGGAATCTAATTTCGATTCAACAATTAAAAATTTCAGCAAAAAGATCAAAATGCCGGGCTTTCGTTCAGGTAAAATTCCAAAAGATCGTTTGTTAAAACAGTTTCAGCCAAATATTGAAGAAGAATTTATGGAAAGTAATTTTCAGGAATTTTATGTGAAGGCTCTTCGTCAAAGTGAGCTTGTCCCTGTAAATAAGGCAGAAATTAGTGATGTGCATTTTCATATGAATGAGCATTTTTCATTTAAAGCAAAGTTCGAAACGGAACCCGAAATAAATTTGCCCAAATTAAAAAAGAAATCGTTCAAAATACAGCGATCAAGTTACATCCATGACGAACATGATATTGAAGATGCAATGACTCAATTAAGAAAATCTCATGCTACTATGACCCCTGTAGAAGATGGTTCTATTGAAGGCGATTATCTTATTTGTACGCTTCAAAAGCTGGATGAATCTGGATTGCCTCTTATTGGTAAAAAATATGAGAATCAATATTTGCGGGTTGGAAATGGATCTTTTACAGATAGCCAAAAAGAAAAAATGATTGGTTTACACCCCAATGATTCAACTCGATTAACCCTCCCTGTCAATAAAGAAGGTGAAGAAGGAGAGTATGAATTAACCGTAGCTAATGTAGAGCGAGAAGTGCTACCGGATTTGAATGAAGCCTTTTTACAACTTATAAATCCCGAATTAAAAACAGTTGAAGAACTGACTGCGGATGTAGTAAAAAAGATTCAAGCTAATTTTGAAGAAAGGTCCAAAACCGCGTTCGAAAGAGATTTGTCCGATGCATTTATTGATTTAGCGAATCCACCTTTTGCTCCGTCAATGGTTGAAAATTATTTAGATAACTTTGTTGAAGATGTAAAAAAACAAAATAATGGTGAACCTTTGGATGAAGAAAAAGTAAGGGAACA
>Ga0233446_1000570_pt1 | contig 36701 bp, 18 predicted proteins | sample SI_124_October20_4_FD_182780 | JGI IMG/M metagenome (GOLD analysis project Ga0233446, IMG submission 182780) | Seawater microbial communities from Saanich Inlet, British Columbia, Canada - SI_124_October2016_120_MG | ecosystem: Environmental > Aquatic > Marine > Inlet | place: Canada: British...
TCCGGATGAACCCCTGTTCGGGGTTCCTGTCGAGTGCTCCCTCTACAAATGAAAAACCCACCAAAAGGTGGATTTTCATTTGTGGGCCCACAGGGACTTGAACCCCGAACCGACGGATTATGAGTCCTCTGTGCATTTTATATATGCGTTACTGAATAAGGCCTTAAGGAGTGTCATGAACACGGCTTCCCCGCTATGTCCCCAATTCGTGCATTTTGAATGCCTGCTAGGCAGTAGCCATCGTCATGCTTGAGCGACAATCTGATTGCTCTTCTTTTTCGGTTTTTCCTTCAAGACCTTCACCAGAAAGTCCATTGGATATTTGGTATATATCATGGTGGTCTTGATGTCTTGGTGACCAAGTAGATCTTTGACAAAAACAATATTGTTGGTCTCAATCAGACAACGAAGCGCAAAGGTGTGGCGTAAGCTGTGCAGGGTCTTTTCCTCTGGGATTTTCGCGTCGTCAGCATAACTGCGAAAAGCATGGGTTATTGAATCAGGCTTATAAGGTTTGTCCATGGCAATCTTGTAATGTGGAATCAGATCAACAGTAATGGGCACCATTCTGGAGCGTCTGCTTTTAGCATGTTCCGATGGGATAGTAACATAATCTCCTTCTAAAATACTGTATTGAAGTTCGCCAACACGGAGTCCCAGCCTCTCCAGCACCTTAAATGTTGAATACCATTTCGGTGTCTCTATCTGGGCATAAAGATTATCCAATTCGCCCGGTGTCAAGAATTTTGGCAGCTGCTCATTAACCTTAATCTGTGCCACCTTCACTCGCTCAAGAATGTAGCCTTCCTGAAGCAGCCAGCTTGTAAAGGCATTAACAGACCGGATACGGATATTGATTGTGCTATCTTTGAGCTTTTCTTTATGGAGCTTCTCAATCATTTTACGAATATTCTTATTCGTGATTGAATTTACTAGCATGCTGGGGGAGTTTGCATCCACCAGATTGTCCAAAGCTAACTCATATGATTCAATTGTTGTTGGTCTGCGCCCATTGACCTTGCGGTCTTTGATGAAGCGATCCACTGCATCTTGTAAGCCCAGATCCTCGAGTTCAGCTTCAGAAATTAACTTAGCCTTAAGCAGAATCTCCCTGTCCTGTACAAGCCTAAGTCTACGCTCCGCTTCACGACGATTGCCTGTCTGGGTAGATATTGTTTTCTCTTTACCACCAGGGAGACGGACGCGGATGTAATATTTGTTATGTTTTTTTACGAGTGTTGCCACTATCGAGACTCCGTTGAATTTATAAACCTAATCTACTTAACCATTAGATACAATGATTGAGTCAGTTTGTAGAGCAGTTATATATTTGGATTAATGGGTGGCGTGTGTCTTTGGATTTATAAGCACAAGGGACTTAAAATCCCTCGGCCCTTAAAGCCGTGCCGGTTCGATTCCGGCCCCGGGTACATCTCCTAACGCACTGATACACAGACACTTACGAATAACACTGGAAGTCGTTTTAACCTCTTTATGGAGTGCGCTATTTGCGCGATGTGCACATCATGTGCTATCATTTACTATCATTATTGCACACATAGTGCACATGTTTTGGGCTCTTTTTGGAGCAGGTGATCATGATCATAAATGCTACATTCAATTTGCGACACGCCACCCATTTGCCGACTCGCTGATCATGTGGATAGCATGTGCCACTGATTTACTCAACCTTTAGCTCTGTGGCACTTAATAGATTAAATCCTTTACGCATCCAATGAACTACTTCACCTGCAAAATTGAAAGAAAGCATATACTGCCTCGATTGACTGTAGTATCGAATATATCCTTTTCATTATGCTCCTAGTGAAGTGACCGCATAGATAGGCTATGTTCTTGCTAGAAGCCATACATCGATGACCCTATGCCAATGCTTTCCTAAGAATGGCGAATTGGCTAATATATATTATATAGGGATTAGCCAATTTTGGTATACTGCCAACGGGTGTCCATCAGAGGACTATTCTCACTGGATCACTGTTGACTAAAAACCATATTCAAGAAGCAAGGTGCCACTCGCCTGCAGTTTCACTAATCTTGGGGATTGCGTTCTCTAATGCGGCTGTCATATCGGAATACTCCTTCTGAAGGAGATCAGTATAATGACGTTCCGTAACAACGACACTTGAATGTCCTAAGAACCGACTTACCCTGTAGATGTCCACCCCCTGCTGTATAAGCAATGCGCCAGCAGTTTTGCGAAGCGTATGCAGATTTGCATTCTTAATGCCTGCCCGTTTATAGTACTTCCTTACTATTTGGCTGTATACATACTCATACTTGAACGGGAATGGAAACTCGAGGTCACGTCGTTTATGGAGAATCTTTCGAATCGTATCGTTCATACCAATCCTTCGGGTCTTCTCCCCTTTGCCATACAGCTCGATGTAATCCTTCTTGACGCTTTCCCATGTGAAATTAGGCGGTAGAATCTCATTTGCTCTGGCACCAGTGTGGAGGTAGAACTGGATCAGGTCCATTATATCGTCATCCTGTCCCGTGTGAACCTCGAATAGAAGACTATGTATCTCAGCCTCACGAAGGAAACGCACTATATGTTCGCCCACTTTTACCTGCTTTACGCCACGGTATGGACTCTCGGAGATAACCCCCATTCGCACACAATGATTCAAAAAGCCTCTGAGGTGGCGTAAATCCACATTGACTCCAGAAGACGAGCAAGTCTTGAGCCTATAAGACTTAAAGTTTTCTATAACCGCATAGGTAACCTTCCCAATCGATTTCTCTGAACTGAAGTAGTCTGTGAATGCAGTCAGGGAAGTTTTATATCTAATGATGGTACTTGGCTGTTTGCCTGCACCCTGTATATGCTTCAAGTACTTATCGACAAGCTTACCAATGCTCTCTTTATCTGAAGGAGATGGTTTTAGTCCAGACTTGATATCCTGGACTTCGATCTCAATGCGATGTGCTATTGATTCAGCCTTCTTCTTGTTGCCTATTACAATCTTTGATCGTCTTTTGTTTTGGTGGTCAAAATAGTAGATACGGTAAGCTGTCTTACCGTCCCTTCTCGGATGCTTAATTATTGATGCCATTATTATTCTCTTCCTTAATTATCGTTTAGGATGTTTTGTGCCTCATCTATGAGGTGGTACTGGATAAGGGTAAGATTGATGGAAGTCTCCTAACGCCAGATCAGGATCTTCAACAACGGATTGCGACCCACCCATCTTTGAACTGGAAAGCCATCAATGTTAAGAAGCACAAGGGTCTATAATCCCTCGAAATGTGCTAAAATTACTGCACACATAGTTCACACGCTGCAAACGTTCATGCAAATATTCTTTTTAATATTTTCACACACTTCCTGTAAGCTCTTGAGTATCAATTCATTTTTCAGGACTTAAAATCCCTCGATAGCGGTATCGTGCAGGTTTGATTCCGGCGCCGGGTACTCGACTTCGCGCTCTGAGCTACGGCGCTGCAAGCACAACCTCTAAACAAGATACTATCTTCCATTATGGCCTGTCGCGGCGTAGTCCGCAGGACGAAGACGGACCCCAGGTACACGACTACGGTCTGAAGGAGCGTCGGAGTCTGCGCCATAGCCGAGCACTGCGAGGCGACGGCGAGTACCTTCCCCTAAATTGATCTTGACCCCGAGAGCCTCGTAGCTGGAAACTCGCCAACTCATATATCTGTCAAAGCGGAGGCGACCTCGACGTCGCTCACAGTCCTCGAGAGTCGCAGGGGGCCAATTCCCACCTGCTCCATAGCGTGGTGCATTCAGTAGCTACACAACGCTTATTTAATACACATATGGTACGCTATTATTTTTATTCAGAAAGGCACTTAAAACTCAATCTACTGGCAGGATAAGCCATTCTTAAACGTCTTTGCCCTCTTGTAAACATGAAAAAAATACCACTCGGATCTTACTGATTGATAATTTTAGGTAGGTTACTGAAAACCAGATTATTTCGGCTGATCCAAAGGTGGTTGCCATAGATAAACTTATGGTACACATCTTTTTGTTCAGAGGGCGTTGATTCGATGATCTATCTATTTTTCAATGTCACTTCTCTAGCGCTAATCCCATCCGATACTTCAAAGGTGAGTTCGTATTCACCAGCTTGATGTAGCGTAGGATTCCATGAAATGATTCCCACATTCTCCTGCTGTTCAAATAGCATGCCGTCAGGGAGGGTTGATTGGGCACTCCAGAACAATTCTGTTTCTGTATTGTCCCAGGCGAACAGTTTGATCTCTAGATCATCCTGTTCAGCACCCATGATTGCAGGTATGGGATAAATAAAAGGAACTTGGTTGGTATTGGATGCATCCAGTGGCAAACTCTGATGAACATGGGTGTAACTACTACTAGAGTAATTATTAAAAAATACGGCACCAGAGAAATTCATTCCTGAGGTGTATTGAAATTGCTGAATACCTGCATCAAAATGGATGTTGCATACAGTTTGCTCGTTGTGTGAGTATTGGCTGCCCGTTGGATTTAGAACCCATTCATCCATAGAGGCGGGTGGTGTAGTGAGTATACGAATTTCATCGATCTGACCATGTAGGTAGCGTTCGTACCCTCCCCAATAGCGGGCACCAATATTCAGGGCATTACTGGAAGAAGTAAATTCCCAAGTTCCCAGATCTGTGCTATCAACCATTCTGGGACCAATCCACATCTGGGCGCTGCTCCCATCATAAAATGCCACGATGTGATACCAGCGATTAAAGAACAAGGCAACCTCTTCATGGTCGATGGAGCTCAGGGTATCACCCAGTGCATCATCAATGCGGATACCGAATTTCAGAGCATAGTCACCCCGGGGTTCAACAGGGTCAGGTGTAATGAACCAGGAAAAGACCGTGCGCCTATCCATGATGCTCTCCCAGGCACCAGGATCTGAAGTAGAGTCAATATTGATCCATGCTTCCAGAAACCAGGAGTCATTCAGACTGTCCAGTATATTGTTCGCATCATCATTGATGCCAACAGACGATATACCGTCCAGAGTCAGGGCGTGCAGGTTGTCCTGATATCCAAGATCCTGAAAATCGAAATGGACAGAGTCGGTCAATGAACCATCACTCACGGTGACAGCTATCTCACCCCTGCCATCCCAGGTTTGCCCTGTCAGGGGCGTAATGGTGATTGTATCGGCAGCTGTTGATAAAGTGGCATGACCACTCAGTAGAGCCAATGAAAGCGTCAGATCGTCGTTATTGACATCTTGAATATCAGTTGTGATCTCAATGGCCTCATGCTCATCGGTCCACTGAAAACCGATGTCGGCAATTGTAGGGGCACGATTTTCCAGGAACAGATCCTCACTCACATCAACATAATCTACACTCGTAATTCCGGTATCACCCCTTGATCCATCCAGGCTATCGGGACTACTCGCTGTGAGGTATGAGGGTGGGTCGCCCAGGTCATCTAGATGCATGAGTAAAATTGTGTTTGCATCGACTTCATAAGGGGCATCTCGGGTAGTCGTCTGTAGATCTTCCAGCGCTCGGGCAATATTAGAAATTCGAATTTCATCTATCAAACTCTCAGAGAGCTGCCTCGAGTACTCGTATAAGCCTGTAGTACTATTCAACCAGTATCTTCCACCCAAGTTCACAGCTTTTGTACTGGTAGATAATGCCCAATCAGCATCTGTATCATTGTCATATTCAGTGCCATTTATGTAGAGTCGTGCTGTTGTGCCATCGTAGGTTGCTGCCACATGATACCACGTATTTAAAGCCATCTGGGCTTCTGAATCACCTGGACTTACACCATCACTTCGAACACTGGCAATAATAGACCCACTACTATTGCGAGCAACAAATCTTATTCCAAAATCACCTACAGTATTGGGAGCAATCAAGTAGAATGAGAATACTGTGACTCTATCCATAATACATTCAAAATCGCCACTCACAAAGCTGTTGACTTTGATCCAGCTCTCAAAGGTCCAGTCGGTGCTTACATCGAGGTTGTTGTTGGTACCATCATTCACATAGAAGGATTCACTCCCATCCAGAGCTAGGGCATACTCATTCTGGGCCAGCAACATGCTGGTGAGTATAAGGAGACCTAGGAGTGTTTTTTTTATGTGGGTCATAGCGAATAAAAAGGGTCTGCCAAACTCAGTTCCTCAGTGTGGCAGACCCTGGATTCAAATTGTAAATGCGCCTAATCGAGTTTCATGACCTTCTGGGTGAGAACATCTGCCCCAGAGGATATCTGCACAAAGTAGATCCCTGAGGAGACAGCTCCAGCATGCCAGTTCAGGGTGTGTTCCCCTGCGGAATAATCCTGATTCTGGACCAGTGATTCCACCAACTGACCCTTGGCATTGTAAATACTCAAGGACAGAGTGGCTGCTTCGTCCAGGTTCAGCTGAATACTGGTACTGGGATTGAAGGGATTGGGATAAATTGATGACACCTGAAAAGCCAGAGGCTTGGTATCTTCCTCAGGCTCAGTATAGGTGACCTTAAGGGCCTTGTGGCGGGTCTCGCTGCCCTGATAGTCCACATCGCTCAATGTATAATAATAAGTAGATCCTGGTTTCACATCAGTGTCGATCCAGGAATATTGACTTGAGGATGTTGTTGATCCAGCACCTTCCAGGGCAGGATTCTTGAGATAACTGGTCATCAGTTTGGATGCCTGAGCACCCTCCATTTTGCGTTCGATGATAAAACCTTGATTCTCAATTTCAGAGGCAGTTTCCCATGACAGGGCTATTCCTTTGCTTGTGGATTTACCTTTGAAATAGGTCAACTCGACAGGAAGGGAAAGATCGGTACCATAAAAATCCCAAGCCCTCCAAGTTGCATCATTCGTACTGCTTCTCAGTGATATTCCTGAAAAATTACTAGATGCATCTGTGATAGAAGTTCCAGAACCGCTATTTAGATGCAATAAAAATATTGTATCATCATCACTTGAGTGCTCTGGCTCAGAAGTTGAAATTGTGAAGGCTGAACTATAGCGGGCTGATTTTGAATACCTGATTTCGTCAAGTGCTCCACTAAAATATCGTTCATAACCGTAATTATTTCGCGCAGCCACATTGACAGCCGAAACAGAAGCATCTAAATCAAAATCAACATCTGTGGAAGTACTGACGATAGAACCATCGATAAATAGTCGAGTTGTTGTACCATCGTAAGATGCTGCAACATGATGCCAATCATTGATGGACATATAGCTGGTTCCAGAATGGCAGGTTCCCTCAATATCAAAACCAGTACCACCCCCAGATAGTGCAACTATTCCAAGCCCACAATTTCCACTGGTATTGCGCAGGTAAAAACCGAAGGAGTATTTACGATCAATAATGGCTGGGAATGTTCCCGATCCCGGAACCTCAGATGGGTAAATCCAACATTCAATAGTCCAAGCATTGTCATCGTTTACATCCAATTGATTGGAATCGTCATTTATGAAGAATGAATCATCACCATCAAACTCCAACATGTATTCATTCCCAGCAATGACTCCACCAAACGGAATCAATATCCCAACAACTAAAATGACAAATAATGTGTTCTTTAATTTCATGTCTTCCTCCCTATTTGAGCAAAGTAAGTTTACTTATTTCTGTATGTTCTGGTGTGGCCAATTTAACCAAATATATGCCTGAGGCAAATCCTTGGGCATCCCAATTCAGGGTATGGTGACCTTGATCATACGATTTGTCAGAAAGCGTGGCCACTTCCCTCCCATTCATATCATAGATACGAGCTGTGAGATGTCCCACTACAGGCATCTGGAAATCGATAGATACACTGGGATTAAAAGGGTTGGGATAAGCTGTGAGGAGTTCAAAACCTTCTATCATCACAGCCTCTTCATCAACACCTACATTAATCGCCCCAACATAGGGAATATTGCCGTACATGATGTAGTAGCCCATATTGGAATTATCATCTGCCTGGGTCCAGATCACGTCTGCTCCCCCACCAAAGCCAATACCTGCCGAGCGTACCTTGCGACCAATGGTGGCATTCTTGATCGAATAATTAGAAGCATTGGCAAACTCGGAATCACTGAGTTGTGTGACTTCATTCCAGGATAAACCGCCATCAGGTGAGGTACGATACATGACATTGTAGATCCCGGCATCATTCTGCTCTATCCAGGTGATGTAAATACCATAGCTGGGATCTATGGCGATATTGGGTCGCTGAACAAAAACCGTATCTGCAGAGGCATCCACCCTGACAGGCTCGCTCCAGGTATCGCCTGAATATTTACGATACTCAATATGTGAGCCATCTGCCCGATAGGATGCCATGTGAATATTTCCGCTGGGGTCAGTGGCAATCGTCGGCTCTCCATCCCGAACACCGGCATTCCCCCAGGTCAATGGATCAAGCCCGGAAAATCCGGTTCCAGAGACCAATTCAAGCTGAGTTACACCAGTGGTGCTATCTGCATCGGTATAGGTCTGACTGTCATAGGAGGCAATTCCCAGGTAGTCATAGCAAAAATCGCCAGCGGCATAACTGTCTTCAGTGCCCGCATCGGCTGGACCAAAGCGGTCATACATCCAGTCACGACCCACTATCCAGAGCTCCCCTCCTCCATCAAGAAAGGAAACCAGGGCAGCATTATCAATATCCTGGACATCCCATAAGGCCAGATTGTCCAGCACACCATCATCTCCAGTAAACCAGATCACCAGATCGTGAGCGACCAGGGTATCAACAGTAGGAATATCCGTAGGTAGACCCCCAATATCGCCACAATCGAAGACAGAATATGTCTGGCCCAATCCTGTGAGCGCTTCTGTGATCACACTCTCATTGTTCCATTTGTTATCATCATCCACCACCAGAACAGACTGTCCTCGTGATACTTCAAAAAAGTTCAGGACTGATGAGACCAGAGTATCCTGATCATCCAATGGAAACTGATAAAAGGGATTCATGAAAGTGGAAAACACCTTTGAAGTCCCATTGTCATAGTAGATCATGGCACTCTGACCAGCCAGAGGATAATTCTCACCACCCAATTCATAGATAGAAAGTGCCTCATCTCGAGGAGTACATCCATCTACATAGCGGGCAACCTGAGGGACACCGTCCAAGATAGGACTGATAATCTCTGGGGTTGACCAGTCAGCATCTTCAGCCTTCGTGGACAACATAATCTCGTATTGATTGGTTTCGGGCAGGGGTTTATCCTCCCAGACAGCCATCATACCAGACTCGCCCATGGGGGCAATATCTGAGTCCATATAGTTGAAGGGTAATTCACCTGGAGTGGGATATTCGCTGGTTAGATTTGATGTCGTCCAGTGCGCTCCCATGTCTGAGCTGTGACTGACGTAAATATTGGGATCAAAAACAGCTGGGTCATTCCAGATAGAAAATGAAATGTACAGATCATTGTCATGGCCCACATTGATGGTACCTACTCCAGCATTATTATCAATGTTGTCCGCAGACACCGGCGTGGACCAACTCCCACTTTCCCATTTAGAAAACACCATATCGCGGGTACCATCGGCCACCAATTCCTTCCAACTGGCAAAAGCCCGACCTTCATCATCGGCGACAATAGCTGGTATTCCAGTTGAATTATTCAGGCTCTGGCTCAGAGGGACGGCCGGATCCCATTCATTAAAAAAGGCATTGTAGGTCACATAATGAATTTCCATGTTGGCATCGGTGTAGGCTGAGGCTGGCTCGAACACAACAATGACATTACCATCGCTGGTACGGGCAATATTTCGTGCTCCAGCATAGCGTGTGGCATTGAAATAATCCACCTCTGCAACCACGGAGTTGTTTGACTGGGCAACCACAACTGTGCTTAGAAGGGTTAGAAATGTAATAAAGTATTGTTTTATCATGAGAAGAGCTTCCTACTTGAGAAGTTGACATTTTATAATTTGAGTGACATGATTTCCATTCACACGAATGAAATAAATTCCAGATCCATGCAGGGCACTTTCAAAATCCAAATTGATCAAATGCTTGCCCTCACCCAGTATCCCCTCATTCAGGGATTGAATCCTTTTTCCTGAGATATCGAAAACATCAATTTGAATATTTTCAGGTTCATTGATAAGTACAGGAACAGTTAATCTATGATTAAATGGATTGGGGTAGGCCGCCTCAACTTGGAAGGTTCCCGGAGAATGAATTTCAGCTTCTGATTCAATTGCCACGGGTAGATTAAACCTTACAGTGTCCAGGGTCTGATAGGTTACTGCACTTATTAAATACTCACGGTTGAATGTTTCAATATCCTGATAGTCTGATCCCACAACACCAAATCGATATGCAAGAAGTTCGCTCACATGGGAGTTCTCAAAAGTGACCTCTGTTGTGTAGATCCCAACACCCTCATAATCAAACTCTGGGGAATTTTGAATATTGCCGAGTGGCTCTATATTTCCCAGCAAGACCAGGGATTCACCTTCATCCAGAGGGCGATCCTGTAGATCAATGATAAATTGCACTGTGACATCCTCGCCTACAGAGACTATTTCTGTTCTGGACCAATCCCACCAAGTGCCATCACGATAGGGCCGGACTCGATAACTGTAGGTACCCGGGCCATCCACATCAATCGCGTAGCTCGTATCAGGAATAGCCGCATTCAAGCTCACCCAATTACCACTTCCAACTTTCTGCTGGAGTTCAAAATACTCTGCATTGAGGCGAAAACTGGTCAACCAGCTCAGCGTAAATGAATCTGCATCCTCCCAGATCTGATCCTCCTCGATCATGGGGTTGGGGATGATCCCTTTCAATCCGCCAATGATGGTATAGTCGTAACCTGGCAGAAAAGCACTTTCAATATCATACCAGCCATTGCTGTTGCCATTCCAACCAAAATTCATGTGAACCAGCCCATACTGACTGGCATAGCCATCGGCGACACCAGCATGGTCAACAGCAGAATTCAGAGCCAGGATCACGGGACGTCCATCTTCAAGATTAGCTATAACCTGGGAGTAGAATCCAGTGCTGGAACTACTTAAATAGTGTCCACTGCAGCGGAAATGGTAGTGAAGCGCTGTGACTCCATCAGCGGTGTTCGCTGTTGAGCCATCTACTTCAAAGTCCATACCCACACTCACAGCGGCATGATAGCTGAGCAGTCCAGCGGCCTGTTTTTGAACGGGGGTAGAAAATTCATCCACATAGTTATCCAGGGTATTCTGCCAGTCATATTCAAACTGACTAAAATCCACGTAGTGGTTGATTCCATCATCTAGATAGGAATTGCTGCCTGTTCCCCGTGGTGGCCAGTGATAATAGGTCAGAACTTCTGCCAGGGCAGTTGCAACGCACCCCGTGGGATGGTTGCTCGGTGTATAAAGGTTAAATACCATAGCGCCAGCTGCCCAACCCTGGCCCCAGACGGGAGATTCATTGAAGATGATGCTGTCCCGCCGTACGGTTTCTGGTAACTCCTGCAGGGAGAGCGCATTCCAGGCTTCACGGTTCTGGATCTGCTCCTCTACTGATCGACTGGCTCTATATTTCCGGTTGGACAAGTCAAATTTGACCAGACGTACCAGGGGATGATCCGGACTAAATGTTTGTGCTGTGCGTTGCGTTGAGACTGCAATGAGGGGTTTGGTCAGGACTGAAGTTGAGAATACGAGGTAACCACCCTCAGCAGGAAATACAATTGCTGCAACAGCTTCTCCCCCATCTTCCAGCATCTGGATATTCTCCAGAGCTGTAATGTTCTCTGGGTAGATATCCACATGACCCGTTTGCCAATTCTGTGACAGCTTCAGCAGGCTGGCATAGGTCAAGTCCAATCCATAAGCAGGAAGGACCAGGAGTACCATCAATAGCAGAGATAATATGGAGGAGCGATGGTTCAAATTACAGGTCCCACACGATTCGAAAACCCAGATCTGCCAGTGTCAATTCAGGTGCCAGAGCAACTCGATATGAAGTCTTGGTTACCTCTACGCCAGCTCCCCAACTACCCCCTTTGGTGGTTCGCATGGTTCCGGATTCTGGTCCTCTGGGATCTGCGTGGGTCATTTCAGCTTCCAGGTTTCGGTAATATTGACTATGAAACCAGTCTGAGCACCACTCCCACACATTTCCTGACATGTCATAGAGACCATTCCCATTGGCAGGCAAGGTGGCAACAGGCAAATCCTGGGGATAGGTGCAGCCAGTCTTGGCATCAAGTGATCCCTCAAAATTGATATTCTGTTCGAGATGTTCATAATCATCATGCTCGGTAGCATAAGTATGCAGCTCATCATCCCAATATCCAGCTAACCGCACCCATTCGGTCTCTGTAGGAAGTCGTCCCCCCCTGAATTCTGCATAGTCCACTGCAGCATGCCAGGTGAGGTTGGTCATGGGATAGTTGCCCCGATTTGCCGCAGCCGAGATAAGCCCCTCTTCAACGAGTAGCATATCATCTTCTGAATAAGCATCCAGAAAACAGATCAATTCCCCATTGGTGCCATTCACGCGACGGTGTTCCATGTCAATTTGAGCCTTGTTCTGCTTCAATAATTCGTTCAGGTACGATGCAAATTCATCGATAGTCACCTCTGTGGTTGAGGCTTTCAGAGGCAGAACGGAGACCATTTTCTTGCGATAATTAAATACTGCTGCAGGTAACTCAACCGTGGCCACTTCGACCCTTTTCCGCTCAAGAGGTTTATCTAGAACTTTCTGAGGGTACATAAGCTCAGCATGAACTCTCTCGAAAAAGGCTGCCATGGTCAGAATAGTCTTTTCCCGCGCCTCAATATTAAAGCGCATGGAGTTGGGTGTCTCCATGTGTAGCCCCCGCACTGTATTGGTTTTTCTCAGTGTACCATAGCTACGGGTACCCAGACCTGTATACCAGAAGTTGAAGGTTTGGTTATCAATGGTGTACTTTTGGTGTTCTGGTAGATTTCCAAATACCAGGAGGGGTTGAACATCAAAATGCTCTGCACTCAACTCATTGAACCACTGAATCATCAGCCTGTATTCATCCTGGGAGAATCCGGAGCCATAGGCTTCAATGACCTCGCGATTGACGCGATTGCCTTCACTATCCTTCATCTTGAGATCATGTCCGTGAAAACTGCACAGGAAGTCCAGAGGTTCGCCGGCTTCAACACCAGCAGTTGAACGAATGATCTGTTCATAGGCACGAAAAAGGGAATCGATTTCAGTATTCCAGATACGTTCAGGAATGGTCCAGTGACCATCTTCGCGAGGCGCTTTGCCCAGCGGTCGGTTGGCATCGTACCAACGACCCAGGAAAGTAAACCTGGGATGATAATAAGCACTTGCCGGTAGTCCATAACGCTGGCTTAAGGCTTCGGCAATTTCTCCGGTAAAGAGGTCACAATCGCCATGGGGTGTTGAGATGACAAAACTACCCCATCTCTTCAGATCTCCAGGGTAGGATTCGCCATGCATCTTCAGGGGTTGAGTCGAAATCTCGGGTTTCTGAGCTTTGGCTAAATAGACCGCCAGATCCCCCCTCTCTATGTTATATCTTTTGAGGGTGAACGAGTTAATTCCCATTTCTCCTGCATCATATAGATAGGGATAAACATTGGCCTGAAAGCGAGTATCACCTATGCGGACATCCACAACATCCCCAAGCTCAAGGCCTAAGGCGATGAGGCTGTCGTCTGGTACAAACACACCTGGATCCAGTTGTAGGGCACCAGGAGGCTGCCATTTTACATGACTGTATGATTGGTAAGGTTGATCCTTGCAGGTATTTAGTAGTATCAATGAAATGACTACAAATGCGGTGAGCATAATTTTTCGAGTCATGATGATTCCCCCATCATTTCCAGTTGTTCAAGAGGCATATTTTTTATGAGTAGTTTGCTAATGTCCATTAACGTCTGATACATGGGCATAATTCCATCAAGTCTGGCTCTTTCATCGGGTTCGTGAGCCCCAACCCCTGGCATCTTAACAATGATGATATCATCCATGATGTCTTTGAAAAATTTTGCATCAGAGCTTCCATTATCTTTTTTAATCATGAATTCACGATCAAAATGAGAAGATGCAATGCTTCTGAACGCTTCATAGACCGGTCGATTTTCATCCATATCAAGTCGCTCAGCCACATTCACCAGCTCAAACTTTAGCTCCGGTACCAACCTTTTGATCTCAGCGAAGAGCTCCATATAACTCAAATCATCGACAAAGTTGATGCCCAATAGCATTTCAGCATAGTGGGGTAAACATGATGGATGCTGTTTTGTCTGCATTTTTCCAATACTGAAGGTCGTATACCAGTTGTCTTCAGCCCGTGCGATGTTGTGATCATTGAAGCGTGTCTGAATGCGATTGAACCCATCCAGAAGTAACTGTGCAGCGTTCGTACCCTCCCAGGGATATGCAGGTCTACCCGGTTGTGTTTCTGCTATCATCTTAAAACGTAGAATACCCTTCGAACCCGTGACCAGAGCATAATCAAGGCCAGCATCTCCGTTCAAAAGCAACCGACTGCGATATCCATCTCTGGCAAACATTTTCGCCCCATTGTGTCCTCCTGTCTCCTCATCACAGCTGAAGTAGCAACCTGCGTTGATGGAAGGGTCATCTTTGAAAAGATCGATCAAAACTTGAATTGCAACTGCATCATATAGTTTCATGTCAACCGATCCTCTGCCATGGAGAAAACCATCCCGGGTGAAGGGTTTAAACTGCTTGGGGTAGGCAGAAACTACATCAAGATGCCCATTGAACAGAACATCAGTTTCTCTGGTATTTCTGGTTGAAATATAAAGTGAGGGAACTTCATTATACTCAAGCATATTCACAAAAAGCCCTGCATCCCTGCAAACATCAGCCACAAGCTCCACTACTTCCAGAAGTGCTTCAGGCCGATCCTCTGTTGAGGGGATGGAAATTAAGTCTTCAGCAAGTTTGAGGATGGTTTCGTAAGTCGTCATCTCAGCGTTTTCCCATTTAGAAAATCGATTTGTTGAGATACATCAGGAAAGAGATTGTGATGTTTTTTGAAATCATTCACTTCCTTGATGAAGTGTTCCAGCATCACTGGGTTCTGCTGACGCAAAAACGTGGTGCCAAGGTCAAAGAGGATGACCTCACGGTTAATGATCTGATAGTTCACAACGAACTTTTCACGGGGTATAACGACCATTTCAAAAGAGACTACGTCTTCTTCCAGGCGATGGATCAGTCCCTGGATTAAATCATCGATATGACGAGAATCAATACGGTCAAATGGGGAACGTCGATTGAGAAGATCAATGATCTCAGACTCAACAACGATCTCAAGTCTACGTTTTTCCTTTTCCTCAATGATCAGTTGACGTTCCTGAAATGCCTGGAGTGCAATCTCTATTTCGTCATCGCCCAGTCCATATATATTCCGGAGAATATCATCACGCATTTCCAGGCTCTGGTTCATCACAGAGAATCCGCGGGAAACTGATATGCGCTCTCCCCCATTTTCTCCAAACCAGATATTCTCGAAATGGGCGTAGCTACGACTTTCCTCATAAGGTTTTGAGAATATTGGATGACTATTCATCCCGACTTGGAAGAGATCATCCAGTGAAATCCCCAGGATTCCACAAATAGTAGCCAGGTTTTCGGGGCCTGCCATCTGGTGTCCATTTAAAATGGAATATATTGTTCGAACATTGATACCGGTCTCTCTGGCAAGATCAGCCGGTTTAAGTGCCTTTTCTTGTAGCACTCGCTTCAAAGTTGCGCCGATAAGCTTTTGGGGAGCCTGTTTTGAATAAACCATCATCTAAAACTCCAGACTCAGTTGGTAACGTTCAACAGCACCGAAATAATCCATATCTACCCAGGCATAATCCATGATCACGCGTTTACTCTGACCGAGAGGAATGTCCAGACCCAGTCCTAATGACAGGGATCCTAGATCCCGATTTACTTCGTATCCACTTCTTAGAGCAAGCGCTTTGACCGGCTTTATTTCTATACCAGCACTGGTGCGGAAGGGTGTGGTGAGTCCATCTGAAAATCCAGCGTTAATCAGGATGGATGGTGTAAAAAAGCCGTTTGATGAAAATTTGTAATGTTTACTCAACCCCATTCGAAAAAGGAGGGGTAGTGGGAATTTTTTCAAGATGTATTCAGCCTCTGAATTTACACTTCCTGGATTACTCTCATCATCATAGCGAGTAAAGGTCGTGCGAGGACCAGCGTCCAACTGACTGAGCCCGCCCACATTCTGAATGGCCATTCCCAGGGCAAAACCTGCCTGTGTCTCGTAATAGCGTAAACCGATGTCGAAGGCAAGATTTGTGGCCTGCTCAAGCCAGATCTGTTCCCGGATCCATTTGGACTGCACGCCTACTGCAATCCTGTCAGTGAGCATTTGGGCATAATTCAGAGCGATAGTCATGGATTGGGCGGAATAGTACTGTCCAGTCCCCTGAGGGTTGTAGACTGTTGTAATTTCTTCCTGTCCCATATCCAGGTTGTTTATACTGGCAGAAATTGCTCGATTACCCTGCAGGATCAGATGCACCTGGCTGATCTGGTGATCCATTCCCAATAGATAGTGTCCCATTTCATGCTGCACAACTGACCGGGACTGTCCCAGGCTGTTCGCCGGATTCCAGTAAATTGCAGATGTGTACAACAATCCACTTCCTTCGCCTCCCAATGCCATGGTTCGAGCATCTGTTCCAATGAGCATAAAGGCGCTGGAGTTCGCGCCCTTCCTGAAAATTTCCCAGTCGCTCCCTGGCAGATCGAGGGGATACAGAATCAAGATGACAAACCCGACAACGATCAGTGGCTTTTTTAAAAGGTTATTCATAAATCACCATATAACTGCAAATTTGCCCAGTTGTTTTTTACCAGTATCTGGAACGATGGCATAGATGTACATTCCATATGCGATCTCCATCCGGTCCTGGTTCAGCATATTCCAGTGGTATTCTCCCACTGTTTCAGAATCATGGCGCAGAGAAGCCACAAGATCACCATTGATGGTATGGATGTAGATATCACAATGAGCTGGCAAATTAATAAACCGGAGGTCATGAGTGGTCAGTGCATCTGGATGACGACGTTCCGTTAATGAATGGATCACATAGGGGTTTGGTACTACCTTCACATTCAAGTCGGTATTTACATCGGCGATCTCTGACTCAAAAGCCTCAATGCGGAAAATATCTTCTGAGTTGAAGGGAACGCTGGTATTCATCTGAAAGATATCCCCTGCTGCAGGTTCTATATCATTTGAGTCCCAAGAGACGGTGAAGTACCATGTTTTCTTACCTGATCCTTCCAGCATCTGGATCACCTCGCCTGACTGCCAGGGCAATTCTGCATTGAAAGAAGTTCCCACTGCCAGGATCAGAGGCGATTGCCAGTCTGGATCATCAATATCATTGAATATTTGAAAGGGAACCTTAGCTGCTCCAGGGACAAATGAAGTTGGATATTTATAGGTTGAGTCGCCAAACAACACGATATACCTACCTGGACGTTCTTCTGAAACCCCAGTGGGTTGCGACAGATCAGAGAAACTGTAACTGCTTCCACTCTCATTGGTTTGCCAGACCTTGCTGAGGAAATTTACTTTATCATGATTCCTGACTGAGATCAGAAACCCGTTGTCTGTAGGAAGATAGTGACGCTCGGTCAGATCCGCTGAGGATGCTTCAGGCTCAAGTAGAGAAATGACACGTCCCTTCGATGCTCCGTCCAGATTAAAAACCAGATTGGCAAGAGTATCTATAAAACCCAACTCATAAACATCAGCATGCATGGAAATGGGATCTACAACCAGGACCTCCACCTCTCCTGTACCATCACCAGCGAGGCGGGTCACTTCGAGCTCCGCCTGGGTAAAACCATGGGGCTGTCCACCGGGAATGATATCAATGATGTTCACATCGCGAGAATCCGAACCAATGAAGGACTCGTTGCTTCCGATATGTAGTGAATCAAAAGGTTGGTCATAAGCTGTGATGGCGTATCGGTATCGCAGTCCGTTCACGACCTCATTGTCAGTCCAGCTATACTGTAAACCAGAATTATTCCCCAGGTTAAAATTGGCATTATATGGATCAAATCCTGACCAGTCGTTCTGAAGATCAAATTGAGCAATGGGTTTAAAACCTACGAGATCACCATAGTAGTTGACAATCTCATCACCCCATATTTGATCGCCCTGGTTGGAATAATCCACAACACTTCGGTAAATACGGTAGCCTTCAAAATCTTTGCGCTTACTGATGAGGTCAATGGAAGCTTCTGATTCTTGCCCCCAGAATAGTGTGACCTGTTCATCTTCCCCATAGTAGAGCGGTACACCATCAACATCTGTAGTGATCGTGCCTGCAGCTGAGAGCTCCGGAGTTTTAGGTGGTTTGGCACCAATAAAATTGGATTGGTAGAGTGCGCTGGCTGCGAAGAGGTTATCGTAAATGTCCTTGAAGCGTTGCGGAGGATCATTGGTAGGAAAACCCTGGTTATCATAGCCACCTGGTTCAGGTCGACCCCCTACGATTCCAATATGAATAGGTATTGTATCGCCTGGGGAAAGTTTAAAGGGACCTGAGCTAAACCAAAACTGAATATCAGGTCTGCTGTTGACAGGGAATGATTCCTGGAACTCCTTCAGGGTTTCCAGTTCATCAATGTTATCTCCATCCAGATCATGAAACCATTTATTACGTTCTTCTTCCGGAAGAAGTTCAGATTCACCCGAGCATAAAGTATAGAGGACCTTTTCCCAATCCTCATTGATGGTATGAGATCGCATGACATCATCCTGATCAAACCAGTGAAATCCTGTGATACCGACTTCAGGGCTCGTTGGATCGTTAAGCACTTGCCGGGGCGTTTTAAAAAAATGGATACCATAGGCTGAAACTGGTCCTTCATTCCCATTTGAGTAATCCGTGAAATAGTCCTGCTTGTCATACATGAGGCAGATATCCATACGACCATCACCATCAATATCTTCAATACTGGCATAGTCATCTTCTGCCCAGGGATTGGCCTGGAGAGAGTTTTCCAGAAATGCACCCGGGAGATCAGGATCCACAAAAAATGCAAAATAGGCACTATCTATCACCCCATCATAGTGACGACGATCTGGATCATAGTTGGGACTCTGGGGATTATTGAGTTCGTCAGCAGTGCGATAGATTACATTCATATTGAAGAATACAATATCCTCATACCACACACTGGAGTAGGTATAGCCACTGACTTCAACATCCAAACCCAGTGGATAGCCATATCTGGCTGTACTGGCACCAGAACGGATACCATTGTACTTATCATCCATTATGAAAAAGAGGTCTTTGTCGGAAACGAAGGTACCTGGTAACGGCTCGTTATAGGTCGGTGAATCAGGATCAGGGTCTAAAGCCCACTTTCCGGGCCAATGGGTTTCATCTGGTGTGCTCACCCAGGTGCCAGTGGAATCATAGTAGCCAGCGGGCCAGCTTTGCTCCATGGTGGATACTGCAATCATGGGGATGCCCTCCTCGGTTACCGTTCCATGTATATGCTCCTGGCTTCCATCCTTGGCTTCCCAATCGGAAAAGGTGATGCCATCTCCATCATAGAGGTGTACAGCTGAAAATGATTCGATCACATTATATTGATTACTACGATCTTCCACTACCCCATCTTGAGTCAAGACCCCAGCGCCCCAGGGGCCAGGCGGGATAGCTAACACGGGAGCAATCCAACGGATCTCTCCCCATTTGCCATGTATGGCACCAGGGTACCAGTCAGTGTTAGGTGGATCCCAGCCACTGAGTAATCCAAAATTCTCAACGCCACTGACCTTCATGCGACCTGCATCCATGAAGCCGATAGCTCTGTCAAAGTTTGAAGCTGGTTTTGCCAGTACTCGGTTCCGATTCTGCTCAGGATCAGCTCCATAGGCACGAGGCGTGTTGAACAGGGCAAATACTATGAGTATGGACAAAATTTTTGAGACTGGTCTATATCCTTGCATCACCATACTATCTCCAGACCAAACAATATGGTTCTACTCAGCGCATAATTATTATTATTGCGGGAGTCCCAATAGGTGGAGGACAAGGTATACCACGAGGACGTTCCAGGGTCAGTAGCACTACCAGTTCTGGTATATCCGCTCAGGATATTCTTGCGATCAAACAGATTTTTCACCTCGAGAGTTAACTTCAAGTCCTGACCCATGATTTCAAGCCCCTTGAACATTTTCAGGTCTGTTCTGATCATCAGAGGCCAGCGCCGACTATAGGTTTCAACAGCCGTGTTCCCCGGTACATAGGGAGTATAAGGATAACCATTGCTGATTCTCTGAATCATAGAGATGAGAATATCACCAAAAGGGTACACTTCAGACAGGCGCGGTCCAAAATTTTGATTTGATCTCAATGTACCCAGGAAGCGCAATGTATGGGTTTGATCCCAAGGACTACGCGTTTCTCGACGCGGTCCAGAATCGAGTGAATTTCCATCCCAATAGCCATCCCAGGATGTTGCCTGCAAGACATATGACTCAGACCAGCTATAATGCATGGAGCCGCTGACTGGACCGATGGTTCTCAGATTCACACTTACATCTGCTCCCCTGGCAAACCCCGAGTTGTTATTCAAGAATATTGAATAACTATAAGGATTGTCATGTCCTTCATCTTGATAGGCACCCACTACCACAGAACCTACCTGGTTACTGGACTCCTTTTGCCAGACCGTGAATTCCAGACCGGCGATTTCTCCAACCTGGTGCTGTAGACCGATCTCATACTGAACTGATTTTTCATGCTCAAGATGAGGATTCCCAATGATGTTTCCGCGGATCATACTGATCTCCCGATTGTCACCTGATGCGCGGTACAGGTCACGATAATTTGGGTTCTGGTAGAAATGTCCAAAGTTGAAATGAGCAATGGTCTTATCAGTGAGAGGAAGGGCAACTCCCAGGCGGGGGCTCAACTTAATCTTGGTTTTGCTTTCAGAGATTGAGTTATACTCGAGGTCAGTATTGCTAAAGTCCTGAGTGCCAAGAGGATCCATGGGGTCAGCCCAGAACTCAGCATTGGCATTTGCTGCATCTACTCGGAATCCTAGATTGGTGATTATATGTTTCCACTCATACTTGGTCTGGACGTAACAGGCAGCTTCAATTGGACTGTGAGAATAGATCGTTGGAAAGGGGTCAACACCACTCACATTCTGATATGAGGAGTAGTCGATCTCCAACTGATTTACTTGAATGCCTGACTCAATTGTTGTGCTCTCAACAGGGTTCCAGGTAAAATCTCCCCTGAACTCATAATTAGTGCTATTTTCATCATCATACCAGCGATTGTCAGCCAGCAGGTAAAATGAAGATTCGAAGGGATCCCTGATGCTCTCATCAGCAGAAACAGCGATATACTCATCTGGATTTTTGTCATACTCATCTGGTGGTCTAAAAATCCCAAACAACCCATCAGAAAATTTGTTCTCATAATCCCTTAATATCCTGATCTCACGTTTCTGATCAAACCTGGAGAGTATGACATTCCAGTAGAATTTAGGCGAAAGTGTCTGGTTGATTGAAAGGGTGAATTTGTTGGACTGGAGGAACTGTACATTCTGACCTCCCATATTATAGATATAGTAAGCATTGGCTGAATTGAACTGCCTGTAACGACTGTCTCCAAGATATGAGAAGGAGGCTTTCATGTTGGAAAGCGGATAAAAGGAGACCTTGGTAAAAAGATTCAGACTATTGTTCCAGCCAAAGCCCTGCCAACCTGCAAACTTATCCAGCGGGTTGACCTCCCTGCCATCAGGACCATAGACCTCATCCCAGCTACCAGCCAGACCAGGATAAACCGAGTCAAGATTTACATGGGATACATATCCATTAAAGATTTCTTCTGAAGTGGGCAACGTGTCTAACACGCCATCCCCATCAATATCGGTCACTCTAATGTCATCCCAGATTACATTATCATACTCGTACACTGTACCAGCTTTCGTGCTAGCATCCAGTGTCGTCAGGATTGAAGCCTTATTAAGGAAAGGTAAAGGTCCGGAGACCATCCCTTGCCATTGCTGATTAGCCTGAGCCCGACCCTTTTCGTTAGTCAGGAACCCTAGACCAAAAGGATCACTAGACATATACTTCATTGAAGCGTCCCAGTTTTCTGTTCCTTCGCGGGTGCTAAGGTTGATCACACCAGAAAGTGCATTGCCATACTTTGCATTAAAACCACCAGAAGCAATCGTAAGTTGCTCGATGGCATTCACACTAATATTGGTACCAAAACCACCAAAGAGTGGATTTGAGACCTTTACACCATCTATCATCAAGGCGACCTCGTTATTCCGCCCCCCCCGCAACCTAACATCATCGATTCCGCGATCGTTGTAGCCGGACTTAGCAATAGGGGTCCCACTGAGAACATCAATGTTCGATTGGGTTTCAAGTAAGCCGCTAAAATCCTGAATGGGTGCCGAGGCAATCTCTGCCCGGGACACAGAAACCATTTTTGTGGTCGCATCTTTCCTGACCAGGGGTCTTTCAGCAACAACTACAACTTCCTCTCCTTCAAGTGAGGTTGCGGCTAATTCAATTTCCACAGATGTGGTCAGATCAGGCAGGACCTCGACTTGTTGCATACGCAGTGTACCATATCCGATCATACTTACCATGAGGGTATGGGATCCTGGAATGATATTATTGATGAAAAAGCGACCATCCACATTAGTACTTGCTCCCAGGGAGCTATTTAGAACGATAACATTCACACCCACCAGGGTTTCACCGGAGACTGCATCACGGACCTGGCCAGAGATATTTCCGCGGACCTGTCCCCAGGCTGTCCCCAGCATGAGAATAGAGATCAGAATTGTCAGTTTAAAATGCTTCAAGGTGATTCCTGTAATAGTTCTTCCAATTCTCCACAGCTTGGAGTATCCCGGCCAAAGCAAAAAGTTCATCCCTGCAGCCAATACAAGGCCGGCCTGTGATATCAAATTCCGATCTTACTTTAAGCATAATCACCTATTTAAGATACAACATTTTAGTCACCTCGCGATAGTCATCAGCAACTAACCATGCAAAATAAATCCCCGTACTCACAGCAGTTCCATCATCTCCCCTGCCATCCCAAGACACATTATACCAACCTGCTGATTGATATTCAGACCTTAATGTCTGGACAACATTTCCATGAAGATCATATATGATCAAGGATACACTGGTTTCTTGCGGCAATCCATAACGAATTGTGGTGTTTGGATTGAAGGGATTGGGATAATTCGATAACTGGTGTGATGCAGGGATATTGCCGACCGTTGAAGGTATCGACAAAGTTGGAAGGTCGTTACCAGCAGTTAATTCATAGCTTAAACCATTGAGGACTGTGAGGTCGCCAAAATAATACTGTTGAATCACTGATACGGTGTTCTCCAGTTCCACACTGATGTACCAAGTGACGGAGATGGGTTGGGCGATGGAAACCAGTTTATCAGAGCCTGCAGTTGTAAAGACCTCTTGGGCACTGCTCGGGAATGCAAATTCTCCTGGATTAGCATAAAGGTTGAAATCATATCCCTCTTCACCAACCAGGTGCAAACCAAGCTCCTGGGTACCCACTGGAACTTCTATTGTGAAATGATGGATCTGACGATCACCAATGCGGGCAAAGTCAGGATTATTGTCTTCCCACCCCTGATCCATTTCTCTTGTCACACCGGAAATCAGCTCGCCCTTTACCTGAGGACCTGCTGTCCCATCGAGTGCATATTGCAGCATAGCCTTCATCAGATTCAGGTTCTCTCCATCTTCTTCAAATTCAGGATGGGATCCTATTACGACAATTCTTCCTGTAGTATCAGCCGCTTGATATGCCCAACAGGAAGCTCTGCCATCAATTCGGCGGTTGGGTGGGTAATTAAACCTGGCAAGCACTTCTGTACCCTGGGGCCAATCAACATTTTCATCGGCTGCACAGCCACCGGTGTGATATACCTGCTGAACACGATCATCGGTTCCAAAGTTTTGATATTCCAACAAGGGGGAAGTATCGGGAATATCATGATCGGTATAGGTCGTGAAGAGATGGGTTCGCCAACACCGACCTGGCCAGATTTGATAATAAGCATCATTCACCCCGGTTGTTTCCCAATGTATACTACTAATAAATGCACCGGCACAGGAGCCCCCATAGCTACCCCCTGAGAAAAAGAATTGACGAATGCGGTCGCGTCCATCTTCCCCAAGTGATTCACCATGAGATGTGCTTTGCCCACCATTGGTGTAGACCATACGATACCTGGGCGCACCATCGGGATAGAGTAACCGTCCATTGAGATCCTCCTCATAGCCGATGATCACTTCAGTCTGGAATGATTCAGACTCTGTTGCTAGATATTCCCAGGACAAACTGAGGCTATCTGCTGCATAGAACATGTCCCGAGAGTACAATTCCACCCCACCATCCAGGAATATGTCTCTGAAAAAGCCCTCCGGTTCAGCGAGAACTTTATGTGTGAGACCAGGGCTCATGCTCAGCATGACCAACCAAACCAGTTTGATGGTTGTTCGTAGGAGTGTTGGATTTGAACTACATGACACAGTCTGACCTATCCCATCATCGCTTATTCATTATCTAGCTACTCGGTTTCAGTGAATGCTACAATCCAAAAGCAGACCTTCCCTGCTAAGTGGGCAAAAAAGGTCTGCATGAATATATTATCACATAATACTTAGAATTATCACCTATTTAAGGTACAACATTTTAACCACTTGTGAGTAGGATGCAGTCTGTATCCGGCACAGATAGATACCCGTACTAACCTTTACTCCATCGCGGGTATGGCCCTGCCACATTACACTATATCGACCTGCTGATTGTCCATTAAACTGCATCTCTTCGACTACCCGACCTTTGATGTCAAAGATAGTCAGGCGCACATCTGCAATTTCGGGGAGATCATATCGAATGGTTGTACTGGGGTTAAAAGGGTTAGGATAATTCTGGTAGAGGGCATAGAACTCAGGAGTTTCTGTCTCATCTACACCAACCACGTGATTTTCTATGTGGAGAATCTGGGGATCTGAACCCGTTGAGAACTCAACATCCCGTGCAAACACCTTCCAGAAGGTCACGATGGATTCTGCTCCCTCCATGATATCTATTAGACCTGTTGCTGAGACTGCAATGGAAGTATCTACAGTATTTACAAGCATCAAGGTATCAGTGCCACCCCCAACGAGGATAAACTCGTAGTTGAGAACATCATTCTCCGGATCCACAGCAGACGTCCATCTGAACTCAAATAACTCGTCCACATTTTCGATATTAAGCGTATCGTCTGCAGCAGGATAAGTCAGTTCAAATTCAAGGGGAGCCTCATTGATTCCCTCAATAAATGTATGTGTCTGGATAGCTGACTCTGCATAGGCTGCCATAGGGGTCTGAGCAGTGACCTTCCATGATAGGGTTAATGCATCAGAACCCGACCCGGTTAAGCTAAACAGGTCGTCACCATACAAAGTGGCTGATAAATTGTGAGTGTTTATCACTACCGGTCTCACTCCTGGCACAGAAGTTTCAATAACGAGTTGATAGACAACAGTTTCCGTGCTGGGGACCTCATTCCATGAGAAGAGGAATTCATCTTCAAGGCTAGTCAGCGAAATTTCAGCACCGACAGCTGGAGCAGTTAGCACTGGAGCAGCCAGGGTTTCAGGCTCCAGCGTATTTTCAAACCAACTGACAACATCGCCAATCCACTGAGCTCTGGCTTCATCAGAAACCATATAATAGGGGTTAAACCAACTTGACATGGTGATGAAATTACCATCAGTTGCATGATAGGAATTTACCAGACCGTTCAGTTGATATGCAGCGGGACCAAATACCATGTCTGGCAGGGCTCCCTCACCCAAAGCGCATCCATCTGCATACTTCAGTACACCAGAGGTTGTGTTCCACAAGATAGTATCAATACTACTTACTTGTGTGTCCTCTGCAGGAAGAAGCATGGGTAACCCAGTATTGTCATCATTGGACCAGGATTGTGCCCTGTAAGAGCCAGTCCCGAAATAGTCATAGATCATTTCTCCGGGACCGAAGAAATCAGGTGCTGAACCGTAGCGATCATAGAGTAAGTCTGTACCATAAGCCCAGATTCTTCCACCATTATCCAGGTATTGTGTAATGGTGGTGTTGTCAGTATCGTCGGTATTCCAAAAATGTAAATCTACTCCATCATCTCCGGCAAACCAGATGACCAGGTCATAACCCGAGAGAGTCACAGAATCTGGCGACCCGCCCTCAGTAGCACACTCATAGGTGTCAAAGGAATAGTAATTGTCTGATAGAGCAGTATAAAGTTTCGCTTCATTGTTGTAGCGATTGTCATCATCCACGGCCAGAATGGAAATTTCCTGGGGCAAGCCATGAATGAGTGTCAGGGCATGTGGTTCAAAAGCAGCTGTCTCCATCACTCCATTTGACGCAGAAACTGACCATGAAAGTGGCAGAGATGCCTCACCATCGAGGACAGTGAGTAAGTCTGTTGAACTAATCAGTAAACTTGTATCTGCTGTGACCACGGATAGAAGCGTATCATTTGTATCATTCATCAACCAGAGGGTGTAACTCACAGCCTGACCTGCGTCATCTGTACTTCTTTCCCAGGTGAAGGCATGTTCCATGGTAAGGTCCTCATGGACACTTAAAAGTGCGCCAGCAGCAGGCTCTAGAAGTGAGAAGATAGATGGACCCTCACCTGGATCACGGACGATGCTAAATGAATTGGTGACCGTTTCGGTAAAATTGTGGTCCGTATCGTACGACAAAACCTGCCAGAACAACTCAAGGGTATCTAGGTTACTGGGAATCAGAGCATACAATTCTTGTTCGTTCATGGTATAGCCAGGTATATCCTGGTCGGTTGAGATGATACCGGCAATATCATCAACACTCCCCCCCAGGAGGAAACGATAGCCCACGGCTCCTTCAATATCGACAGAGGCATCCCAGACAAATTCAACATCGGCAGAATCCGTCACGAAAAGTTCCATAACTTCATCTTCCACAGGGAATGCAAGATTACTGGCAGTCGGTGGATTACCTGTGGCAACATGACTGAACCAGTCAAGCACTCCAGTTGTAAACACATCGCGGAGTGAATCGCTCTCAATATGGTTGTAGTTAAAAAACGAATTCAGGACAACAAAATCATCCCCAATATGATGACAAACATTTGTTTGCCCTGCGAAGGCGTAGTCATCAGGTCCCATGACATAGTTGTCAAAGCTGCGGTAATTTGAGGTCACTGCATCAATGTAATAGGCCGTGCTAAATCGCCAGGTCAGCGTATCTATATTTGTCAGATCTGTGGTTGTAGCAATTTGACTTAAAAGCGGTGCACCAAGCCCGCCATCATCTGCGCGAGACTGACCATCATAAGATGATAGTCCGAGATAGTCATAAGGAAAATCTCCATAAGCGAAGGCATCAGGAGCAGACCCATACCGATCGTAGAGTAGGTCAAGACCATTGACCCAAAGCATGCCGCCATTATCCAAATAGGTTTTCAGAGCCTGATTGTCAGATTCCGTTCCATCCCAGAAGTATAGGTCTCCTCCATCGTTGCCTGAATACCAGATGACCAGATCATAGACAGAGAGTGTGGCTACATCTGGACTACCTCCCATATCGGCAGCATCGAAGATGTCATAGGCATATTGTGAACGATCCAGCGAACGGTATAGGGAGAATTCGTAATTCTGATAATTATCATCATCCACAACAAGGATATTCTCGGATTGATTGGATAGTATAAGTGGATGGGAAATCGTAGGGGCTGACGCATTTCCATCTTGAGCCAGAATGAACCAATCGATAATAATAAAGTCCAATTCGCCCATCAAACCTGTGAGTGTTGCATGATCCACAAAAATTGTCGTATCTGAAATATTTGTGATCGAATCCACATAAAGTCCCAGATGGCTAAAGTATAGATTATAGCTGGTGGCTTCAGTATTCGTCCAGACGAAATCAATCCCATCACCAACAAGGGTTCCCATGACATGGGACTCACTGTGTAGCGGTAGCAGGAGATCTGGAGCTTCAAGCTCTTCTACTGGGAGATCGAACCATTCAATGATATCACTCACCCAGGTATCACGCCCATCGGCGGTGAAAAAATTGACAAACTGAAAAAATGAGCTCAGGACGGTAAATGTTTCAGTAGTATTGCTCTGCACAGTTGATAAACCTGAGTAGATATAGCTGTCAGGACCCATTTCATAGTGAGAAATTGCTCCCTCAACTAAAGAAACCCCATCCACATACCATAAATCAATACTGTTTCCAGAGCTCGTGCTTGTCCAGAGGATAGTGTCGACCGTAGATATCGTGTTCAATGTTTGAGTGAGTTGAGGGACACCTCCAGGATCATCTCCAGCATGGGATTGAACATCATATGAGGAAAGCCCCATATAGTCATAAACAAAATCACCTGCAGCAAATGTATCTGGTGCTGATGCGTACAGATCGTAGAGTAAATCATCGCCGATTGCCCATAGCTTTCCACCCTGATTCAGATATCCTTCAATTTCAGTATTTTCGCTTTCGTTTCCATTCCAGAAGTACAGGTTGTAGCTATCGCTTCCAGTAAACCATATGACCAGATCGTAAGCAGACATTGTAGCGCTATCTGGTGATCCTCCCTCGGAGTTACAGTCATAAGACGCAAAGACTATTCCCTGATTGTTGAGAGAAGTGTAGAGACTGTCCTCATAGTGATCATTGTCATCGTCATCCACAACCAGAATAGATCCTGCTAGAGCAAATGGAGCACAAAATAGAACTAAGAGTGTTACAAGGACAATTGATCTTGAAGGCATTGGAATCTCCCCTTTTGGAGCAAGGTCATTTTCTAAACGCTCAACGCGAGTGTGGCCTAAACTCTGTACTTTGGTATTATGACATTTCATAATCTAATTTATGGTGTGACCATAAATTATCCTCACAATGATACTTTCAAAGTAATATTTTGTTAAGTCTGAATTCGTGCCTCCCCACTCACACCACCTGTGATTGAAGGCAATGCTGGAGAAAAATCTATGCACACAGCGATTTCATCAGGGGTGAGTGTGGAAGTGGATCAAGTTTTCATACCAACTGAGTATGCCGTGTTTGCACCCTATCCCAACCCTTTTAATCCTGATGTAAAAGTGTTGGTAGATATCCTGCAACAGGACTGGGTTCATATCAGCATCCTGAATGCAAGGGGACAGGAAATCAGCCTATTGGAGAATAGGGAATTAACCCCAGGTCGTTATGAATATCAATGGCACGGGACCCATCATGCATCTGGAATTTATTTTGCTCGAATTCAGGCGTCCCACTTTAGTAGAACTATAAAAATGAGCCTACTTAAATAGGGTTCGCGGTCCCTTGGTTATCAATAGCCAATTGTTGAGCACGTTTTAGGAGTTCTTGAGCACTTAGGGCAGATGTGAAACCCTAAATGACTATAGCACGCTCACTAACTGGAAACTACAAAGCCAAGAAAAGAGGAGTGAACATCCCCATAGACCCTTGGTTTCTTGCGATTCAGCCAGAAGGTGTAATTAGGAGGCACACACGCGATGAGCATCTATCTTCATCAGTACCTTTTGCTTGAATCCTACACTAGATTATTTTGACACAATTTCTGTAACCCACTGATTATCAGAGATATATTCAGGACTTAAAATCCCTCGGCCCTTAAAGCCGTGCCGGTTCGATTCCGGCCCCGGGTACTACCCTAACACATTGATTATACTTCTATTATGGATAGCCTAGTTAATGATTAATGCCATATCGTAAACTTGACGATACAGACATATCACGCCATCACATGCCATATTTATTGATAATATATGGATACACTTTTATCTAAGGGTGTGATAAGTTCTGATCATCTTCCACGAAAACATAAATAGCTGGCTCAGCTTACCATAACTTCAATTCAGGTGGGACTGGTACTTCTTAAAGTTTTCGGCCTGCTCAAAGATCTCCTGATACACCTCATCACGGTCGATAGGTGGATAATCGTAATCTGCCAGGAGCATAATGAGGTCCACCTTCAGCTCCGCTTTGATGTCTTCCTTGTAGTTCCAATCAGTGTACTTGGCCTTGTCGTCTACAACAGCCTTCACAGCTCTTGACAGGATAACAAGCTTATCCTCTGGGTAGGCAAAATCATATTTAACTGTCAGGTCTAAGAGAATATCGTAGAATGCCTTCTCTTCCAAATCGATCCCCAACTCCGCAAAAGAATCTTTCTCTTTTTTTAATGACTTGAGCAAGTCAATGATCTCATCTGTGAAATCCTCAAGGACCTCACTGCGCAATACATCGGCCTCCTTGCGTTCATTGTAGACATCGATAAGTGCTTTAAATTTTTTACTAAAATCGATACTCTTGGTCTTGTTTACTTTCCTGAAATCTTCAATGGCTCTGGCCAACAACTGCTGCAGTAATTTCACTTTTGTATTGGGTAGCTTGATCTTTTCAATTTTCGCCAAGTAATCATCATCAAAGATATCGGATGCACTGACTTCCTTGTCACCTAGTTTAAATATGTCCTCTACTCCATCAGCTCGGAGTGCCTCAGCAATCATCTCTCGCACCTTGGCATTCATCTGGGTCGCATCGGGTGCATTCCCTTTGGTCAGCTTGAAGACTATCGAACGGATGGCGAGGTAGAAATGAATCCTGTCTCGCTCCCTTTGATCTAGCTCGTCCGAACCACTGCAAATGTCATAGGCCGCTTTAAGACGTTTGACAAGACTCATAAACCGAATCTCGATCTTCTCAGTCACTTGCACAAACTCAGAGCCCAGGTTGAGGCAGTCCAACTGTTCTACTGGTGATCCATTGAAGTAGGGCTTATCATCAAACTTATAAAACATCTGATTTAAGAGATCCAGATGGTCACGGACCACAATGATGGATTGCTGAATCTCTTCTATATTCTGTGTGTCCGTCTGTGTGTATTTAGCCAAAGCCAAATTCATTTGCGTTTTAATGCCGATATAATCGACAATCAGGCCTTTATCTTTGCCTTTAAAGCGACGGTTTACACGGGAGATGGTCTGGATCAAGCTATGACGTTGCACCGGCTTGTCGATGTACATGGTATCGAGAAAGGGAACATCAAATCCAGTCAACCACATGTCCACCAGAATGGCTATCTTGAAATTTGATTTTGGGTTTTTGAATTGCCTGTCCAGTTCCTTACGGTAATCCTTACTGCCCAATAGATCGTAGAGCTCTTTCGGGTCATCCTTTCCCCGGGTCATGATCATCTTCACCCGCTCCATGGGTTTGATCATCTTCTTTTCCTGGGGTGTCAGTTTAGCACCAGCTTCACAAGCCAGAACTTCATTCCATTCCGGACGGAGAAGGATTAACTCTTGCCAAAAGGCATAGGCGATCTCACGCTTGCTACACACAAACATGGCCTTTCCTTTTACCGTAGAGCCTTCCTCCAGTCGTCGTTCGTAATGCTTTACAAAATCAGTAGCGATGGCCTTTAGACGGTCAGGGTCACCCAGGATGGCTTGCATCTTAGCGTTGGTCTTCTTGCTCTCCTCGATCTGATACTCGCTAGCCCCTTCTTCTGCAACACGGTCGTAGTAGTCTTCGATCTCGTTTAGCTTGTCGTTATCCAGGAGGACCTTAGCTGCCCGACCTTCATATACGATCCTCACCGTTATCTCATCCTTCACCGATTCCGTCATGGTGTAGGCATCGATTACTTCTCCGAATACATCCAGGGTCGCATCGATGGGTGTACCAGTAAACCCTACATAGGTGGCATTGGGCAATGAGTCATGAAGATGTTTGGCGAAACCATAGGACCGTTTTACGCCCTTCTCAGTGATGCGTATCTTCTGATCCAGGTTGACCTGGCTACGATGCGCCTCATCAGAGATACAAATAATGTTCGTCCGCTTACTGAGCAGTTTTGTATCCTCTGTAAATTTATGGACAGTGGTGAGGAAGACACCCCCGCTGTTGCGGTCTTTGAGTAGCTCTCGAAGGTTGGATCGGCTTTCCACACTGACTACCGTGTCGTCACCGATGAATTCTTTGGCGTTGGTGAACTGTCCTGAGAGCTGATCGTCCAGATCGGTGCGGTCTGTGATGAGGATGATAGTGGGACTGGAGAAGTCCAGACTGCGCATGAGCATGCGGGTGAGGAATAACATGGTGAAGCTCTTACCACTTCCTGTGGCCCCGAAGTAGGTACCTCCCTTTCCATCACCTAAGGGTTTCAGATTGCGCTTGATGTTATTGAACAACTTGACAGCAGCGTAGAACTGGGGATATCGGCAGACTACTTTCATCTCTTCTTTAGATACATCGGGGAAATAGACGAAGTGACGGATCACCTGCCTGAGTCTGTCTTTGTTGAACAGCCCCTCGATCATGGTGTGGAGAGAGCTTATCCCATCCTGCTCGATGGTCTCATCACCTGTGATCTTGCGCCAGGTATAGTAGAACTCATAGGGGGCAAACAGTGAGCCCATTTTTGAGTTGACCCCATCACTGATGACACAGAGGGCATTGTATTTCATGAGCTCAGGGATATCGCGGGCATAACGGGTGGTGAGCTGCACGAAGGCATCATAAATCGTAGCATCTTCTCTGATAGCACTTTTGAACTCAAAGACCACCAGGGGGATACCGTTGATGTAAAGGATGCCATCAGGGATGCGCTTGTTGTCGCCGATAATTTCGACCTGGTTGACTATACGATAGATGTTTGCATCGCCTGTTTCAGCGTTTTTAACAACTGTGCTCGAACCTGGTTGTTTTTTATCGTGGAGACCCGTGTAGTCAATCAGCTCAATAAAGAGGTCTTTCTTTTTGGGGTCTTCCCGTTTTTGGAGAAAGCCGTTTGCAACGAGGGTCTGGATGGTTTTGTTGGAGTCGTAGAGGTCAGACTTGGGGATGGACTGGAGACGTTTAAGGATGCTGTCAATCTCACTCCCTGTAATGCCTTCAGAGGCGTATTGTTGAGAGAGGAAGGCGTGTAGGTCACCTATGAGCAAGACTTCCTGAGGTTCGCGCTTGAGGGCTTCACCTTTTGAGTATGGAAAACCCTGCTCCTCTAGCAAGGCGATGATGGCTGCTTCCAGCTTGGCTTCCGTAAATTTGCTCATAGAGCTTTCTCAATCAGTTTTTCAACATCAGGTACCCGCAGCTCACCTGAGAGGAGTTTGGGGAGGAGCGCATCGCGGAGGTTGGTCAGAGATTTTGATTCTACATCATTTGCTAACATTTTCTGAAAAAGTGGATCAACCGAATTGTAATAGGCATTTGCAACGCTGTAAGAGGGTGACAAAATTTCTATTTTCGAGAAATTTCCTGTGTTCAAATTTAAAGTTGCGCTTCCTCCACTAGCCATATCATGCAAAAATTTATTCATGTTTAAGAATGCAAAGTAAAGGAAGTATTTGAATGCCTTTCTATGTGGGACTACTGAATTAATTTGCTGATTGGTGTGGGAATCCTCTGATGTAATAACAACCTTACCGATAGTTGCAATACAACTAACGCATATACTATTCTCTGGTATTTGCTTCTTTGCTTGAGATCTAGCACCGACAAGACTCAATCCATCACTTGTGTTTGTAATCCATACTGAGTTGTGCATGTCAGGAATTTTAATGAAAGGAATCGCATCACCATAATAGTTTTTAATGCTTTTGGATGGAGTTTTTCCGCAGATAATAGATCCGAAATCCTTGACCTGTTTCTTCTCCCACTCCTCCGGAATCCAGCCCATCTCCTCATCAAACACAAAGCTGTCTGGGAAGTGTTTCGCAATATGTGCAGGCAAGAGCTTGCGCTTGTTGCCCAATTGTTTTCTGGCGGCGGCTCTTTTCTGGAAGGGTTCAGGGATGGGGTTGCCTGCATCCATAGCCTTGTCGAGAACAGGGTCAAAATCCACAAACCATCTCTTGAAGAGCGCTTGCGCCATGCCCTCCAGAGTCTCGTTCATGCGGCGGTTGAGTTCAATTTTGTCGTCAAGGGTGCCCAGGATGTGGGCGATGGATTTTTGTTCGGAAATTGGAGGAACGACGACATTCAACTTCCTTTGTAAAGTAATTGGCACCTGATTTCTAGTAGAAAGACTCATTACTGCGGCCAATTGGTTTTGGAAATCTCGACCTCTAAAATAAGCTGCTAGATACCCTGGCAGCAGTCGAGTTGAATCTAGACGGTAGTGTGTTAGCGATGTTCCAATTAGGACCTTTTCCGTAAGCTCAGGAACAACAGCTACTCTACCGACAGTTGCGTTGTGAGATAGGAGTACATCACCTTCTTCTATGTAACCAAATGTAATCTTCTTAGCTTTCTCAAAGTTTAATCTTTTTGCACTTTGAAGCTCTATTCGCCCACCTTCATCTAACAATTTCGCTGTTAAAAAGGGTACGCCTTTCTCTCCAAATTCATGCACACGAGGATAATTCGATCCATGGTTGCCATCTTTGTGTGCTGTGATTACACCATCTTCTATTAAGTCACTAATCGAAGATATGTCCCATGGCTTATTCCCCAAAACCCAAGACCTCAAAATTCTTCCGAATCACTGCATCCAGCTTTTCTGATTCTTTCATCTGCTCATACAGGGTCTTGGTCAGGCCTTCCATCTTCTCCTCGAAAGGTACACCATCATCCTCAATCTCAGCAGCCCCTACATAACGTCCCGGGGTGAGTACATAATCATTGGATTTGATATCCTCCAACGTAGCCGCCTTACAGTAACCCGGCTGGTCCTCGTAGTCCTTGTCTTCACCACGCCAGGCATGGTAAGTACCGGCAATTTCTGCGATATCCTCAGTGGTCAGCTCCTTATGTGTACGATCTACCATCGAACCCATATTCCGGGCATCGATGAAGAGCGTTTCTCCCTTTCGTTCCCGATGGTTACTCTCTTTGTGTTCAGGGATGACCTGCTTGCCTTTGTTCTTCGTTAAAAACCAAAGGCAGACCGGTATCTGCGTGGTGTAGAACAATTGACCAGGCAGAGCGATCATACAGTCCACCATATCGTTCTCGATGAGTTTCTGGCGGATTGCTCCCTCACCCTTTGTGTTGGTGGACATGGAACCATTGGCCAGCACAAAGCCCGCCACACCGTTCTCACTGAGTTTACTCAACATGTGCAGAATCCAAGCGTAGTTAGCATTCCCTGTCGGTGGCACCTCATAGCCTCCCCAACGGGGGTCATCCACGAGTTGGTTGTCATCCCGCCAGCCCTTCAGATTAAAGGGTGGATTCGCCATGATGAAATCAGCCTTTAGGTCTTCGTGTTGATCCTTGAAGAAGGTATCGGCAGAGACATCGCCCAGGTTGGCAGAGATCCCCCGGATAGCCAGGTTCATTTTGGCCAGCTTGTAGGTCGTGCCCGTAAGCTCTTGTCCATAGACGGAGACATCTTTCCTGTTCCCTTTGTGACTGTCGATAAACTTCAGGGACTGGACAAACATGCCACCAGAACCACAGCAGGGGTCATAGATCTTGCCCTTATAGGGTTCGATCATCTCTGCGATAAGGTTCACCACACATTTGGGGGTATAAAACTCACCACCCAGCTTGCCTTCAGCTGCTGCAAATTTTCCTAGGTAGTATTCATAGATACGACCTACTACATCCTCACCTGATTTGTCCACGGTCTGGATGTTATTGATCAGATCGATGAGGGCAGCCAGTTTGCTTATATCAATGTTCAGGCGGGTGAAGTAATTGTTGGGCAAGGCACCTTTGAGAGACTTGTTCTCCTTTTCCACTGAATGCAGAGCCGTGTCGATCTTTAGTGCAATGTCAGTCTGTTTGGCCTGTTGCTGTATGTAGGACCAGCGGGAGGTCTCAGGAAGGTAGAACACGTTCTTCATGGTGTAAAACTCTACCATTTCCAGGTACTTCTCTTTCCCTTCAGCCAGCAGTTCTTCCCTACGGGCTTCAAAGGTATCGCTGACAAACTTTAAGAAGATGAGACTGAGGACGACGTGTTTATACTCTGAGGACTCCACCGTCCCCCTGAGTTTATCTGCAGTGTCCCAGAGGGTTTGTTCAAAGGATTTTTGAGTCTTATTGTTGGGCTTCTTGGCCATGTCGATACCTTATTGTCTAATCAGTTATTGGAACAGCTTGAGCCAGATTGTTTATGAGTCGTCAAAGTATCTCTGACACTTCGCTACGAACTTAAAGTTCGCTTTCTGGCTATCCAACATGTTAAGCGAAGATGAAACCGTATCCGTACTTGTTGAGCTGTTACTATCTGGCTCTCCTCTGTCTGATAGAGAAAGCCCCCGGTTTTTAAGTCGAGGGCTTGAATATCGAACTATGTTGGACCTCCTATTTGAGGTAAAGCATCTTAATCGTTTTACTGAAGCCTGGAGTCTGTAGTCTGGCAAGATAGATACCTGTGGAAACAGGCTGACCATCATCGTTTATCCCATTCCAGGTGTGTTCATACCAGCCAGCTGTTTGCGCTCCAGAATCGATGGTCCTTACTGTGGTACCCAGTATGTCATAGACAATGAGTGATACTGAAGCATCCTCAGGTAATCCGTGTAAGTCGTCAAAGTAATTCGGACAAGATCACTTAAAAAATAAGAGACACTTTCCGGCCATCCAAGATGTTACGCGAACACCTCTTGGTGTCGCAGTTTCAAGTTAATTCGCTTCCTCTCGAGA